>OIYP01000631.1_pt1 | contig 22176 bp, 21 predicted proteins | sample 1588261 | NCBI WGS metagenome assembly OIYP01 (sample SAMN03283293) | human gut metagenome | biome: human-associated habitat; material: feces | host: Homo sapiens | place: Peru | collected 2012
CAGACACTGCACGTTCAATATTCTCTGGGGTTTTCTGGGTTACGATAATATCAAATATCTTGTCCATCGTGGCGACATCAGTCGTATATTTGGCCAGTTTATGCCAACCCGTAAATGCGTAAAATTTCGAATTTTCAATTTTCTTGACGTCTGGCTCAATCCACTTTTTATTTTCTTTGTCGTATGTGCGGGAATAGTTCAATGTTTTGAACTGGTTGTCATCGTCCCATTTCAACAGTTTGCGCACATCAGCATATTTTAGTCCTGTTTTCTTTTTATACAATGCGTCAATAATAGCATTGGTTTCAGCAACCGTAAAACCATTTTGGCGGCACTTGGTCAACGCAACAAACATTTGCGCAGTTGGTGATTCCTTGGGCGCGACAGGTTTGTTTGTGAACGGGCATTTGCCACGCATTTTCTCAATCGATTTAGCCAATGGCGATTTAGATTCATTAAATTTAAGTTGATGAAACGCAACCACGCACCATTCCTTAAACACGTCTGAGAAATCATTACCAAAGCCGCATTGCGCATGCAAAATCATTTCTGCCTCGCGCTTGATTTCAGAACGCGGAATAGAATTTGAATACGATGATTGCTCTTCTGTTCTTTGCGTGCCATCTTTTGCGATTTTGATAACACTTTTTTTGCCATTGCGCATCTGACCGTGTTCAGTAGCATACAACATTTGGCACATTGTTTGGTCTGGGTTTTCACGTTGCAATTTTGCAAAATTATCTTTGATTGCACCAATGGCCTTTAATTCTTCTTTGGCCTCTGCATCGTCCGCCTTTTCTGGCACTGCGCCGGTCAACAAAGGATATGTTATATCATCGTACCCACGATGCTTGGCCAAATGATACAAGATGCGCCCCGTTTCACGCGGTGTCAATTTTCGCGTAAACGCATCCACCGCACGCAGTTGCCAGATATTGATGTCTGTATCACGGTTCAGATAGAAATTATTTTGCCCATTGAATTTCGGTTCTGGAATATCAATCAGATTATATTGGCGTAAAATTTTGCGAATATCACGCATCCGTTGCGCACGATGTCTGATTCTGCGACGTGCGCCACGCGCCACACGACGATCGGCGGCATTTTGTGCCTGATCGAAACAGCGTACACCCGCCCCCAAGATTTCACCCACAGGACGATTGTCTGGGGCGGCAGCGTCTGTATCAGATGCCGTCGGGTCTGACATTTTAACAGCGGCCCAACCGATACTTGCAATACCTAAATCAAATCCGAAAATCAAAGACATGCGCGTTCCTCTTTGTTTTGTACCTTTGTTATGAATATAGGCATAATAATCAGAAATTACAACCCATCGCCATAAAAAACAAAAAACTTGACCTTTGGAATAATCTGGCATAACATGTACGCATAAGAAATCTTTATTGACGGACGATTTGAGAAGCAACCGTTTATATAATAAAGAATATTTTCTGTGGGGTTCTACGATTATGTATCCCCTGAAACCGTCCCCCTGCGGGGACGGTTTCTGTTGTATTAAGGCGATAAAAAAACACCCGCCTGCGGGTGTTTTGTTTTATCGATTGGTCATTGTTGGAATTATGATTTGGTCGTTGTAATAGCCCAAGAATCGCTTTCCTGTGGCGCAGTATATTTTCTGCAACGAATCCTTGTATTCGCGTACGGCCGTGACCCAACGGTTTTCAATATCAGATTGTGCCCCTTGGTATCCGGCGTATGCCCCCAATGCACCACCAGCACCCGCGCCAATCAATGTGCCTTTTAATCTGGCCTTGTTGCCAAAATCAATAATACCGCCGTCGGACGCGTCAACCATCATTGGGTAAAAGTCGTTGATGCTGTATTCGCCATCTAACGCATACCCAGCACCACTGGACGTGCGGCCCAAGATTGTATGCCCTGATAAATCTGTTTTCAATTTGGCCCAATCAGAACGCTTGTAACCAAACGCCTTGTCGTTGACGTTGGCAATCATCGCAGGCATCTGTGTGCCGGTGGCAACGGTGGCATTGGAAATCCGAGCATAAATTGCGCCGTTATCAGGACTTATGCCGTTTTTCATTTCATTTTTTTCAGTCAGATAAAAACGTTTTGTTGAATCTGCTGTGATTTTTTCAAAACCTTCCTTGGCCGCGGTATCAATGTCTTTGTTCGGATACGCCGCCAGTTCAATATTCAGCAATGTTTCTTGCTTGCAACCTGTGTTGTCTGATTCACACACCAATGTTGTTTCGTCGCCAGTGTTATAATAGGCGTTTTTACCGGACAGGGCCGTACCTTTTCTGATGACACCCCACAGACATTTGGAATTTTTGCTCTGTGGTTCTGTGACTTTTTTGTTCGCGTTTGCGTCGCTGCTCGCGGCGGTTGTTTTTTCTGTGGAATTTTTGCTCTGTGGTTCTGTGACTTTTTTGTCTGCGTTTGCGTCGCTGTTCGCGGTGGTTGTTTTTTTCGTGGATGCGGGCACGTCGGGGATTTTGCAATCCTCGATACGCAGGACAGATTCCCCACTGGCGGCAATATTGCCAATCATACTGCCCGCGGCGGCGTTGACACCAGTTGACAGAATTGTGTCACCTGCAACCTTGCCAGAATAGGCATTGCCCGCCATCAGTGCTGCGCCGCTGAGTGCGCCGATAATCGTACCGGTGGTTTTATGTTTGCCACCGCCCAATATGCTGTCGCTGCCGATTTCGTTTTTACCGGCAGCATTACCCGCCAGACCACCAATTACCGTACCCGCGGCAATACGCAGGCCGGCATTTTGTTTCTGTTCTGCATTCAATACCTGAACCACGTCCGCACGGGTTGGTTCGTGGTCTGCGGGGAATGTAACCCGTGCCGCGTCAGCGGTGTATGAAAATTCCGGAAAATCAGATATATTGCATTTTACCGCATCGCCCGCCGCCAAATTTGCGCGCGCCAAAACAACATCAGAGCCATCCAAGCCCATTTGATAGCCGCGTAATTCAACGACCGCAACGCATGTTGATGCGCCACCCGCGCCATTGCCAACCGTCGGCGAATCCCATGCAAATTCGCCATTTGGATATACCATTGCGCAAGAATCCAGTGTTGCAATACTGACGCGTGAATCCGTTTCACCACGCGATAACTTTTGCGCCAATTCACGATTTGCAACCCGCACCGGCAGGTTTGTTTCTGTATCTGCCGATTGTGTTGTGGCAACTGGTGCGGCTGCGGCCGCTGCGGCCGCCGCAATCTGTTCCCGTTGGACATTTACCTGTTGATATCCGGCCGCGTAATTGCGTGACGCATTGCCGACACGAATAGCGGCGGCGGCGTGACCGCCAGATAATAGAGCATAGATAATAGATAATAGATAATAGTTATATTTCATTTTTTCTTTACCTGCTTCTTTGTCTTGATGGTGGCCGTCAATAATTTCATTATCTCTTCACAGTCAGAATTTATACTCTCATACCATTCTGTTGGAATTAAACCAACATTTTTTAACAAATCTAACCAATACAACGTTTCTGAACATTCCTTGTACGCAATATAAACTTTGGCTAAAAAATCATCTGCCGATATTGCGCATTTGGCCTCTGATAGATTTGCGCCGATGCTTGTTCCCGACCGCAACAACTGACGAGATAAAATTATTTCGTTTTTCTCTCCTGTTAAATATTTACACAACTTATAGATACGAACAGCGAAATCCTTACTCTTTTGTAGCGTTACGCTATTTGCTGTCATATCTATGCTCTATTATCTATGCTCTATGCTCTAAAATTGCAGGCGCGCGCGGACACCTAAATCAACCATGCCCAGGCGACCACTTTCGTACCAGTTGGTATAATGGAACACAGCATCATATGGGGCCTGATATTCGCCACCTGCGCCGTCACCCAACCATTCTGTTTGAGAAACAACGATACTGCCCGACGTTTTAACCTTGCCCAAATTCGCATAGCGCACAAAGAAGTCCAATTTAATACCGCCGTCCAATTCGGTGGTCAAACCACCCTCGACAGAAAACGCCAACTGTTCTGTTGTGCCGCCGTTATGGTATGCATATATATCTGAAATGCCCGTCAGGTCACCCGCACCCGCCGCCGATGGTTTCATCACATCATAGAATGTGCCGTCATACACGACATAGTCGGCGATTGTATTCAGCGAAATACCAACACCGGCCCCGATATACGGACGCAACGCGCCCCCCGCCAGATAGCCAGTATAAGAATCAATATTATAATACACATTCAACATTGTCGTGTTTGCGGTAATTGCGCCACCACTGACCTTGCCCGTGATATAGCCACCGTTACCGTCGGCAGATTCAACCGTATCTGGGTAACTGAGCCCTGAATAGCGCAAGAACGAAAAATCAATACGCACATCATTGTTGATTGCCGCACCAACCGATACCTGTAATGGAATCACGGTATCAGACGCAAAGTTTGCATCCTTGAATGCACCGGGGACGACGTATGATTTTTCCTCGCTGGCGTAATCGGCGGACATACTGCCCGTGATTGATGCAGAATACCCCGCAGAAACACCGATGTATAAACCACTGTCCGCCAAACGATCATAGTCCGCTGGCTGGTAATATTTACGTCCCGCATTTGTTGCCGCCGACCCAACGCGTGGCAAAGCCCCCGTCACACGCGTATTTGCCGGCAAACTGGTACTGGTTGTAACCGATGTTTGATTTGGCAATGCGATAACCTGGCCCTGTGCGGTGGTTGCCTGATATGTTGTTGGGTACGCCGCCTGATATACAGGATACGCGGCCTGTGCGTCAAATGATACGCCCGTAAAAACACCCGTTAACACGGCAAAAACAGCATACTTTTTCATGTAAAATCCATTTCCTTTGCGTACATTATATCACAAAAATCCCCATCATAAAAGTATTTAGTACAAAACAAAAATCCCGCATTACGCGGGATTCAGTCCAATATTTGTTATTTTGTATGTTTAGAACGTAAAGTTCAAACGAACGCCCATTTCGGCCTTGACATCTGTCCCGTTTTGGGATTTACGATGCGAGTCGTCAAATGTATATTCGCCATAGACCGTTACTTGGGTATTATCGGTCAACTGGTTTGAAAATGACGCACCGATAACGTATTCGTCCCAACCGTCTTCCATATCAGCCAACTGTTTTTCCAGTGCAACTTTCAAAGATTGCAAACTGTTTGGAATATCGCTGGTAATTTTATCAATGCCCTTGTCAGAATGACGGTTGAATTTGAACCAGCCGCCCATGCTCCAACGGTTTGAAAATTCATAGAACCCTTGGACACCGGCACTGACATCAGTGTACCCCTTAATCTTGGCAGAAATCTGGGTTGGCGCATCCAAGCTAGCCAACGTCAATCTATTTACCTTGTTAGCACCGACAACACGTATCATATTGTTGTCATCTGCAAATGTGTGCAAGATTTCAACAAATGCTTGTGCGGTAAATTTGTCCCATACGTGACCAAATTTTGTTCCCGCGTGGAATCCCCACATACCGTCGGAATAGTTATCATAATCAAACACGCCGTACACACTGCCTGGGTTACGCAAATCGCCCTTTACATTGTATGTTCCGCGCATTTCACCGACACCACCCAAGTGAATATCGCCGTACAAATCCCACACAAAACCCTTGTACAGGTTCAAGACACGATATGTTGTACCCAAACGGCCGCCGGACAGACCGGTACGACCAATGTCGTTATCGTGGGTGTATTGCAACATAAAGTGTGCCGCCCAACGATCTGTAATACCATAGCCCATTTCTTCTTGGACGCGGACGATTGGAAATTCGAATCCGCCGTCATGATTTTTTTCGCGGTGTGCCCATGAATTATCGGCAACCTTTAACATAATACCGTTAGATAATTTGGAATAGAACATATTCTGTTCTGGCAAATATAACGGATTTTCCATGTTATGAACCGTAGAATACGGCCCAGGAATGTTTGCAGCCATCGCAGGCGCAGTCAGCGCAGCCACTGCTGTCGCCAACGTAATTGTTTTTTTCATCAAATAACTCCTTCGTTGTGATGAAATTCTGCGGCCCCCATTATTGGCAAGACCGGAGGTCATATCCACACCGCCCATTATTGGCAACAGTGCGTTTTTGCGACACGACCATTTATCAGGATATACCCTTTTTGGGAATAAAGTCAAAGAAATCTTTTTCTTGCAAAATTTATTTATGCTGGTATGCGACAACGCACGGCGCAAATTTTTCCCAGTTTTCTGCCGAAATCCACGCGCGCGGTATTGTAATACTGTTGTGCTGGCCCGCCGACATTTTTGGCAACGCGTCGCCATTTTTTGCATTTATGATTTGATTCAGGTGCACCGTTGCACCACCGATTACCCCCGGCAACACGAATGTAATGTCGGTATTGGCGCGCAATTCATTGCGTAATTCCAGTGTAATTTTGTCCGTGTCCGCCGCGGTTACCACACCCGCCGCGTGCCAATCAGATGTTGAACGCGTTGTTTCGTAATCGTGCGCGTCTGCCCCCAAATTTCCGTCAAAAAACGCCGTGGTGTATCCGCGCGTTTCCAACTTGTTCAGCAAATCCATAAATGGCGCAGGGTCAAAATTATCAGGTCCCGCCGCATACGCGTCCAGCGCACAACGATATGCATTCGTCACCATGGCGACATAGTATTCACTGCGATTGCGCCCCTCTATCTTTAATGAATCTGGGCGGGCGGCGATAATTTCCGCCAGACGTGGCATCAAACACAAATCGCGCGAGTTCATAATGTATGCGCCACGCGAATCCTCGTCAATGGGCATTTCAACGCCAGATTGGGTTTCGCGTAAAATAACATCGTATTTCCATCGGCACAGTTGCGCGCACGCCCCGCGGTTTGATGGACGCCCCGTGATAAAGTTTGACAACAGGCAACGCCCCGAATAACTCATACACATTGCGCCATGAACAAATATTTCCAGTCCAACATCGGGGCACGCAGCGCGGATTTCACAAAATTCGTTAAATGGGACTTCGCGCGCCAAAACGCACAATTTTGCGCCCGCTTTTTGCCAGAACTTTACCGACGCCGATGAACAAATATTCGCCTGTGTCGACACATGAATTGGAATATCAGGATGATGTTCGCGCACCCACATCATAACCCCAGGGTCGGCGACAATCAACGCATCGGGGCGCAAGTAATCTATCACTTCGCTGACACGGGGCATATTCGCATATTCGCGTTCGTGCGCAAACAGATTAAAAGCCAAATAAACCCGTTTGCCCGCGGCATGGGCCAGATCTATGCCCTGCTTTACCTCGTCAACTGTAATTTTTGCACGCGCACGCATTGAAAACCCCGGCAGACCAGCATAAATTGCGTCTGCGCCATACAAAATTGCGGTTTTGAATGCGTCCAGCGTGCCCGCCGGTGCAAGTAATTCTGGTAATTTAATCATAATCCGTGCCCTTTGCTGTATATTTTTTACGGTTATTGCATAAAATCAAGCGATTTATGATTTTTACACTTGAAATTATTTTTTTAACCATGTATAGTAAAGCCCGTTGCCAGTTTAGCTCAGCTGGTAGAGCATCTGATTTGTAATCAGAGGGTCGTTGGTTCAAGTCCGACAACTGGCACCAGAATTACCGCGGTCACCCGCGGTTTTTTGTTTGGTTATTGTACTTTTTGCCTTTTGGTATCTGAGGAAAAGTAACAACACCATACTCATTTTTCAAAATAGCGTTCAGACAAGATCTGGCAAACTTCTTATTACCTGTATCTTTCACAAATGTAACAACATTGAACAAGTCGGTCGTTTTTATCAACGATACTTGATTGTTTTTTGCTATATCTTTACATGCTTTTGTAAAATCCAATGTTCTTGCACTCGGTTGTTTCAGACGCATAGGATTACCAAACAAAAGCAGTTTTATCGGCTTAGAAGAGTCAACCTTAGGTTCATTGTAATACTCTCCCTTGTTTGTAAGCAATTGACTTAGTTTATTTTTATCTATATCTTTATTGTCCTTGCCTTCACTTTCCCCAATTAACACACAATCGTCAAGTTCTGCAAGATGATCTATTTCTAAATCTTTTTTGAAAAAATTATACTGCTTGGCGTCCACCCCCAATAATCCCAAAGCCAAATTTACAGCATTTTCCAGAACCTTACCTTTACCAAACAATAAGTTTTTCAACAGATGTTCTTCCTTTATTTTGCCCTCTAATTCATTTTTAGTTTTTTGCAACATCATTATTTTGCCGTCTATATCTTGAATCTGCCTATTTAACTCATTTTCTGATGCGTTCTGTATACTTCATCAGAAACCCATTCTGGGGGTGTTTCCGTGCTATCTGCATCAGAACAATACAAGTCCGATGCCAACTTCACCAAAACCTTCCCGACAACCTTTGCTCGTTCAGAAAATGGACTAGAAAATGGGTCAGAAAAGCCATGCTCCAACGCTGGTTTAGGTATTATTAATAACTTCCCATGTTTCTTACCACATGTTCCCCAAAGCCCGACAGGACGTCCTCCTCTTGTTTCTAAAACTGGCTGTAGAGATTTCGTTTCCAAACAATTCTCAAAAGAAACCGAATATGAGATATATTGCAACAAAGGCACAAGTAAATTTTGAATATTCGACGGTTTTGCGCTAATATTCTTACCCTCGAGCACACAGGATATTAAGTTACCAACTTTCAATACATCATATGCTTTTTTCTTAAAGATATGCCATCCCTGAGAATCATCGCGCGCCTTTTTAGCATATTTAATTTCATTATTTTGGCAGGCTATTGCTATTACGACTTTGCCCGCGTCCAATGCTAATTCTATCTCTCTTTCCCAGTGCTCAAAATATGCAGCGGCAATCTTACTATTTTCTTCCCCGAGCGTCACATCTCCATTTGCAAACGACATTTTATCTTTAAAATCCAACTCATGATTTATTGCATCCAAATCAAAAAACACTACATCGTAGTCATCCAAAGATTTATTCTTCAGAATTGACACTTCTTCCACATCAGGTATCTCAAAACCAACCGAGACGATTTTTACCGCCATTTTTATTTCTCCATGTATTTATACTTTGCTATGTTGTATATAGATAAAAAAACACCCTTTTCAACCTAATAATCTCACGTTTTTTATAAATTAGAATCAATGATCATTTATTTTCTGGTGTTTTTGTGTTTGTTTTAGTATGATTTTCAATTATGGTTGGAAAGCAGAAATCTTTAAAAAACAAAACCATCGACTTCTCGTTGGATGATGGTATTGCATTTTTCAATCGATGTCTTTCAAGAGACAGCGACTTGTCTTTGGACAATATATTAAACAAAACCATAAACGGTGATACTTTCGAAATAATGAAATTTTTACCAAGGAAATTTGTAGATTTGTTGATTGTTGATCCACCGTACAACCTGTCCAAAGATTATAATGGAAATAAATTCAATGAAATGCACACGCAAGCATACATTGATTATACAGAAAAATGGTTAAAATTGGTAACACCCTTGTTGAAAGACGAGGCGTCTGTCTATGTATGCTGCGACTGGAAAACCAGTTTAATTATTGGAAATATTTTACCAAAATATTTGAACATCAGAAATCGCATAACTTGGCAAAGAGAAAAAGGCCGCGGCGCAAAAGAAAACTGGAAAAACTCTATGGAGGACATTTGGTTTGCAACTAATAACGGCAGATGGGTTTTTAATCTAGACGATGTAAAAATTCGTCGCAAGGTTATTGCACCATATAAACAAGACGGTAAGCCCAAAGATTGGATTGATTCTGCCGCCGGAAAATACAGAGATACGTGCCCTTCAAATTTCTGGGATGATATATCTATTCCATATTGGTCTATGCCAGAGAATACCGCACATCCAACCCAAAAACCCGAGAAACTTATTGCAAAACTCATTCTTGCCAGTTCAAATAAAGGCGATGTAGTTTTTGACCCGTTTCTTGGCAGTGGCACAACGTCTGTTGTTGCAAAAAAACTCGGTCGTAAATATGTAGGCATAGAATTAGACAAAACATATTGTGCTTGGGCAGAAAAGCGTCTTGAAACAGCCGAGAGTGAGCCAACCATACAAGGGTATACAGACGGTGTATTTTGGGAACGCAACACGAATGCAGAGCAAAACAAAAAATCAACAACAAAGAGTACATCCAATGAAATCGGTCTTTTCTGATAACGAAGTTATCAAAAAATTTGAATCAGAGGTTTTGAATGAATTAAATGCCAACCTCCGTGATTTGCGCATAAATGCATCCCCGCGTACTGTTGGCGATGCCGCCCAAGATGTGATAGAAACTTACTTTGCTGACAAGTTGCCAACATATATGGGGCAGTCCATAAACGAAAAATTCGCCAGACGCGCGATGGCCGACGTCGCTTTCACTGATGTGCACGGAAATTATGTAATTGTTGATGTAAAAACTCACAATGAAGAAACTGCATTCAACATGCCTAATTTGACATCTGTCGAAAGATTGTCCAGGTTTTATCAAGATGATTCTAATTATTTCTCGTTATTGATAGCGAAATACAATTTAGAAAATGGAGAACCCAAATTTGATAAAGTCATTTTTATTCCAATCGAATATCTGGATTGGAGTTGCCTGACAATAGGTGCACTGGGGTGGGGACAGATTCAGATTGCTAATGCTAAGATTATCAACGTAAATTATAAACAAACCCGTAAAGAGTGGATGTTAAAGTTATGCGACGCCTTGGATTTGTTTTATCCAAACGAAATCGAAAAAATTAATAACAGAATTGCCCATTTTAAGTCAATACGAGCTTTCTGGGAGAATAAATAACCGCCCGCTAACGTTGGTGTTGGGCCACTTTGTGTATCAGGTCTTTATAAATTTCTGTTTCGTGTTTTAATGAATCTGCAACTGTTTTGAAATATTCTGTGCGGTCGGCGTAATCGAACAGGTTCAAAACCGTGTGCTGCAAATCGTACACCTTTTCCGCCAGTTTATACAGCGATACGTTTTCAGGGGATTTGCGCGGAACAATATTTATTTTTTCGTTCGCGCCCAGATATTTTACCGTGTTATCACCGCGCTGGTAAAATATGCCACCAACGCCGTTTCCCGCGTCCAATGAATGCGACAAGACATATGGCACATTGTAATACTTTGCGCGCGTTGTTGTCGCAAAGCATTTGAACACTGGTTGATAAATCAATGTGCGATATGGCGATGCCTGTAACGATGCAACCACGGGGTGTTTTGTTTTGTTGCGTCCAGGGGTAATATCACAGGTTGCTTTGGGCCCCTTGCGGATTTTTGATATCTGCGGGAAACCCAAACTGTTTGATACCAAACCCATTTCTGATGCATTTGTGAACACGTAATCCCCAATACACAGTTGAAACGCACTGGGGCATGTTAAAAATGTTTCTGTATTTGTACCCGCAAATCCGATTCTGGCCTCTGGCTGGTGCAGGCGTTCAACAATCAACATACGATCTTTTGTGCCAATTCGGTCAGCAATATGAAACTGGGGTTCAATGTCGCGCTTTTCGTCCACCAACATCAGTTGTCCCAACCACATTCCAACGCGAATCTTGTCAAACCAATCCAGTAACGTGTTGATTTCGGTGGCAGTGATGGCATTGCCCGCCAGTACTTTGTCTAATATGATTTTGGTGGCGGCCTCTAAATCCCCAAATTTGGTATTGCACGCGGTACATGCCGGAAATGTCAGTTTACCAAAAGTAATCTGCTTTTCAGTCAACGCGCCAAAATTACAAACGTGATCATAACTGCCCACCAGTTTGCTGAGCCACTGGGGAATAACGTGTTCTTTGTTTTTGTTTTCTGGTTTTTTACCACAAAAAATACACTGCTGTGCCAATTTATTGTCCTCTTTGTTAGACATATTATATATTGACAAATAAATTTTTCCACAACAAAATGCCCTCCCCGCATGGGAGGGGCGTACCAGACACCAAGTACATAATTATTATCGGTCGTGACGCGGGCGGTAATTACGGTGTGATACGGCGCGGTCATCATCGTCATATTCGTCATCATCATATTCCGTATCGTCCAAGTCGGACGCGTTGGCATAATAATTTGGGTTGTTTATTTCGTCCAACCAACGGCGAATATTTCCATGCCGGCGCGCATAGCGTTTGACCCCCATCATCAACGCCGCCGCAATCATTTTTTCCATGTCTGATTGACTGATGTGGTCTGCAACATGGTCGCGAATATTTTCGGTGATTGCGCGCACCGCGCCACGTGCACGACGCAACACAGAATGTCGGCGGCGGCGCACCACAATAATTTCACGAATCCACATTGCAATTAAAAATGCAATCATTGGCACAGCCGCACAAACAATAAAATATTTATACACCGCGTCTGAACAAAACGGCAGACCAAACAATGTCGCGCACGTATTAGGCAAATGCAGCAATATCACCGCGATAATTTCATACAAGAAAAATACAGTTGTGCAAATTTTTAATCTGAAAAACATTCTGCGCCCCCCATTGGTTTATGTACCACTATTTTTGCATATGTGGCGCATCATGTCATCGGGAACGATTTCATAAAAAAACACCGCACGAACGTGCGGTGAATAATTTCTGATATGCGCCCTATTCTGCATCAATATCAGGGTTGGCGGCATCGCGTGCCTCTGCGGCACGGGCGGCAGTTTCAATCTGTAATAATTGATTTTCCAGTGCGGTGCGTTCCGACGATTTGTACCCTGTTTCAGGGGCCGCACCATCTGCTGATTTTGTGGTGTCATTTGCTTTCTTGGCAGAATCTAACACCGCCGGATTTATCAAATTATTATAGATTTCAATCGATTCCCGCGAACCCGCCATATCGCGCGCCAGCAACTTGTTTTCAGTTCCTGGGACGAACCATTCGTCCAACTTTACCGCCGTCAACTGCATAACCGGACGCGTGCGCGCATCGGCAATCCACTGGGGCATTTGCGGTGCATCAGAATAATACCACAGCATAATCCAATACACGACGCCCATAACGAATATACCGCGCACAATACCAAATATTACGCCCAATGTATGGTCGGTAACCTTTATCATACTGGCCTGAATTTTGTCGCGCAATTTCTGGTTAAAGAAACCAACCAACAACAAAATCGCAAAGAACACAATAAAGTATGACGCGACCAATGTTCCAACCGTTGAATCCGTCAGGTTAAACCAACGTTGCAACAGTGAATCCAACAATGGGGATGCAAATCGCGCAGACACCGCCGCCGCAACCCATGACAGGGTTGCGATTGTTTCGAAAACCCCACCACGAATTGTTGCCCAAACAGTGGATGCCAATAAAACACCTACATAGACGTAATCCAGTACTGTTAAATCAAACATTTGATGTCCCCAGCGGTTCTGTTACTTGCGGCGTGATTATTTTTTCTTGCGAATCAGAACAAATCCCAATGCCGCAACCAGTACAATCAACAAACCATAAAAGTATGCTGTTGTGCCGTGCTTTACATCATTTTTTTTTTGCGCGGTTTCATCAGATGCCGCAGTCGCACTGTATTCAGAAATCGCATTTGCACGATCAGCATGTGCGGCCTTGAACCCTTCGGCGTCTTGTTCATATGCCTTGCGGTTTTCAGCGGCGGTTGCCTTGTCAGCATCGCTCATATCTGCTTCGACAGCGTTACGCAAATCCTGTTGCATGAAATCTGCATATCCTTGGAAGCATTTGTCGCCGATAACGATTACAGGCACGCCACCAGAATCATATTCACATTTTGCCAATGCATCTTGGAATTTTTCAACATTTTCAGGAACCATAACGTTGATTTCACTGACCGACAGTGTTGGATATTCATAGACCAACTGGCCCTCGATAAAATCACGGGCGTGATGACAGTGTGGACATGTTGGCGAATGATAAATAGCAATATCCGCAGCAGACGCCGCACCAAACACAGCCATACCCAATACAGCCGACAAAATAGATAATTTTTTCATTTTTTCTCCTTTTCCTGCCGTGATTATAGAAAGACCGCGCAGGTGGCGCAAGACATTTTTTCAAAATATCTGAATTACAACTGGCTGTGATTCATTAGACGCACATCGTCAAATTCTGCGTATCGGCCGAACATCGCGCGGGCAAAGGGGCACAAGGGTATAATCTTGCGATGTTGTTGTCGCGCCAGATTGCATACCTGACGTACCAGATTTCGACCAACCTGTGCATTGCGATATTCGGGCACAACCGCGGTATGGTCGATAACAAATTTATCAATGCCAACGCGAAAGAATGTAATTTCACCGATATGCCGTCCTGACACGTCGGCACTGAACCCCAGACCATTTGAATACAGCGTATATGTAATTTTATCTGGCATGTAAAAATCCCCCATCTGTATGCAAATTATACCAATGGGGGTAATGATATTAAATATGATTGAATCCATAAAAAAACGGGGGCAATGCCCCCGAATTGTTTCCACGGATTACTTTCCAATAGAATCGTAATTTTTACGGATAATCTTGGCGCACTTGCGCAATGCCGCAGATTCCGATGCTGACATTTTCGGCATAATTGGGGCGGACGCGCCATCGGCCCCGACCACGCGCGGCAAAGACATTGCAACCATATTTGCGCCCACACCGTTTACACAACTGACGGTCAAGATACGATGTTCGTTGTTGATAATACAGCGCAACAAATCCGCCGCCGCCGCACCAATGCCGTCCCATGTTGCGCCGCGGCCCTGAATGATTTCATATGCAGCATTACGCACGCGATGTTCAATCGTTGCACGCGTTGTTGCCGGCAATGGCGTTTTCATCTGGCGACAGAAATCGTCCAGCGCAACCGCACCAATGGTGGCAGATGTCCAATTTACCACACTGGAATCGCCATGTTCGCCCAGAACGTACGCATTGATGGACTGGGTCGATACCGACAGTTGCCGCGACAAAATCGTGCGCAGGCGCGCCGAATCCAGCATAGTTCCCGTGCCAATCACGCGGGACGCCGGCAAGCGTGACAATTTCTGGGCCAACATAACCATCACGTCCAACGGGTTTGTCACAACGATAATGCGAACGTGCTTTGGGTCAACATTTGCCATAACGCGCGGTACAATGTCAGAAATTACCGCAACGTTTTTGTTCAATAAATCTGTGCGCGTTTCCCCAGGTTTCTGGTTTGCGCCCGCAGAAATAATCACTATGTCAGACCCACGAATGCCGCGATAGTTGCTGACCGCGGAAATTTTAACGTCAAAACCAAAACTGGCGGCGTGTCCCAAATCTTCGGCGGCGGCGCGTGCGCGAATTGCGTCACGGTCAAACAAAACTATTTCATGTACGAACCCAGTATTTTTAACCGCGGTGGCAACCGCTGAGCCAACCGTACCAATACCAATAATTGCAATTTTCATGTGATTCCTCTCTCTGTTTTTTTGTCGATCTGATTATATCAAATTTTTACCCCACCGTCCAGAATATGCGGTCAGAAAAAAATCCGCCGGTGGCGGACTTTTTTAACTATGGGCGACCAAGTGTAATATCACACTGACTATAAACAATACCGTGATTACGCCCAGAATGACTTTCTGGCGGTGATGCGATGCGCCGGAATCATCGTGGCAATGGTCGCAATCACAATGACAATCGCGCACCACCAGCACCCACGACAGCCCCAGCATCAATGCCGAAAATACAAACAGCCATGGCTCTATCCACGCGGGCAATATTGACGTATGCGCAAATTCTGGCGCAAACAGCGACACCACCGATAATACAATCGGCAACACACAACAAAACAAGTGCGGTGCCAGCGATGCGATAATTCCAATCTTGACGGCTTTGTTTTTCATTTATTGTTTTCCCTTTTTGGGAATCAGTTTATAACTTTTTTACGCGTTTGCAATATATTACCCAGAAAATTACTGACGTGGCGTTCCCATCAGGACTCGAACCTGAATCTAATTCTTAGGAGGAATTTGTTCTATCCTGTTGAACTATGGGAACACGGGATTTATTTTATTCCTTGGATTTTAATATTGCAAGTTGTAATCGCCGATTGTATAATGTCCCAGAAATGAACCAAGGGAAGGGTATTAAAAATGGCAACAGTAACACGAAGTGATTTTGCAGCACGCCTGCGCGAGAAGTTTGGTTTGACCACCGCAGATGCGTACAAAATGGTGGACATCGTCTTTGACGAAATCCGTGATTCATTGGTCAATGGCGAAGAAGTAAAGTTCGCAGGGTTCGGCAGTTTCAAGATTCTGACCAAGGCCCAGCGTATGGGTCGCAACCCAAAGACGGGCGAAGCCGCGGTTATTTCCGCACGTCGCGTGGCATCGTTCCGCCCCAGCAATGAATTTAGACAACGCGTTGCAAAACACGAATAAAAAACGCCCCGTTGGGGCGTTTTTTCAGAGCATAGATAATAGATTTTGTGCGCCATCGGCGCGGCTTTATTTACTGGATTGCCACGCTGCGCTCGCAATGACAAGGATGCTAGAATATCTGGAATAACAAGTTGCTGGGACTCATCTATTATCTATTATCTATTATCTATTATCTATTATCTATTATCTATTATCTATGCTCTAATAACAAACGGGGCGATGCCCCGTTTGTTATTTTGATAATTGCTTTATTGCATTTTGCGTGTCGACAACAACCGTGTCCAGCGCAAATGACGTTGGCATACCCGATGTATCCATATCGTTGACACGATATTTAACCTCTGCCACACCATTGGCCAAATTCTTGGTTGAAATAATCAAGCGAACTGGTGCCGCAATCAGGTCTGCGTCTGCGAACTTTTCACCAGCGCGCGCATCACGTGTATCCAACAGGGTTTCGATGCCCGCTGCACGCAAATCATTATAGATTTTTTCGGCGGTCGCGTTTGTTTTCCCATCTTTGTCCGTCAAGGCAATAACCTGAACCGCGAATGGTGCGGTCGCCATATTCCAACGCGGGCCGTATTCATCCGCACTCTCTTCCAAAATGGCCGCCATGGTGCGTCCAACGCCGATGCCATAGCACCCCATAATCGGATTTTGTTCTGTGCCGTCGTCGGCGGTATATGTCAGGTGCATTGATGCAGAATATTTTGTTCCCAACTGGAAAATATTACCAATTTCAATACCGCGAACCTTGTGCATAGGCGCGCCACACTTTGGGCAAATCTCTTTGCCTTCTTCTATCTTTTCCTTGTTTGCACGGAAACCACAATCGCACAGATAAATGGTATCTTCGCCCATTTCGTTTATCAGTTGAAATTCGTGTGCAATACTGCCACCCATGTCACCAGTTGATGACAACACGTCCACAACATTACGCAGGCCACAACGTGCAAACACGCGCTTGTACGCATCTAAAACGCGATAGTAATATTTTTCCAAATCCGCTTGCGATGTGTGGAAAGAATACGCGTCTTTCATAATAAATTCACGTGTACGAATCAGGCCCGCGCGCACGCGCAATTCATCACGGAATTTTGTCTGAATCTGGTACACCATAAATGGCAACTGGCGATATGTGGTCAGCACAGATTTAACAAAGTCCGTTACAACCTCTTCGTGTGTGGGATTCAAAACATATTCTGCGCCACCACGCCCCTTGAATTTTGCCAAAACGTCAACCGTATCATACCGGCCAGATTCACGCCACAGTTCCGCGCCACTGACCACTGGCATCAAGATTTCTTGGCCGTCAACGGCATCCATTTCGTCGCGAATGATGTTTTCAATATTACGCACAACGCGCCACCCCAGTGGGGTCAATGTATAGCCCCCTTGGAACGTCTGGTAAATATATCCCGCTTTGACCGCCATTTTATGGCCCGCGGTTGTTGCGCCGGCGACATCGCCGTACAAGCGTTTTACACACAAATTTTCAATTTTCATTTTTCTGTCTTCTTGTCTTTTAATTCAATATACTTGGTCGCAACTGTTTCTTGCAGTTGTTCTGCGATTTGTTTGCGATTTAATCCCGCGGTTGCCAATGTCGGCATCACGGTGATTTCCACACGAAAACCGCCAATAATCATGATATGAAACACCTGCATAAATGCGCTGCGTTCGCGCGTGGCACGCGGGCCCATATCAATCTTTTTATTATCAAAATACGCATAGTGGTTTGCCAAATCGTCATCTGAAATCGGCGTACCATCACGAAAGCGATAATTTACCACCATAGGTTGCACCGCAACGTCAGAATTTTCAACAAAATTAAACAACGTGCTTTTGAATGGCTTTACATATGCGCCGTTTGTGGTTGTCCCCTCTGGAAACAAGAACATCGGGTAATCGACATGCTTTACGCGTTCTTGGACGGTGCGCAGGGCCTCTAGGGCATGTGATGGACGACGGTCAACAAATACAACACCGAATTTTTCAGACATCCACCCCACCAATGGCCACCGGCGCACATCCGCCTTGGCGACAAAACTGCCCCCGAATGCAACAGGAAACGTTGCGATTTCAAACAGCGACAAATGATTACATACCACCAACAATGGGCGATGCGTTGACAATGTGCCATGGGTGCGTACGCGAATGCCCGCCAGCAACAGCAATATTTTCATAAATACACGCATGTACCAAACCGATACGCGACCACGTGGCAATAAAAATACAATCGGCACCTGAATCACGACACCAATCCAGAACGCGATAAATTTCAACGTTCCCAGTGCAATTTGGAAAATATTCGGGTGCGCGATGCGCTGTGATTTACTGCGCGACATTTTCGTCGTCCTTGGTATTATCTTTGTCATTATCTTCGATAAATTCGACGTCCGCCGCATCTTCGCGCAACAAGAATTCCACGAATGCACCGATAACTTTCAATGGCGCGGTAACCGGCAACAACATAATTTTGCCCAGCGTTTTCATTTTGCCATCTTTGACGGCGAATCCGTCCAACGCATCTTCGCGACCCAAGAAATGTTTCTGGTACGTGCGGTCTATATCCTTGGTCTGCAACATGACAAACACATCATAAGAATTGAATGTTTTATCGATAAACACCCCCTTGCCAAATGTAGCACCTAAACGCAGATAGCCCTTTATCAATGGCGTCATTTCGGCACGGGCATCGGCATCATCAACAAACGCGCGTGGCAAAATACGCATCTGGGTCATTGCAGGGTCAATACTGGCGTCCAATTTTTCGGTCAGAACCGTTGCACGCAAATTTGATGGCGACAGGTGGTTATAGTACAAATATGATATCGCCTGTGCGGATTTTACCGGTTTATTACCAACCCACGACGCGACACCGAACAAGACCAAAACCTTGCGTCGGAAAACGTATTCGGACAGCCCCGCCCACAACATACGCATAACCAGCGCATTTTCACGATATTCGCGTGCAACGCATGCACGAGACATTTCAGCAATGTTACCGTTGACCTTTTTAATCTTGGAAATATTATATTCGCTTTCCGTATAAAAACCGCCCATTTTTTCAGCGGCCGCACGGTCAATAATGCGATATGTACCGACAACGCGCCCATTATGAAATACCGCCATATAATCTGCAAAACGGTCAAAAGAATCATATTCTTCGCGCAAGGCCTGCTGCTCTTCGGTGGCGGATGCGCCCTCTTCTTCTACGAATGCGGCATAGCGTAATTGGCGAACCTGTTTGCGTTCTTCTTTGTTACGAGTCAAACGAACTTCGTAATCGCGGACCTTGATAGTCATAATCATCCTTTTATATCAATCTATAACAGGAAGATTATCAAAGAACGTATATATTAGCAATTATTTTTATTTTTAACGAATTTACTGGTGCAGTGCATCTGCCAATTCTGCAATCGCGATTGCATACCAATTTGAATTATTCCATTTCTTGATACGATAGAAATTCGGGTATGTCAAATATGCGGTTATTGCCGGCATTGGCGCAACGTCCATATCAACGGCATTCGGATCGGTTGGCGCAATTGCCGCATTCATGCGCGCATCATTGATTGCAACAGTATCTGCAACCATACCCGCCATCATATCAGTCACCGGCAATGCGCGCCCATCGGGCAATGTTGCACCCAATGCCGCCCAATCAGATAACTGCTTTTTCGTTTTGCCGTCCAACAATGACACATCAAAATCCGCCGGCAATGTAACGCGTCGCACGATACGTTCGTTTTCGTTCCAGCCCAATTTGTTCAAATAATTGCCCGCAGACATCATTGCGTCGCCGATGCTGCCGCTGATATCAATTTTACCATCACCGTTACCATCGACGCCATATGCCGCCAATGTCGTTGGTATAAACTGGAAATGCCCCATTGCACCAGCCCAACTGCCACCATAATCGCTGACATTATCGCCGTTTTTATCGGCAATTTTCATCAGTGCGATTAACTGGTTTGTAAAAAATGTTTGACGACGCCCCTCGTATATCAATGTGACGAATGCATCGCGCAGGGGGTGGTCCGCCATACGCGCACCATAGTTTGATTCCATACCCCAGAATGCCAAAATCACATGTGGCTGAATACCATAACGGGTATGCACGCGATTTAACAACGTCGGGTATTTTTGCGCCATTTTATGCCCTGATGCAATACGCGTTGGGTTGACGGTGCGTTTCAAGTATCCGTCCAATGTCAATTTGAATTCTGACTGATTCTGGTCACGCTTTACAATATTTGGAATAAACGCTGGATTTTTCAGGGCGGCATCTATGGTCTTTTTTGAAATTTTTTCTGCTGATGCACGCGCGCGAATTGTATCCAACACATTTTCCCATCGCGCCATATCAAACGCGCCACGTTCGGCAATAGGCGGCACATCAGGTGCAGCCACCGTTTCAACAATAACAACAGGGGCAGCAGATACGGCCGGCACAGGTGTCGCAGACACAACTGGCGATTGTGCAGCCACGGGCGCAACAACGTTTGCCGCTGGCGCAACATCGGCGTGCGCCACAGCGACAGTGCACAACAATGCCGCACACGTAATGTATGCAAAACAAGTGTCCTTTTTCATCAGACAAACACCCCTCAGAATGCGTATTTAATCCCCAGATGCAACCCAAATGATTGCCATGTCGCGTGCTTTAACTGGTCACTGATTTTTTCAGTATGCGCCGGAATTGTTTCAAGAATCGGGTTACCGTTTTCGTCCAAAACGTATTGGCCATCTTTAATCACGAATTGGGAATAAGATGCAACATACAATTCGCCACCAATTTTACCAACGTGGAAGCAATTTGTATCAACCTTTAACGCCAACTGAACACGGTCGGACAATTTCATATTGTATTCCATTTCGGCGGTGTATGAATATGCACCGTTTGACCCCTCGTCCAAGAAACTGGGGTTCTGTTGCCAGTCATCACGATTTGGCCAAATCCCCTCGGACGAATATTTTGGCATACCCAACTGGACATAGAAACGCAACTTGTCCGTCAGGGTCATTTGCTTTTCCGCCTCTAGCCCGACATAAAATCCAGACCATGTTGTATTGTATATATGCGTTGTGCCCGATACCACAATTGGACCATCGCCACCGATAATCACACATTCGCCCGATGCAACACCCCACGGGGTTGGGCCCCACGCCGCATCATAGTCAATTGTTGTAAATGATGTGCCTAAATCAATATTGCTGGCTGCGGCATTGACAACCTTCAAATCTTCGGGGGACATACATACCTGATACCAATCATCGGGTGCATCAAAATTTTGTGGGCGCGCATAATAATTCCCCTTGGCATCGCCATATACATAGTCACCCTTGTCCGTCATCAGGGGCAAATACACCCCAGGGTTTGGGTAATAATGATTGGACATTTCCAAATTATGCTTGAAAATTTCATAGCCAAACGACGGCGACAATTTCCACCCGCCAATGTCCCAAATATGATGCGCCCCAATACCAAATCTAAAATGATTTGAGCGCCCCGATTGATCACCAACAGAAACTGTAAATATTCCCTCGGTCGGTTTAGATGCATCATATGGTTTCAGGTCATAATCCATGGACAGACCGCCATGCGACATTGAGCCATACGAATATTCTGCAAACGCAAACATGTCAAAGTTGCGCAAACTGAAATTATGCTGGGCCGCGACACCGATTTCATTGAATACCATGTCGTCCCATTCCAATACGGAATTGACGCCCGTTTCAAATTCAAAGTCCGCAAAACGACGCGTATATTTCGCCGTCAGCGTTGTTGCCGGCTCGT
>OIYP01000633.1_pt1 | contig 22149 bp, 20 predicted proteins | sample 1588261 | NCBI WGS metagenome assembly OIYP01 (sample SAMN03283293) | human gut metagenome | biome: human-associated habitat; material: feces | host: Homo sapiens | place: Peru | collected 2012
GTTCCCGGAACAGCTGGACAAACCGCCCCTCCAGCACCTGAGGCCTTGTGAGCTTTCCTTTTTCCAGCTGTTCCCAGTGCCATTTGTTGATTTCATGGTAGCGGTTCAGAATGGCCTCCGTAGGCGCAATTCCGAAGGAACGGATGGTTTTGCTCAGGGCGATTCGCTCGGCCTTGTGGAAATCCAGAATGGTGTCATCCAGGTCCAGCAGTAAAAATTCGATCATGTTTCTCTCCATTTGACGATTTCGTTGGCTAGTCTTACAAATTCCGGGATGCTCAGCGTCTCACCCCGGACGTTGGGGTCAAAGCCCGCGGCGGCGATCACCTGGGCGGCGCCGGCCTTGCTCAGTTCCGGAAAGCCGGAGGCCAGGCCGTTGCTCAGCTTCTTCCGGCGCATGGCGAAGCTGGCCCGGACGGTTCGGAAGAAGATGCTTTCGTCCGCAAGCCCCCAGTCCCGGTTCTGACGAACTTTCAGCTGAATGACGGCGGAGGTCACCTTGGGCTGAGGCAGGAAGCAGTGGGCGGGCACCTCGAAGAGAAGTTCGGGCTGGGCATAATACTGACAGAACACGGAAAAGGCACTGTAATCCTCGCTTCCCGGGGCGGCGGCAATCCGCTGGGCTACTTCCTTTTGCACCATGACGGTGACGGAATCGAAGCAGTCCGCTTCCAGCAGGGCGGTGAGGATGGGGGAGGTGATGTAGTAGGGCAGGTTGGCGCAGGCCATGGGGCGAAGCCCATCAAATTCGCCCTTGACCAGGGCGGGAAGATCCAGCCGGAGCACGTCATTCCAGATGATTTCCAGGTTGTCAAATTCGCCTACGGTCAGCTCAAGAATGGGCGCTAAGCGCTCGTCCAGCTCCACGGCACAGACTTTTTTCGCCCGCAGGCACAGCTGCTGGGTCAGCGGGCCGATGCCCGGGCCGATTTCCAGCACACCGGCGGTTTCGTCCACTCCGGCCTGTTCGGCGATGGACTGGGGTACCCAGGGGGCGATGAGAAAATTCTGACCCTTGGCCTTGGAAAAGTGAAAGCCGTGCTGGGAAAGCAATGGCTTCATCACCTGAATATCGCAAACATTTATCATGGCAAAACCCGCCTTTCTTCCGGCTATCATACCAGAAAAAAGGCGGAGTTTCAAGTGCTGTATTTGTTTTGGGAAATCCGGAAGGGCACGCGCTTCTCGGCTCCCACTTTGGGGGAGCTGTCACGAAGTGACTGAGAGGGCAATTGCACCCTCTCCGCCTCCGGCACCTCTCCCAGAGGGAGAGGCAAATGACCCTCATCCGTCACGGCTGCGCCGTGCTGCCTTCCCCTCCCAGGGGAAGGGTTGAATCATCCGAGAAAGTAAACGGTGCAGACCCGGCGGCCGAAAGCGGTGCATTGGGCATGGGTGGGCAGGTACAAATCCATCCGGTCGCCCTTGATGTCCCCACCGCAGTCCTCCGCCGCGGCAATGCCGTAGACGTAGGAGCCGTCGCTGGACACGATGAACATCCGGGTGCCATAGGGGATGAACCGGGGGTCTACCGCGGCGGTGCCCTGGTGGACACGGGTGCCGGTGGCGGTGACGGTGTCACAGCCCCGGTCGGTATGGGTGTAGGCGGTGGCTCGGACGGTGTCCTTCCGGGTATAGGTCAGCACCTCGCCAGTGGGAAGGGTAATGCGCCCGTCGGCAATGACGGGCTTTTCGGAGACGGCCGGGGCGGAGCCAGTGCCTACAGCGATAATCTCGGCAACCGGCTGTCGGGTGACGGTTTCCGTAAGTACCTGGCGGTTGGCTTCCTCGCCGCCTAGGTAGGTGATTTCCGCGGTGCAGCGCATTTCTCCGTCGGAACCGGGGGTGAGCACCGCCTCGGTGCCCGCAGGCAGAGTGGGGTCGCTGCACCGGCTCACCGGGTGGGGGATGGCGGCGGTGTAGACCTGCCGGAGGATTTCCGGCCGGTCTACCCGCAATTCCATCCCGTCGTAGGTTTCTTCTTCCAAACCATGGGAGACCACGTCCTCTCCGGTAACTTCCAGCCCCAGACGGGACAGCAGCTCCCCTGCGGTCTCGCCAAAGCCGGTGACCAGCGTGGTCTGCCCATGGTAATGGACGGTAATTTTCTGGGCCCGGCGGACGGTAATGGCCGCCGCGCCCTCCACCGCTTGGGTGGTGTAGGTATCATTTTGATTTAAGGAAAGACCCAACTGGGTCAGAACCTCCTGGGGATCCTCGGTGAAGGCGGTGTATGTTACCACCCGGTCGCCGTCGGTGACCACATAGGTCTTAGCCAGAGCCGCCTGGGAGATCAGCGCCAGCAGAGCCAGCACCAGGATCAGACTCAGCAGCACGATGTACAGGCGAATCAGGAAAACTTTCCTGCGCAGAACCCTGGAAACGGACTTCGCCATGGAAAACCCCTCCCGAAAACGCAAAACATAACAAATAATTACAGGTCGTACCGACTTGCGATTTGCTTGGGCTTATTATAGCAAAATTTGTAAAATTGTCAAGTAAATATTGAAATTCAATTGAAATAGCCAACAATTTATACTGTAAAAGTTGAGATATTATGTAAAGGAAATGGAGGAAGACAGTCGCTTGATGTCGGCTTTTCCCGAAAACGGCTGTCAAATAATTACAAATAGTAACACAACATGTCGAACGCTGTAACCTTTAGGAAGTTGCCGTCGGGGGAAGATTACAGGCGGCGGCCTGGGGCGAAAACAGGCGATTTTGAAAAATGTTTGGAAATTTCACTGCCGGGGGATTGACAACCGGCGGGAATTGTGCTAGATTTCAGCCAAAGGCAACGACGAAGACACGCGCGCCGGTAAGATTCCCAGAGAGGCTGCCGCCTTGGTGAAAGACAGCCGTACCCCTGCTGTGTGCGCAACCACTTCCGAGCCGCAGAGCGGAAATGCTCTGCCGGGTGCGCCCGTTATGGCGTCAATGAGTGGCTTTCCTTTGGAAGGCAACCAGGGTGGAACCGTGGAATACTGCATGTTACTGTATCCCACCCCTGATTTTTCAGGGGGTGGGCTTTTTTATACCCTCCCCGAGAATGAATAGGAGGTAAATCCCAATGTCCGAAGAAAATCTGTACACCTTTGAAAACCCCGAGTACCGGAAAACCTACTGGCACAGCTGCTCTCACATTATGGCTCAGGCGGTGAAGCGTCTGTGGCCCGAGGTGAAGCTGGCCATCGGCCCCGCCATTGACGAGGGCTGGTACTATGACTTTGACGCGCCCTTCGCCTTCACCCCCGAGCATCTGACCCAGATCGAGGGCGAGATGAAGAAGATCTGCAAGGAGCGGCTGTCCATTGTCCGCAGCGAGAAGCCCCGGGAAGAGGCCATCGCCTATATGCGCGAGCAGGACGAGCCCTACAAGGTGGAGCTCATCGAAGACCTGCCCGCCGACGCCGTCATCTCCTTCTATACCCAGGGCGAGTTCACCGACCTGTGCGCCGGCCCTCACCTGGATCACACCGGCCGGGTCAAGCACAACGGCTTCAAGCTGCTGAGCACCTGCGGCGCTTATTGGCGGGGCGACAGCAAGCGGAAGATGCTTCAGCGTGTCTACGGCATTGCCTTCCCCACGAAGGATGAGCTGGATGCTTACCTTGCCCGGATTGAAGAGGCAAAGAAGCGTGACCACCGGAAGCTGGGTAAAGAGCTTGGTCTGTTCATGCTCACCGACTACGGCCCCGGCTTCCCCTTCTTCCTGCCCAAGGGCATGGTGCTGCGCAACACCCTGATCGACTACTGGCGTCAGGTGCACAAGAAGTACGGCTATGTGGAGGTTTCCACTCCCATGATTCTGAACCGTACTCTCTGGGAGCAGTCCGGTCACTGGGATCACTACAAGAACAATATGTATACCACCGTCATCGACGACCAGGACTACGCCATCAAGCCCATGAACTGCCCCGGCGGTATGCTGGTGTACGCCGCCGAGCCCCACTCCTACCGGGATCTGCCCCTGCGGGTGGGCGAGCTGGGTCTGGTGCACCGGCATGAGCTGTCCGGCGCCCTCCACGGCCTGTTCCGGGTTCGCTGCTTCACCCAGGACGATGCCCACATCTTCATGACCAAGGAGCAGATGGAGACGGAGATTCAGAACGTGGTAAAGCTCTTTGACGAGGTTTACTCCGTGTTCGGGCTGAAGTACACCATTGAGCTTTCCACCATGCCGGAGGATCACATCGGCACCGTGGAGGAGTGGGAGTTCAACCAGAACATCCTGAAAAACGCCATCACCGCCATGGGCAAGGACTTTGTCATCAACGAGGGCGACGGCGCCTTCTATGGCCCCAAGCTGGACTTCCACATTGAGGACTGCCTGGGTCGTACCTGGCAGTGCGGCACCATCCAGCTGGATTCCCAGCTGCCTGAGCGGTTCCACCTGGAATATGTAGGCGAGGACGGCCTGAAGCATCGCCCTGTCATGATTCACCGGGTGGTCTTCGGCTCCATCGAACGGTTTATCGGTGTGATTACCGAGCATTTTGCCGGTGCCTTCCCCCTGTGGCTGACTCCTGTGCAGGTGAAGGTGCTGCCTGTCACCGAGCGTGCTCACGAGTATGCGGCTCAGGTTGCCGCCAAGCTGGAGGAAGCCGGCGTCCGGGTGGAGAGCGATCTGCGCAGCGAGAAGCTGGGCTACAAGATCCGGGAAGCCCAGATGCAGAAGGTTCCCTATATGCTGGTGGTGGGCGACCGGGATATGGAGAACGGCACCGTATCCGTCCGTACCCGCAAGGGCGAGGATCTGGGTGCCATGACTGCCGATGCCTTCCTGACCAAGTGCCTGGCGGAAATCGCAAGCAAGAGCAAGGAAGTATAACGGAATTTGCGGAAAGGGCGCGGTGCTTCGGCACTGCGCCCTTTTTCGGCACTTGAGGGCTATCATTAGAACCGGTAGGGGCGGCCATTGGCCGCCCGAGGCTCCCTTTGCTGACTAAGGGCGGTGCTCCTGCGCCAGTGCGTTGCACGATGGTTCTCGGAAAAATTGAAAGCGACCTCACCCGCCCGACCGGCACCTTCCCCAAGGGAAGGCTGGGGTACGGATTCACTGGCTTGCAATGACAACTTCTATTCAGGCGCGGCAATACAATGTATGATTTCGTGCAGAAAATCGGGCATTTTTGAAAATCGGGGAAATCTTGCGGTTTGGAAAGAAAAATATGAAATTGTGGGTTGAATTTTTCGATAGAATGTGATACGATATCGTTGTATCGATATGGGCGTGGTGCGCCCTGACGAAGATAGCAAAAACGGCTGGCAGGAGGAGAGAAAAATGTCTGTTATGGAATCGCTTAGCAGGCATAGTGCCCTCTCCTTCCAGGTGTTCCCTCCGAGAACAGAGGCCGGACGCCGGGAGCTGCTGGAGTCCGGAGGCGTTCTTGACCGGCTGTACCGGGAAAAGCCCGACTTTCTGTGCTGCACCTACGGCGCGGGAGGGACGGATGCCGGGAAAAATCTGGAGGTTCTGGAGGCGGTGGTATCCGCCGGGAAAACCCAGGCCATGACCCAGCTGACCTGTGCCGGGAACACGGCGCAGGGGATTCGGGAGCAGCTTCGCAACTATCTGCGTCAGGGCATTGACTGCGTGACGGCGCTTCGGGGCGGCGAGACACGGATGAGCGACGGCCTTTCCGATGAGGCCGAGCTGGTGAAGCTGATTCGCCGGGAGTTTTCGGACAGCTTTACCGTAGCGGTGGACGGCGCGCCGGAGGGGGAACCTCTGGGAAGCTCCCTGGAAGGGGAAATTACCCGACTGAAGGCCATCCAGGACAGCGGCGCGGATTTCCTCATTACCCGGCTTTGCTGGGATATGGACATTTTCCGCGGCTGGCTGGATGGCATCCGGGCGGCGGGCGTTACCCTGCCGGTGATGGCGGGGGTGGCGCCTGTGGTTGACCAGGCGGCGACCATCCGGACGGCCCTTGCCACCGGCGGCTGCGCCATTCCGGAGGATTTGTGCCGGCTCCTTTCCGACTACTGGATCTACCCCAACCCCTTCGTCAAGGATCCCTTTGACGCGGAGGTGGAGCGCAAGCGCGTCCAGTTCCGGGAGGCGGGCATGGCCTACACGGCGCACCAGATCTGGCTTTACCGGCAGTGGGGCGTGGATGGCATCCACCTTCTGACCCAGAATCGGGCGGAGGATGTGCCGGCCATTGTCAGGGCTGCTCGGAATCCATCATTTTGATTTTCTAGGAGGAATGCAATATGCCTCATACCATTGCGGTTGCCGGTAAGGGCGGCGTGGGCAAAACCACCACCTGCGGCATGATTATTGATTATCTTTGCAAAAAGAAGAACGGCCCTGTCCTGGTGGTGGACGCGGACGCCAACTCCAACCTGAACGAGGTTCTGGGCGTGGAGGTGGAAACCTCTCTGGGACAGATCCGGGAGGAGATGGCTCAGGCGGAGCTGAAGGGCACCATCCCCAAGAATATGACCAAGGCGGATTACGCCGAGATGAAGTTCAACGACGCCCTCATTGAGGACGACGACTTCGATATGCTGGTCATGGGCCGCACCCAGGGCAAGGGCTGCTACTGCTATGTCAACGGCGTGCTCCAGTCCCAGGTGGCCAAGTACCTTCCCAACTATACCTATGTGGTCATGGACAACGAGGCAGGCCTGGAGCACATCGCCCGGGGTACGCTGCCGCATGTGGACACCATGCTGCTGATTTCCGACTGCTCCCGCCGGGGCGTTCAGGCCGTGGCAAGAGTGGCGGAAATGGTGAAGGAAATGTCCCTGAATCCCGGCCAGATGGGCGTCATCATCAACCGGGCTCCCGGCGGTGTGCTGGATAACGGCGTCCGGGAGGAAATCGAAAAGCATGGGCTGAAGCTCTTCGGCGTGCTGCCCCAGGACGAGGCGGTCTACCGCTGCGACTGCGACGGCGAGCCTTCCGCGAAGCTTCCCGACAGCGACCCCATGAAAACCGCTCTGAAGGACGTTATGAAGTCCCTCGGAATTTGAGGAAACTCTGAATAAATCGTCTGCGGCTGGATAGCGGATCTTTTGCCCCCAGTCTGCGGTTTGGAAAACGGGAAATACATACAGTATTCCACCGTTTTCCAAACCTTGCCTGAGAACAAAATCTCTCGCTACCAGCTCTTGCCGATTTAATCAGAGCTTCCTTAGATTGCGCCGACCTCGGTATAGACCTTCTCCAGGGAATCGCCTCGGAGCAGGTTCTCCCGAACCCGATCCTCGTCCTTGATGAGAGCCAGAGCCCGGTCAAGAACCTCGTCGATGAGATCCTTGGGGATGATGACAACGCCGTCGATGTCGCCGAAGATATAGTCGCCGGGATGGATGGTCACGCCGTCCATCACCACGGGAATCTGGCACTCGTTGATCTCGCAGCGGCCCTTGGAGGTTCTGGGATTCCGTCCCCGGTAGAACAGGGGGAAATCCATCTGCTTCAGCTCCCGGACATCCCGGGCATAGGCATCCAGCAGCACACCGGCGCCGCCCCGCTGCCGGACGGCGGTGGCGAACAGCTCGCCGAAGACGGCGCAGTTGTACTCGCCCCGGGTCACCAGGACGTAGATCTCGCCTTCGCCCAGCTGGTCAACCACCCGGGTCTGGGCAATCAGGGGATTTTCCGGCATGGAGTAAACCTGCGTGCCGATGCTGGTGAAGGCCGGTCCGAAGATCACCGTGTCGTCGGTCAGGCCGTGGATTCCGCCGCCCAGCGCCTGGTTCCGGTAGCCCATACCGTCCAGTACGTCGGAGAGAATTCCGCAGTACAGCTTGCTCTTGATTTCGTTCAGATCGTATTTCATAAGTCCACTTCTCCTTTTGAATACCCGGAAGCCGCTGCCAAAAGGGCCTCGGGCCTTCCTATTTTTGATACTGTTTTCTGATTAAAATCTTGATTTTAATCAGAAAGGCAACACCTCACGGCGTTGCCCGTTTTGTGATTTATAAGGAAAGAAATCACAAAACAAGTCTCATATGAATTCCATGCCCTTCAGGCAATTAAAATCTTTTCTAAAGATTTTAATTGGAATTCAGTATGAATTCGGGAAGCTTTGACGCAAGGCGCGAGATGGGAGGATTTCCACGGTCTCGGGGATTGCCGCAGAGCTTTCTTACAGAATTCCGAACTTAGCGAAGGCATCGGTGGCGCTCATACCGCCTTCGATGGCCTGGCGCACCAGCTTTTCTCCGGCGGCCTTTTCCAGCGCCTTTTCCATGACGGGCTCCACGATTTCCTTGGGCACCACCAGCACGCCGTCTACATCGCCGAAAATCAGATCGCCGTCATGGATGGTGACCTGGCCGATCTCGATGGTGCAGCGGTAGTCGCAGACGTAGGTGCGCACGGAGGAATCCTGCGCCCAGCAGCCGGTGCAGAACACCGGGAAATTCTGCTCCAGAACCTGGGGCGTATCCCGGGTGCAGCCGTCAAGCACCGCGCCTACAGCGCCCTTGGTACGGGAAGTGGCGGTGAGCAGCTCCCCCCACAGGGCGCTGTTATGGGCGCCGGTGGCCACATAAACCTCCCCCGGGCGAAGCTGATCCAGAGACTCGGTCAGATAGCCGAAGGGCTTCTTCGCCGGAGCGTAAATGTCGTTTTCCAGAATGGTGCAGGCCCAGCCCACCAATTTGTTCCGCTTGTCATCGGCAAAAGTGCCAACCATATTGGGGGGCACCAGAGCCGTCAGAGGACGGATGGCCGCAGGCAGGAACTGATGGGTGTAGCCCATCTGATCGAGGATATCGCCCACCACGGGCGTGTAGAGCTTTTCCCGAATCAGGGCAAAGAGTTCTTCGTTGTTTTTCCAGGATGCCATAGAAATCCTTCTTTCTTACCGTCCGCCGCCCAGACGGCGCTCCACCTGATGCAGCAGAGCCGCGCCGGAAACGCTTTTGACCTTGGACTGGGCGAACTGGGCAAATTCCCGGGATGCCTTGCTGTCGCCGCCTACCCGGATGGTGGTGCCCTTGCTGTCCGTCAGGATGAAGGCGGAGCCGGTGACCGGCCGCTTGACCTCCACGATATTCTCCCAGGAAATGGTTGCCTGATTGCCGAAGGGGGAATAGGCTACCATCCGGTCGTCAAACAGGACGGTGCACTTGACGAAGGTAAACAGCAGGGTAAAGTCTCCCATCAGGTGGCACAGCAGGCTGAAAGCCGCTACGATCCACTGGGACTGGCTGCCAGTGCCTGCCAGGGAGTTATCTGCCATTTTCATCACCGGGAAGGCAAAGCCCAGGGCGATGAGCATAGCCCCAAGCAGGGCGGTGACCCAGGTTTCCCGGACGCAGAGCAGTCCGGTGTCCCGGCAGTGCTTTTTGACGATTACGCCGATGGCGGCGGCCAGCAGCACCGCCCCTGCCGCCAGGGACAGAAATAACATCCAATTACTCATGGGCTTCCTCCTCGGCAAACTGCCGGAGCTGGGTAAAGAGCCGCTGGGCCTCCGGGGTGGCCTGAGGCAGCAGCATCAGCACATCGTACACATAGGGGCTGTGGGAAAGGCGCAGCATTTCCCGGGCGAAGGCCATGGCGGCCACTTCCTCCAGGGACACCAGCCGGCTTCGCCGCTCCCAGGGGCCGATTTTCTGGAGCCGGATGTGCTTGCGATTGGTGTAAAGCTCCGGCTGCCGGTGCTGGAGCACATGGCACAGCTCGTGGGCAAGGAGCATTTCGCCGATGTCCACGTCGCCCAGAAATTCCACACCGCCGCTTTCCTGAATCAGGGAGCGGGTAGCGGCGGCGTTGTCCGTATAGACCTGAATCCGGTCCGGCTCATAGTAGCAGGCGAAGGTCAGCATTCCGGCTCCCTCGGGCATGGCCGGCCACTCCAGCTTTACGTTCAGCTTTTCCGCCAGCTTCCGGCAGGAGATATCGCCCCAATCTCCGCGAACCTGCCGTGCCATTTCCACGCCGCAGAAGTCAGCAGCGTGGAAATGGTTGGCGTAATCTTCGGATGTGACGAGCCTTCGCAAAGGCTCCCGGGAGTGGGCATAGGCAATCCAGACAGACTCCGGAAAGCTGGCTAATTCCCGGCACCAATCGGCGATCATTACAGGATTTCCGTCCGGGAGGCAACCAGCAAGATGCCCTCGTCGGGGTCAGCCTCCAGGAACTCGGAGCGCATGACCATCATCAGCTGCTCCAGGTTCAGAGAGCTGGTGAAGTCCAGCACCTTGCCGCCGATGCACAGGAAGAAATCGGGGGTTCTGGCCATTTCGTTCTTGTAGTACAGGGTCTTCTCCCACATTTCGGAAACGACCTTCTCCCAGTCCTTGGCCAGGCAGCTTTCCGCGATGGCGTCGCCGCACTGAGCCTTCACAAAGCCCCGGTGGTCAACGATGCGCACATTGTGCTTCTCGCCGTTCTGGTGGCCGAAGATATAGAACACGTCGTTGGACACCAGATCCTCCACGTCCTTCTCCTCGCAGCGCATGGAGTTGGCAGCCAGCTTCCGGGCCTCGTGGATGTCGCAGCGCAGCTTCAGGTCGGTGGCCTGCACCTCGTTGGAGCCCATGGCAATGGCGGTGACCTTGGAGGTCTGGTTGTCGATCTCGATCTGCACCTCGATGGTATCGGGCACGGCACCGTTCTTGATGGCCATTTCCTTGGCTTCCTTCTTGATCTGACGGATGTCCTCGGTGGTGGGGTTGGGGATGACACGCTCCACCACGTCCCGGATCATGGCCAGCGCCACACCGATGGAGGAAATGACCTCGGCGTGCTTGGCCAGGGAGTAGCGCATGTTCAGCTGCTCGGCGGAGTAGGGAAGCAGCGCGCTGGCGCCGCCGCCGCAGCCAACCAGGTCGATCTGATCCCGGTCGATCTTATACTTCTCGGCGAAGTTCAGGATGATGGGCTCGATGTGCTCGTAGGCCTTGTGCAGGATCTGACGGCAGCACTCCTCCACGGACACGCCCACATAGTCGGCCAGAGGCTGGATGCACTTCCGGGCGGACTCCACGTAGCCCCGGGAGTAGTCGCCTTCCTTGACGTAGCCCAGCACGTTGGCGGCGCAGGAGTTGGTGATGGTCACCCGCTTGCCGCTCTTGAGCTTGATGCGGACGTAGTCGGCGGGGTCGCCCTCCTTGGGGGAGAAGAACTCCAGCTCCGGCTCCTCGATCTCCTCCGGAGGGGTGTAAACGGCGTAGCCCAGACCCGCGATGTGGGCGGAACGGGGACCAACGTCCAGAATCTGCTTGTTGCCGGCACGAACCATGGAGCCGCCGGCAACGCCCTGAACCTTCACGTCCAGGGAGTTGACGTAGGTGTCATGACCGCCCACGGAGGCGTACTCCACGCCGGGACGGCCGTTCTTGATGACGCCGATGTTGGTAGTGGTGCCGCCCACCTCAAAGTAGATGCCGTTGGAGGCACGCAGGTACATCAGAGCGCCCATGACGGAAGCGGCAGGGCCGGAGAGCATGGTCAGCACGGGACGCTTCTTCATTTCGTTGATATCCATAACGCCGCCGTCGCCGCGCATGATCATCAGAGGCACGTCCACGCCCGCGGAGCGGACGGCACTTTCGGTGCAGTTGGCGGTGTTCATCATCTTGGGCAGAATGGAGCCGTTGATGGCGGCGGTGCGGGTACGGCGGGTCAGGCCGTACAGCTTGGTGATGTCAGAAGCCATGGAAACCGGCAGGCCCTGGGCCTCGGCCAGATCGTGGATCTTGACCTCTTCGTCCATGTTGTCAACGCCGAAAGCCATGGAGGCAACGATAACCTGGCTGCCCTCACCGCACAGCTCTTTGATGGCGGCGTTGATCTTCTCGTCGGTCATTTCCTTCTTCTTCAGGAACCTGTTGTGTACGGGGATCTTACGGCCGACCTTCTCGTCCAGGACGATGTCCTTCAGGTTCAGCTGGCGCTTTGCCAGGAAACCCTCCAGGCCGCCGCCTGCAACACCGATAACACCGACGGAAGCAACGTCGCCCTCGATGAAGGCGTTGGTTGCCTGGGTGGTGGAGTGTGCAACGAAGACGACGTCCTCAGGGGCAATGTTGTTCTCGGCCATGCAGTTCTTGAAGGACTGCACAACGCCAGCGGCAACGCCGTCCTTGTCGTCGTGGGTGGTCTTAACTTCGTTCTTACCAATGATCTCATGGGTCAGGTTGTCCATGGCAACACACTTGGTGTAAGTGCCGCCGACGTCAATGCCCATACGAACAGCGCGATGATCTGCCATTCAGTTTTCCTCCTAAAAATGATCGGTAGGGTAGGGAAGTGTTCTTCTTCAAAAAGTAAGATGCCGCCGCCCTCAAGGCGGCGGCACCCTAATTTACGGTTTAACTTACAAGCGTGAAGCGGATCAGATGAACCACTCGGTGCCCAGACCGCTCATGGTGACGAAGGTCAGGACGTACAGCAGAACGCCGCAGATGTAAGTCATGGGGATGGAGAGCTTCAGGTAATCCTTAGACTCAACCTTGGTGTAGGCAAGGCCCCAAGCAACCCAGGACTGGGTGATGCAGGAACCGATGTTGACGGTGATGGTGGGGATTGCGAAGACGCAGTACAGGAACGGGACGCTGAAGGAAGCGACACCGCGCAGCACGCCCAGGGTAGCAGCACCGCAGCCGACCAGAGTCATAGGACCACGGAAGAGGCCCAGAGCCAGCAGGACGGCGAACAGGATGCAGACGACCAGCTCGCTCTTCGGCATGACGGGGCCCAGAACGGCCTTGAAGAACGGGGAAGCGTAGTTAGCAACCGTGTTGAACATGGGCAGGGTCAGCAGGAAGCCAACCAGGGGAGCGGTATCAACAACGCCGTCATAGTACAGCTTGTTGACCAGCTGGCAGTTCTCCTTGAAGGAGCCCTTCATCTTGCCGCAGAGGAACAGAGCGGCGAAACCAGCGATGACGAAACCGCCGATAACGGAGAAGTCGAGCCAGATCTTCAGCACAACGGGAACGATGGGCAGGATCAGGGTGTACAGAGGAGCATCCTTCTGCTCGGAAGCGCCGCGGGTCTGAGCGGCCCAAGCGTGGCTGGTCTTGCTCTTCTTCAGGAAGAAGCCGGCCAGGATGGTGGTGACGATAACAGAGATGACCAGAGCGGCATAGCCCCAGTGAGCGGCGTACCAGCCCAGGGTGAAGTCGGGCATCTCATCGACGTCGATGAAGAAGGCACGATACTGAGCGAAGTTGACGGGGTTCAGGTAGATACCGGCGGCAACAGACTCCATGAAGCTGAACATGGCGATTGCCTTGGGAACACCCAGGGACATCATGATGGGCAGGACGATAACGCCGATAGCGATAACGGGGCCGGCACCGGTCATGGCGGTGAAGATGATAGCGGTAACGACGTTCAGCAGGGCGATGGTGACCATGGGCTTATCGCCGCCCAACTCAACAGTCTTACGGATCAGGGTGGAAGCAATGCCGGTCTCCATCAGGACGCGGCCGAACCAGGCGCCCCAGCAGACGTTGACCAGCGTGGTGCCCCAGCCTTCGGGGGCGGACTGGTAGATCTTGTTCAGGATGGCGATCAGTTTAACAGGTTCGCCATTCGAATAGAAAGCAGTGGTGGACAGGAACTCAGGGGACGCGAAAGCAGCGCCCAGGAAGGACAGAATAGTCCACAGAATAGTGATGATAAGGAAGCCGATCATCAGGTTATGGCCCTTAATGCAGTAATAAGCCAGGCCGAAGAACGTGAGGAGCAGCAAAATACCGACTACGAACTCCAAGGTAAATACCCCTTTCTAAATTACAATGATTCTCCTGACTGCTTAGAGCAGTCGTTTGCCGGGAATGTGCTTTCCTCCTTTCATACAGTATAAATAATTACCTTATTCATATTACCAAAGCGGATACGGACCGTTTTGGTATTTAAGGCATCCCTCCAAGCGGTAGGGTCGCCTTAAGCCAAATAATTAAAAAATAATATCCTCGCTTTTCTCATTCTCGTAGAAATACTGGGGATATAACCGCCGCAGATGGTCGGCGTCGCGGGTGATGAAGCCCAGATGCTGGTGGCATAACACGGTGATGGCCTCGGCATCCTGCCTGCGCAGACAGTCCAGCATCATGCGGTGCTCGGTCAGGGTGTTCTCCCAACTGGCAACGGCCACCATTTGGACCTTGTAGCTGTAGGTCATGATCTGCAGCTGGCGGATACGCATCATGTCGCAGTTGATGATCGAAAAGCTGTTCCACGCGTGTTCCCGGCCGCAGTATTCATAAAACAGGCGGTGCATGTGGGTGTCCTCGTCCAGCAGTTCTGTCGAAGCCTGCGCAGCGTAATAAGCACGCTGCTTTTTCAGGCTGTCCTCCAGCGCTTTGAACTGGGCATCGGTCAGGCCGGTGTCGCAGAGCTGGCGCAGAACGCTTTCTTCCAGCACCGTGCGCAGAAAGACGGCGTGCCGCAGGCGGTTGATCGAGATGCGGTTGACCTGGGTGCCGCGCTGGGGGAAAACCTCCACGCAGCCTTCTTCGGCCAGGCGAGCGATCGCTTCGCGCACCGTAGCGCGGCTTGTACCCATCTGGGCAGCCAGGGCATTCTCGCTCAGAAACTCACCGGGCAAAAGGGTAAAGTCGATAATGCGGCGGCGTAAGTAGCGGTACGCATCATCAGGCCCCGTGATCACCGGCTGCTTGGCAAGCTGTGACATGTGATGTACCTCGTTTCCCGGGCGGTGCATGTCTGCACACTAGATGTTGTAGGCTGACCGGGGGAACCGCGGCCCATCGCTGTGCATACAAGCAACTGCACACCAGTACCATCGGGTCTGACAATAAAATAGCACGCTTTGTTGGGTTTTGCAAGCCTTTTTTGACACTTTTTCTTTTTTTTTGCCGGAAAGTTTGAATGTTTCGGCGAAATGAACAATAAGTTTTCAACAATATTGGCATACAAGTCAGTCTTGCAATTTGTCGAGAGTTGCGCTATACTATAGGTGAACCTGGGGTACAGTGTGTGGAAAACTGTGCCTGTACGCCGGGTCTGCTTCCACTACAGGATGTGGAAGCAGGCTTTCTATCCTTATGATAAAACAGAAAGGAGCTGATAACCAATGCAGACGGATATACGCACTGTACGTGCCTCTGAAGAATCCGCCCGTGCGTTTGTTTACCGGGTCCTTTCTACTTATATACGGGAGATGTTTCTGCACCCCGGAGAAAAACTGGCCGAAACCGACGTTGCCGCCGAGCTGCAGGTCAGCCGCACCCCGGTGCATGACACCTTCTCCCGCCTTGAGCGTGAAAAGATGCTGCGCCCGGTCCCCCGCGGGGCTGTGGTGCCGCCGCTGAGCGCTGACACGATCCGCCAGACGGTGTGGATGCACCGCACGGTCTGCCAGGCCGTTTTGGGCGAATTGTACAATCACCGCCCCGCCACACTGGAACCGCTGGAGCGCTGCGTTGCGGCGGAGCTCGAGGCGCTGCAGGGTGGGGCCATCGTGAAAATGGCGCGCCTGCAGCTTGAGTTCCATCGTACCTTATATACATTGGCCGGGCGTGAGCCTGTGATGGAAGCGATGGAGCGCAACAGCGGTGATTTGTACCGCCTGCTTCGCATGCTCGAAAATGCCGACCTCTGGCGCTATGTGGCCGACCAGCATTCGGCCATCGTGCAGGGGTTGGCGATGCGCGATTACGAGCTGGCCGCCCGCGCACTGGAAGCGGAGCATGACCTGGTGGAGCCGCTTTTGGAAGAATGCCGCTACCGGCAGCCTTACTTTTTCGAGTGACCTTTTCATAAGCACCATTCCGGGGCATACATGCGGGCGATGCCTGGCAGGCGGCCCCGGTGGGAGATAGAGCATTCCTATTTATTATAAGTAAACGGATTCGGAAGGAGCAACTACCTATGAAAATCGCAGTTCTTGGTTCCGGCGCCATGGGCGGGCTGTACAGCTCGTACCTCAGCCGCCACAACGAAGTGACCGTGATCGATGTAAACGCCGCACTGGTGGAAAAGGTGAACGCCCAGGGGCTGGAAGTCCAGGAACCGGACGGAACCTCCAACATTTTCCATCCTCATGCGGTCCTTTCTACCGAGGGCATGGAGCCTGTTGACCTGATCATCGTCTTTGTCAAGGCGATGTTCAGCGAGAGCGCCCTGAACAACAATAAGGGCATCATCGGCCCCGATACCTACCTGATGACCTTGCAGAACGGCAGCGGCCACGAAGATCTGCTGGGCAAGTTCGTTCCGCAGGAGCATATCATTATCGGCACCACGCAGCACAACGCCAGCGTGGCCGGTCTGGGCGTCACTAAGCACGGCGGCAGCGGCATGACCCATATGGGCTGCGTTGTCGGCAGTGCTGACCGTCTGCAGAAGTTCGCCGATGCCTTCACCGCCTGCGGCCTTGACGCGGATGTTTCCGACGGCGTCCAGAAGATGATCTGGAACAAGCTGTTCACCAACGTTTCCGCCAGTGCGCTGACCGGTGCTTTGCAGGTGCCCCTGGGCTACATCTCCGCCAACGAGCATGCCTGGAACCTCTGCTGCAAGCTCATCCGCGAGGCCGTGGACGCTGCTGCGGGCCTTGGCATGGAGTTTGACTACGACGAGAAGGTCGCCGAAGTCAAGGCTGTCTGCGATAAGTCCCCCAACGGCCTGACCAGCATCTACGCTGACCTGCGCGACGGCCGCCGCAGCGAGGTCGATACCATCAGCGGCAGTGTTGTCCGCGCCGGTAAAAAGGCTGGCGTGCCGACCCCGAGCCATGAGTTCCTCGTCGAGCTGATCCACGCCATGGAGGGTCGCCCCAAGGCGTGATGCCGGGCGCAGCATTCCTTTGTACTTCAAGGTGCACGGAACCCGGGCACCTTAGAAGATAAATGTACTTTATTATAAGGAGGATTTTCCCTATGTCTGAACAGCCTTTGACTTACGATTGGGTTGCTGGCAAACCGAAAGCCGTTCCTGCGGACCAGCTGCCCCCGAAGGAGTACATGAAGGGCAATCTGCACATTGTCGATCTGAGCAAGTGCGTTGATCCTTACACCGAGAGCCGCCGCTGCAACCTGTGGCGCTTCAACACCGGTGGTGACGTGCCTGACTTCCACACCAACGTGGACATCGGCAGCCATCTGGGTACCCACTGCGAGTGCCCCTATCACCATGATTCCAACTGGCCCAGCGTTGCTGAGCTGCCCCTGGATCAGTTCATGGGCCGCGGTATCTACTGCGTGCTGGATCTGCCCGAGGATCATCAGATCACCGCTGCTGACCTGGAAGCTGCAATCGGCGACCGCGTCCAGCCCGGCGACACCGTCATCCTGGACAGCCCCCACAAGATCCCTCCCTTCACCAGCCTGACCGGCGGCCCCACCGACCACCGTTTGCAGGTCGGCGCCGAGATGGCTCAGTGGCTGGCTGACCACAAGGTCCAGTGCGTTGGCTTCGGCGATGGCGTTGCCATCGAGGGCGACGTCCGCAACGTCAAGCCTTTCCACGATATCCTGATGGCCCAGAACTGCACCTTCCTGGAAGTTCTGTGCAACCTGGAGCTGCTCAAGACCGATACCTTCTTCATCAGCTATGCTCCGATGAACATTATCGGCCTGGATTCCTGCCCGACCCGCGTTTACGCGATCGAAGGCCTGCCCGGCTTCACCCGCTAAGCTAGATCTGCCCAAAGGCTTCCCCTCTGCGGGGGAAGCCTTTTTCTGAAAAAAGGAGAAGAAGAAAATGGAAGGTCCGATGAAGAACCTGTTTGACCCCATCGGCAAGGTGGCACTGGTCACTGGCGGCACCAGCGGCCTGGGCCATGCCATTGCCGAGGCTTTTTTGCAGAACGGTGTGGACGTTGCTGTTTGCAGCCGCCATCCCGAAAGCGCCCCCGACCTGGCCGAACTGGCCGAGAAAGAGGGCCGCCGCTATCTGCCCGTTTACTGCGACATCACCAAAGAGGAAGATGTTGAGAAGATGGGCGATATCATCGAGAAAGAGCTCGGCCCCGTCACGATGCTGGTCAACAGTGCCGGTATGAACATCCTCAAGCATGCCGAGGATTTCGACGCCGCTTCGTTCAATAAGGTCATGTCGCTGAACGTCCTGGGCACCCACAACGTCAGCAAGATGTGCGGCAAGCGCTGGATGATCCCTGCCCACAAGGGCCGCATCGTCAACCTGTCCTCCGCCAAGGCGTTCCTCGGCACGGACCGCGACTACACCGCCTACTGCGCCAGCAAGGGTGCTATCAATATGTACACTTCCCAGCTGGCCTGCGAGTGGGCCAAGTTCGGCATCTCGGTCAATGCCATCGCCCCGACCTTTGTCGTTACCCCCATCAACGCCGACCGCCTTGCCAACCCCGAGTTCTATAACTCGCTGGTCAAGCGCATCCCGTACGGCCGTCTGGGTACCGGCAAAGACATGGCTGCCGCAGCCCTCTTCCTCTGCTCCGAAGGGTCCGAGTTTATCACCGGCGTGACCCTCAAAGTAGATGGCGGCGTGACCTCCATGCAGTAATTTCTGTGTAAGGAGAGCAAATTTATGATTTCTGGCAACATCCATGAAAAAAGCAACCTGGCCATCCTGCCCGAGCCGTTGCAGCGTGCCGTGCAGTTCCTGAAGGACAACGACCTGGCTGCGCATGAGCCCGGCAAATTCGAACTGGACGGGGACAAGATGATCTTGCAGGTCATCGACCAGTCCACCGGCGCACGCGAAGCCCTGCGCCCTGAGTGCCACCGCAAGTACATCGATGTGCAGTTCCTGGCCGCAGGCGGCCCCGAGCGCATCGGCTGGTATCCAGACCTGGGCGACAACGAGGTCGACGAAAACCTGTTGGATACCCCGCGCGATATCTGCTTCTACAAAAATAACCCGAACGCCCGCGAGGGTGTCATCGAGATGCAGCCCGGCAGCTACGCCATGTTCTTCCCGTGGGATGTACACATCCCGGCCATCCAGGTAGGGGAGCCTGCAAAGATCCGTAAAATCGTTATCAAGGTCGCGCTGGATACCTGCCTGTGACCTGACCAGAAAGGAACCGCCGTGGAAATCGAAAAACATCTGGCCGAGTTGGCCCAGGCTGACCCGCAGGCCCGCCGCGCCGCACTGGAAGCCGTGCTTGCTGCTGAAAGCTTGACCCCGGAGTTCCAGGAACAGGAAGCGGACGAGCACCATAAAGCTGCCCGCAACTACCTGCTGTACACGGCAGACAAGGACGCCAAAGGCCCGCTGCTCTGCGCCCATTACGATGCGCACCCCGGCAGCACCGGCGCAAATGATAATGCCGCAGGCGTCTGCATCCTGATCGCCCTGGCAAAAGAATTGCAGCAGCGTAAGATCCCGGCCACGATCGCCTTTTTCGATGGCGAGGAATCCGGCCACAGCGGTGCTAAGCTGTTTGAAGAGGGCCGCGCCCGTGAGGTAAGCTGCGTGGTCAACCTGGATATGTGCGGCTACGGCGATACCATCGCCGTCTACGCACGCGGCAGCGAGAACCGCGCCGGGGCCCGTCCGTTCTGTGCGAAAGAACGGCTGGCCGCCCACCATGCCGAGCTGGTCAAGTATATGCCCGAGGGAGACAATGTCTGCTTTACGACCCGCCGCCAGCCGGTGGTCAGCCTGGCCGTAATGCCAAAATGGGACACCAAATACCTGACGGCCATGGCCGCACAGGGCATGGGCCTGTTGGGACGCACGCCTGAGTTTAAGGCAATGCTTGGCGAGATGGAGGTCTCTTCCACCATGCACGGCGGCTTCCGCGATGCCGTCAAGTGGGTCCAGCCCGAGGCTATGCAGATGCTGTACGACTACCTGCTGGATTCCATGACCACCCCGCCTCCAGCCAAAAAGCTGTTCGGCATCTTCTGAACACCTTTCTGACTCAGCCCGCACAGCAGGGGGAGCGCCCCTGTAATTGCATGTTCAGATAAAAAACTGCCGCACGGCTTTGGCAACAAAACTGTGCGGCAGTTTGCTTTTTACTTATACGACGCTGTCGATCGTAAAATAGCCGGGGTAGCGCTCGATCTTTTCCATCAGGTTGCCCCTGAAGCTGGTCAGATGTTCGCTGATCTTCACCTCCGGCTGCACGTCGTCCGGCAGGCCCATCAGCAGGTAATCGCAAAATTCCCGGTGCTGGCGGGTCACGCGGTCGTAATCGCAGTCGCCCTCCAGCGCATCCAGATAACGCAGCCGGTCGTAGTGCGATACCAGCCCGCGGATGGCAAGCCAGGTGTGGCTGCGCCCGCCGAAATAGTACATCAGCCGATGAAACTCATCGTCCAGATGGATGAACTCATCCACGGCGTCCGGCATGCGGGTGCGCAGGCTTTCCTGGCGGCGCATGCAGTCCAATAGCTCCTGTACCTGGCTGCGGCCGATCTTGCCGGCAACATCCTTTAATAAGGCGCTTTCCAGCAAAAGCCGGGTCGAGTACCCCTCTTTCACAAGGGCTGGGTCAATGCGGCTGACCTGGGTGCCCCGCTGGGGGAAGATCTCGATCAACCAGTCATTGTGCAGTGTAGTGATGGCCTCGTGCACGGGGGTGCGGCTCATCTGGAGCAGCTTTGCCAGCTCGATCTCGCTCAGTGGTTCGCCGGGCTTTAAGCGGAATGTCATGATATTCATGCGCAGCACGCGGCAGGCGTACTCGCGGTTGCTCTCTTTGGGGTATGGCTGGGGAATCAGCAGATCCATTGCAAACCCTCCTTACCTGGCATGGATGCCATATTGTCTTTTCACTAATATATCAGTTAAAAATCTAACATGCAACCCATTTGGCAAAACTTTGTGCAAAACCGCAAAATATAGGGGCAAAATCTGGTAAAAACACCAATTGCAATTCTGTTTTGGCTGTGCTATGCTGGTATTACCAACGGATGAGCTGATATATCAGTAAAACATCCGGCAAAGCAAAGCACGATAAGAACTGAAAAAACACCGCACTGATCAAAAAGGAGAGACTAAACATGAGTATTCGCGTACCTTACGAAACCGTCAAATCTACCGTCAAGCAGGCATTCCTGAACCTGGGCCTTACCCCGGAGAAGGCAGAGCAGTGCGCTGAGATCCATACCGAGAGCAGCCTCGAGGGCATCGAGAGCCACGGTCTGAACCGCGTGCCCCGCTTTGCTGAGTACGTCCAGAAGGGCTGGGTCGATATCAACGCCGAGCCCGAGCTGGTCGGCGCCAAGGGCGCTGTCGAAAACTACGACGGCCACCTGGGCATCGGCGTGCTGAACGCCACCTTCTGCATGGACCGCGCTGTCGCCCTGGCCAAAGAGCATGGCATCGGCTGCGTTGCCCTGAAGAACACCACCCACTGGATGCGCGGCGGCTCCTACGCCTGGCAGGCTGCACAGGCTGGCTTCATCGGCATCAGCTGGACCAACACCGAAAGCTGCATGCCCATGTGGGGCTCTAAGGTCCCCGGCGTCGGCAACAACCCGTTCTGCATCGCCATCCCTCGTAAGAGCGGCCCTATCGTCCTGGATATGGCCATGAGCCAGTACGCTTACGGCAAGCTGGGCGTTTACCGTCTGGCCGGTAAGCAGCTGCCCTTCCCCGGCGGCTTCGATAAGGACGGCAACCTGACCAGCGATCCCGGTGCCATCGAGGCTTCCGGTCGCATCCTGCCCACCGGTTACTGGAAGGGCTCCGGCATGGCCATCGCCCTTGACCTGGCCGCTGCTGCTATGGCAAACGGCAAGACCGGTGCTGATCTGGACCGCGAGGGCCAGGGCAGCTGCACTGGCTGCTGCCAGATCTTCATCGCCTATGATCCGTACCTGTTCGGCGAGGAAGAAGAGATCCAGGCTAAGTTTGATGACCGCGTAGCTGCTGCTGACTCCACCACCCCCGAGAAAGAGGGCGGCCACGTCACCTGCCCGGGCGAACGCACCGCTGCTACCCGTGCCCGCAACTTGGCCGAGGGCGTTGTTGTTGACGAGCAGGTCTGGCAGCAGTGCCTGGATCTGGCCGCTGGCAAGATGGAGACCAAGGACATCGCCAGCACCTGCATCCTCGACAACATGCAGGAGGAGAAGAAGTAATTCTTCCCCCCGCAAGTGCAACTTCCTACCTTATTATATAGAGATACAGAGCAAAACAAAGGAGCGTTTATTATGTATTTTGCACCCATTTCTCTGGCTACCAAGTACAACTATCTTGGCGATAAGTTCCAGGCTGCCTACAAGTGGCTGGCCGAGACCGACCTGAACAACACACCCGCC
>OIYP01000634.1_pt1 | contig 22101 bp, 21 predicted proteins | sample 1588261 | NCBI WGS metagenome assembly OIYP01 (sample SAMN03283293) | human gut metagenome | biome: human-associated habitat; material: feces | host: Homo sapiens | place: Peru | collected 2012
ACCTGTGACCCTCTGCTTGTAAGGCAGATGCTCTCCCAGCTGAGCTAAGATCCCACAGTATGAATTTAACATACAAACGACCCAGATCGGACTCGAACCGACGACCTCCGCCGTGACAGGGCGGCGCTCTAACCAACTGAGCCACTAGGCCAAATCATTTGTAACTTAATAAAAAATCGAGATCATATCTCGAATGGACCTTCGGGGACTCGAACCCAGGACCGACCGGTTATGAGCCGGTTGCTCTAACCAACTGAGCTAAAGGTCCGAAATATCTCATAAAGGTAAAAGCCGATGATCGGACTCGAACCGATAACCTGCTGATTACAAATCAGCTGCTCTGCCAATTGAGCCACATCGGCTTGCATTTGCAAGTCCGATTAAAAATCGGAATGGATGGAGGTGGATTCGAACCACCGAAGCAATTTGCAGCAGATTTACAGTCTGTCCCCTTTGGCCACTCGGGAATCCATCCATAACAGGTTGCCCTGCCAAGAAAAAATTCTATCATAAGTCATTTTAAAATGCAAGAAAATTTATTTGTCTTTTTCATCTTTCTTCATTTCAAATGTTTTAATTTTTCACATGCTTTACAGGTTATTCTCTTCATCCTCTTCGTAAGCAACGTTACGCAGCACCATGGCAGAGAATTTTGGCAGAGTAACCGTGATTTTGCCGGAAATTACGGGAATTTCTATTTTTTCCACAGAATAACCGCTTTCATCCGTATAGATGAGGCGGGTAAGCATGGCTTCCTTGGACACGCCTGCCAGCCAGACACGTACTGTCTTTTCAATCTGATGATCATTGTTGTTGATAAGGACAATGGTGTGCTTCTTGCTGTTGAATCGGGCATAGGCAAGATAATTGTAGTCCCTGTCGAGACTCTTGATGGAACCGGCGCGTAACTCCTCGCATTCCTTATGCATACGGATGATTTCTTTGTGGAAATTCAAAAGCTCCCGGTCTTCCCTGCCCCAGGGGTAGGTTCGTCGGTTGTCGGGATCGGTAAATCCGCAGACACCCACTTCATCGCCATAGTAGAGCGTAGGGGCACCGGGCCAGGTCATCTGAATAACAACGGCCTCCCGGAATACTGCCGGATTGTTGCCCTGATTTGCCGCTTCCGGACCAAGAGTATTGGTACGGCCCACCTTGTGGCTGGTTCTCGTCATGAAACGGGAATGGTCATGATTGGAAAGCTGGTTCATGGCTACCATCTGACTGGGCATGGAAAAGCTGGAACCGTGGTGACGCATGGCGCCCCAGAAGCTGTCCGCATCTCCCAGTAAATCCAGTCGGAAGTCGTCACTGTGTTTTTCCATACCTGTTAAAAACCAGGTTACGGGTTCCATAAAAGCATCATAGTTCATAACGGAGTCCCACTGGTCGCCGCCGAGCCAGGGTCTTGTATCACCGTAATGCTCTGCTAAAATCAGCGCATTGGGGTTCGCCTGCTTTACGGTTCTGCGGAATTCCTGCCAGAAATGGTGGTTGAACTCCGGTGAAAATCCAAGGTCCGCTGCCACATCCAGACGCCAGCCGTCCACATTGTAGGGCGGTGAAACCCATTTGGCAGCAATATGCATTACATAATCAAACAGCTCCCTGGAGCCTTCATAATTCAACTTCGGAAGGGTGTCATGACCCCACCAGCCGTCATAGGTGGGATTGTAGGGCCAGCGGTTGTTGTCATGGAACAGGAAATAATTGCGGTAAGGGCTGTCCGCTGAAATGTAAGCGCCCTTTTCGTAACCTTCCGCATTCTCATAAATGCGCTCTCTGTCCATCCATTTATTAAAGGAACCGCAGTGATTGAACACGCCGTCCAGAATAACCTTCATACCGCGCTTGTGCGCTTCTTCCACCACCTTGGCAAACAGCTCATTGGAAGCCTCCAGATTTGCCTTGTTGGTAACACGGTTGATGTACTTGGATGCCATGCGGTTCTCATTCTGCCAGTCCTGCAGAAGCTCACCCCGATCGTCCACAATCTTACCGATATGAGGGTCAATGTAATCGTAGTCCTGAATATCGTACTTATGATTGGAAGGGGAAACAAATAACGGATTAAAATAAATAACCTCAATACCCAGATCCTGCAGATAATCCATCTTGTCCATAACGCCCTGCAGGTCGCCGCCGTAAAAATATCTGACGTCCATTGTCGCCGGATAGCGGTTCCAGTCATCCACATGCTGCACCTTCTGGTTGATATACTGGTACTCGTTGTTCTGGATATCATTGGTGGGGTCGCCGTTGCAGAAACGATCCACATAAATCTGGTACATTACCGCACCCTTCGCCCACTGCGGCGTCTTGAAGCCGGGAATGATAATGAAGTTATAATAGTCGTTGCGGTCCTGGTGCAGACCGCTTCTGGCATCATAATAACCCACAATCCTGCCGACATTGACCTCAAAGCAGTAGGACAGTTCCTCGTTTTCAAGCTGTACTTCAATGCTGTAAAAATCGAAACACTCATCCGTCCTTTCCCTGGTCATGAGAAGTCTTTCACTTCCGCAGATAAAAAAGACACGGTCAATATTATTTTTTGCCGCGCGGAAACGGATGGTTACCAAATCGTAGGGGCTTGGCTCCGCGGGAGTCACATAGTCCTCAGTGGTATCGCTGAACAACGCTTTTTTGTTCAGTACCGGCCGCATGGCTGTAATATACAACTGATTTTGTTCTTTACTACCGAATTGATTAAAGTCCATAAGAAAACCTCTGTCTGATTATAACGTCCTTTTTTATTTTATATGATTCCGTATATGTATGCAAGGAAAAAATGAAAAATACCTTGTTTACAAAAGGGCAGTAAAAAAGACAGCTTGGGGAGCTGCCTTTTTTAGAGAAGGTATTTCTTTCTTATGGGGTATAGCAAAAAACTATATAATGTATTGGGGGGGTTACAAGTAGTATAATAGCATAGCCCCTATTTGTCGTCCATTCCCAAAATTCACAAATATTACAAAACTCTTTGCTCGTTTTTAGTAATTTTGCACAACATCCAATTGTGCACTCTGCTTAAATAAAGCGTCAAATTCCTCTCCGCTGATTTTTTCTTTCTCTAAAAGAAGCTTGGCTGCTTTATGCAGAATGTCTTCGTGGCTCATGATAATGGCTTTTGCCCTGGCATAGCAATCGTCCACAATCGCCTTTACTTCGCTGTCAATTTCACCGGCAACTTTTTCACTATAAGCGCGGGTGTGTGCCAGGTCCCTGCCGATGAATACTTCATCGTCATCCTCGTCATAACTGATAACGCCGATGTTTTCAGACATACCGAAGCTGGTAACCATCTTTCTTGCCACCTTGGTAGCCTTTTTAATATCACTGGCTGCGCCTGTGGTAATGTCATCAAAGATAATTTCTTCCGCGATACGTCCGCCCAGGGAAACCATAATGTTGTGAAGCATCTTTCCTTTAGTCATGAACATTTCGTCCTTATCCGGCAGCGGCATGGTGTAACCGGCTGCCCCTACGCCGGTAGGAATAATGGAAACGGAGTAAACCGGCCCCACATCGGGAAGCTCGTGGAACAAAATTGCATGACCCGCTTCGTGATAAGCGGTAATCTTCTTCTCTTTGTCGGAAATAATACGGCTCTTCTTTTCGGTACCGATACCCACCTTAACAAAGGCTTTGCGGATATCCTCCTGCTTTACGAAGAGTCTGCCGTCTTTTGCGGCATAAATGGATGCTTCATTCAGAAGGTTTTCCAGATCCGCGCCGGTAAAGCCCGCCGTTGTCTGGGCAATCTGTCCCAAATCAATGTCATCGCTTAACGGCTTGTTCTTGGCATGAACCTTTAAGATTTCTTCTCTGCCGCCCACATCCGGTCTGCCAACGGCAATCTTTCTGTCAAAACGTCCGGGACGTAAGATAGCGGGGTCCAGAATATCCACACGGTTGGTCGCTGCCACCACAATGATACCTTCATTGACACCAAAGCCGTCCATTTCCACCAGAAGCTGGTTCAATGTCTGCTCTCTTTCATCGTGGCCACCGCCCATACCGGTACCACGGCGTCTTGCCACGGCATCGATTTCATCGATAAATACGATACAGGGAGCATGTCTTTTTGCTTCCAGGAACAAATCCCTTACACGGGAAGCGCCGACACCGACAAACATTTCCACGAAATCCGAACCGGAAATACTGAAAAACGGTACATTCGCTTCGCCTGCGATTGCCTTTGCCAGTAAGGTTTTACCGGTTCCGGGAGGTCCCTCCAGCAATACGCCCTTCGGGATACGGGCGCCCACCTTGGTATATTTTGCGGGTTCTCTTAAGAAATCTATGATTTCCTCTAATTCTTCTTTTTCTTCACGCAGACCTGCCACATCTTTTAAGGTAACTTTGTCATCGCCCACATTGGCAAGCTTGGCGCGGCTTTTTCCGAAGTTCATCATTCTTGCGCTGCTGCCGCCGCCCGCATTTTGGGCATTCATCATGATAAAAAAGAAAGCTGCTGCCACCACGATAATCAAAGTCGGCAGAATGGAGGTCAGAAATATACTTTCTCTCTGTATATCCAGAACCTTCGGCTCTATACCGTTGTCCCTTACAAGCTTTTCCAATTCGGAAATATCGGTTGCATACAGGGTCTTTTCCTGACCGCTCGCAAATGTGACATCCAGATAACCGGTAGGACCCTGGGCGTTTGGATGAATGACAACTTCCTCGATGTCGCCGTCCTCTAAATCCTGAACCAGCTCCGCTCTGGTATATTCCACATTGTTTTTCTTCCAGGCATTGATAAGCACGATGCCTAAAAGCAGCAGAACAATCACTACAAAATATTGACTAAATCCTTTTTGTTTCAATGGTAATTCCTCCTCCGTACTAATCGGCTGTTAATCATCAAATTCTACCACGCCGATATACGGTAAATTGCGATAATGCTGATCGTAGTCAAGGCCGTAGCCTACCACGAACTTGTCAGGAATCTGAAATCCTGTGTAATCCACGTTTACTTCTACAACACGTCTTTCCGGTTTATCCAGAAGGGTGCACAGATGCAGGCTTTTCGGACCTCTGTCTCTTAACATTTCCATGAGATAGCTTAATGTTCTGCCGGAGTCTACGATATCCTCCACAACCAGTACATCCTTATCCTTGATGGGCTCATCCAGATCCTTTACGATTTTTACCACACCGCTTGACTTGGTAGCGCTTCCATAGCTGGAAACGGACATAAAGTCAAGGGAAACCGGCATATTCAGATGCTTTGCCAGCTCGCACATAAAGAACGCGCCGCCCTTTAATACGCATACTAAATGCAGGCTTTTTCCTGCGTAGGCACGATTGATTTCATCTGCCATCTCAATGATTCTTTCTTCTACATCTTCCTTGGTAACCAAAACTTCAATATGTTCCGACATCAATCTGTCCTCCTCTTAATTGTACCTGTAAAATGTATTTTGTATTCTCATTAATTTTATAAAAACTGCTGATGCGGTAGCCCGGCACCCAGAGAACGTGATTTCCTTCGCACAAAAGCAGCATTTTCTCCCTGATGGCGCGCGGTATTTTTTCGTTTACCATGTAGTCCTGTATGCTTTTGCGGGAAAACCTGTCATCTATGGTGAGAAAATCCCCTTTTTGACGGGTTCGCAGTACCAGCGATTTTTCTATTTTATCATAATCAAACCATTTCGTATACCGATTTTGCGGAATATTTATGCTTTTTTCACAATTTATTATGCTGAAAATCACGGAATTTCCGTCAGGCAGAAAAACCTCTCTCTCTTCTTCGCCGGGTTTGGGTAAATCCACGGAAACAGAAGTGCCCGGCTGCATTGCGGCAGATGTCTGTATGCCGGTATTTTTACCGTCGCGGATAACCACGGAGCCATATTCTCTGCCGGCAATTAACCCATATGGCAGGAAGATTTCCCGGTTTCCCGGTCTTTGAAACAGGGAAAGCAGGTAGTCAACATGCACCGCTCCCATGTCTTTCCGGTGGGGCGTAAGCTGTTCCAGCGCGTAAAGCAGCATATTCTTCTGCAAGAATGAATGATAGCGGGAAAATTTTTCACAGTCAAAGCAGATATGTTTTTCTCCCGCAACGCCGTTCTCCTGCGCACAATCCAGCCATGCCTTTTTCGTTTCCTGTCCCGCAAAGTCGTTCATTTCCTGCAGCAAATCGGCTGTACGGCAGATGTTACCAACCGCTCCGGGCGCTATCTGCTCTTCCGCATAGGGCAGAATATTGTGGCGGATGCGGTTTCTGCAGTAATCGTCCTCCCCGTTGGTGGCATCCTCGCACCATCCGATCTGCAGTTCTTTGAGATATGCCTCAATTTCCGTGCGGCTGACGTCAAGCAGCGGCCGGATGACCTCTATGCCGTCCCTGTCCTCACGGGTGGGGCGAATGCCCTCCAGTCCCACCGGGCCGGTGCCCCGGAACAAGTGAAACAACACGGTTTCCGCCCGGTCATTTTTGTGGTGCGCGACGGCGATTTTCATGTGACCGCCGGCATTCCTGCTCAAAGTTTCTGCCTCCGGTGCTGCGCGCATTTCCGTGCCTGCCGCTTTCGGTGTCTTACCTGCTTCCTTGGTTTCCCCCTCCGGTGCTCCGCACTTCGCAAAAGCATATTTCGTCAACACTTCCCGGAAGGCTTCATAGCGGATGTTTCTGCCGGCTTCTTCCGTGGAAATGCCTTCCCTGCGGGCAATCTGCTCCACATCTTTTTCATATAAATAGAACGGCACCTGCAGGCCTTCGCACAGCTTCTGCACATAGGCGGCATCTTCACCGGCTTCGTTCCGGATTTTATGATTTACATGGACAACCATAAGCCGGAAGGGAATTTTTTTCTGTAATGCAGACAACACAAAGAGGAGGCACACCGAATCGGCTCCTCCTGAAACACCTGCCGCCACGGTATCCCCCGCGGACAGCATATGATATTTTTCAACATACGTGCTTACTTTATCCAAAAAATCGTTCATGCAGCCATTTTAGCACATTTCTTTCGATTATGTCATCCCTTTCCGGGGCAATTTACGGTAACTTCTTCCGTGCCGTCTTTGTTGTCCACATATCTGCCGCTTTTTATACGTTTTATCCTCTGCTTCAGACGTTTTCCCAAATTCCGAAAACCAGTACGGTCATATCGTCCCGGATGTGTCCGCCGGTTTTGTGCAGCACAATCTGCAGCAGCGCCTCCGCCATTTCCCGCGGATTTTCCTGATGCAGGCCACCCAGAATGGTGCGTAAATCGTTTCCCATGCCATCCCCTTCCAGTGCATCCGTGATACCGTCCGATACCATAATAATGTAATCGCCGTCGCAGAGCTGGCGAGAAATGCTCTCCTGTTCCGGTTCCTTCAAGGTTCCCAGCGGCAGTGTATTATTCTCGATTTTTTCCACCCGGTAATCCCTTTTCAGATAGGACGCCGCCGCTCCGATTTTTGTAAATTCGCAGACGCCGTTGTACAAATTCAAATCGCAGATATCCAGTGTGGACATGTTCTGTGCTTCTTCACCGGTCAAAAATGCCGTATTGATAAGTCTTGCCGCTGACTTCGGGTTATAACCGGCTTCAATCATCCGTTCCATTAAATCCAGAACTTCCTCGCTGTCGGCGCAGGCTTTTTCCCCGGAGCCCATACCATCCGAAAGAAGCATGGTCACATTGCCGGTTTCCGATTCCAGAATGGCATAATTGTCCCCGGAGCGGGTTTCATTTTCTTTTACCGCCTTGGCGGCACCCGTCAGCACTACAAACCCGGCTTCTTCCACAAACACAAAATTGCGCATGCAGTTATCAATGATGCTGGGGCTATTGATGGACGGCACCAGCCTTTCATTAAGCAGCACGGAAAGCATGTCCGCCGCTTCTTCCGCACTGACTCCCTTCCGCTTTTCCGCTGCCATGGTAATGCCTATGCGGCTTTTGTCCTCGAGGTCTTCTATGTAATAGAGGTCCCTCACGGTGATGCCCTCTGCCTTAAACATCTGCACAACACGGTGTTCCCTCCGCACCGGAAACGGCCGGTAGGCAAAAACTTCCCCGGCTACCTGTTTCATGACGCCTGCCATTTCCCGCAGGTTGTCCGCCAGAAGATGCCGGTTGTTCTCTAAACGCATATGATAATAAACACTCTGTCGGGATGGCATGTCCTTATCTTTTATAAGCTTGTCCCCTCCGTAAAGGCTCTGGGCTATGGCTCCGAAAGACTCGGCGTACCCAATCAGCTTCTGTCTGCCGTACTCCGACAGCAGATTTGTTTTTTCCCATCTCTCCCCAAGCAGCTTTCTCATAACTCCCTATGTACCTCTCTTTTTCTTTTTTGCCTATCCATTATAGAGGAAGCTGTTTTCACAATTTGTCAAAAGCGCACCCGCAAACCTTATTTTTTTGCGACAAAAAGCGCCCGTTCTCCGCGGGCGCATATTTGCATCATTTATTTCGTTTTCTCATTTCCTGTATCCGATTTTATTCGTCCTTGTCAATGAAAATCGTTTCATCGGGATAAACCAGTCCCAGCTTACTGTGGGCAATCTGCTCGACATATGCATTGGTTTTGGTGTAATCTTCAAATTCCTTGATTTCACGGGTCCGGATATTTTCTTCCTCAATCTGCTTCTCAAGACCGGCTATGGTTGCGTCATATTCCGCACCTTTTTCCTTCAGACTGATGCTTCGGACACCGACTGCCACCAAAATCATAACGACAACAAGGCTTACCAGAAACATACTCATGCGGTTCTGCCTGCGCTGGCGTTTCCTGCGATATGTATTTTTTCTCTTTCGCCTTTCTGTACTCATCCTGCATCCTTCCTCTATTGTTTCCTTATAGAAATTTTAAGCAATTTCCACTGACTCGTCAACTTGTTTTTTAACCGCTCCCTGCCCGCCTGCATTTTTCGTCTGGCGGGAATTGTGGCTTTTCGCAACATTTTTTTTATCTGCTTTGCCACAAATTGGAAAGGCTTCGCAATAAAATGCAAAACCGACTGCAGACAAAAAGAAACCCATTTTACCAAAAACGGACTGATTGTTTTCTTATACAGAAACATGCCAAGAAGGGCTCCCAAAATAGCAAACCACCGCAACGTGCCGTCGCTTTCCGCATGCATGAGGTAAAAAACTTTCATGGCACAATATATCCAGAATGCCAGGTCCTCTACAGATACCCAAAATCCGTTATGGGTAATCACTCGCCTGCCGATACGCAGCAGGTCATATAGAAAGGTGATGTAAATGCCCATGATAACGGAATAAAACAAAAACAGATTTTCCTGTGCAGCAGGGCTTTCCATACATTCTCCTTACCTGAATAATCTGGTAAGCAGGGATTCGCTTTTTCCACTCTGTCCGGAAGTTTCCGAATATGTCAGACTGTCAATTTTGCCATCCACATCTACTTCCCCTTTGTCCAACATCAGCCGGTTCACATGCAGTTCATCACCTTTTATCATCAGCATGCCCTGGTCGGTTTCCAGCAAAATTTCATGAATATCAAAGGAAAGCACATCGCAGACACCGTTGATGGTGCAGGTTCTGCGGTTTGTCATCATGATTTTATGTACCCGTTTGTTAACTGCATTCAAATCTTCCATAAAGACTCCCCCTGCTATACTTTCTATCAGTATATGACAGGGCGGCTTGTTTTATGTCTGTCTTTGTAGGTTTGCCGTTAACAGGTATAAGTCTGCTCCCGGTTTTTCCTTATTCCAGACAGGGGACTTTCCCCTTTTCTCTTTTCTTACAGATAACGGAACAGCTCCTTGGCTTCATCCTTTCTTACAGATAACGGAACAGCTCCCTGGCTTCGTCTTTTCTTACAAATAACGGAACAACTCTTTGGCTTCGTCTTTTTTCACGGTTTCCTGTACGTCAAGTACCTCCACCTTCACTTCCTTGTTTCCGAAGGAAATGGTCAGGATGTCACCCTCTTTTACGTTAGCGGATGCCTTGGCGGGCTTATCGTTAATCAGTACTCTGCCGCTGTCGCAGGCTTCGTTTGCCACGGTGCGCCTTTTAATCAGGCGGGACACCTTCAAATATTTATCCAGTCTCATATTCGTTCTCCGTTTCTGTTTAATCACTTTCATTTAACCACTGCTTACTGTTACTCTTTGTGGGCAGTTCAATATCTGCTCACTCTTAGTCCTTGTAGGCAGTTTAATATCTGTTCACTCTTATTCTTTGTCCGTTATTTAATTTCCGTCCAGCTGAACGGTGTCTGTAACGCAACTTCATATTCTTGGATTTTCTGATTGTATTCGTCTTCCGTAATCACATTTTTGCCTTGATAATAAGTAATGACAGTCGTGTCACCATCTAAAGAACCAATTATGGAAAAATTCTCCACTATCTCCGCTCCGGTTCCGGCTGCATTCATCCGGTAAAAATCATTTCCGGACTCTGCTGCACTGCCGCTATAAAATACCTCTATAATTCCGTTCTCATAAAGTGAAAAATTGGTGCGGTAGCCAAACTCAAAATCCGGGAAAACATGCACCGCTTTGCTGCCGTCATAAGTATACAAATCATAATTCCAGGGATTTGACGCATCTTCACCGCCGCCTATAATAAGCTCCTGTGTGCCGTTTCCGTCAATGTCATAAAGTGCATAATAAACTTTCTGTGCGTGGCGGATTTCTGAGCCGATGTCTTTCCCAAAGCTGTTTTCATAGGCAAGCAGGTCCTCTTTTTCCAATAAATCCTGATAGAAATTATTCTGCACCATGTCGCGGTACTCTGCAATAATATCGCCGTAAATTCCCGCCACTTCATCCTCTGTATTGCCTGCAGTTCCGGCTCCTTCCGCTGCTCCACCACTGTCATTGTTGCCTGTTGTTCCTGCTTCTTCCACTGCTCTGGTTGCATCCGCAGTTCCGGCTTCTTCCGCTGCTCTGGTTGCATCCGTAGTTCCGAATCCGGCTGCATCATTGTCCCCTGTGCCGCCGTTCTGCGCATCTTCTTTGGATATGGTTTCCCATAATTGTGTGTCCGGCTCTTTTTCCTGCCCGCAGCCTACAAACAAAACGCTCATGGCGAGTGCTGCTGCCGCTATGTAGCCGTATTTCCTGATCTTTCTTTTCATGATTTCTCCTTTTCTTATATATAAATAAATTTTTTGACTTATTTTGTACTTGCTCATTATGGAGTCAAATTGAAAACTGCTGCTTTGGTTTTACTTTTGACTTTATTCCATGTTTTCCACTACTGAGTCAAACTGAAAGTCTCTCCTCTGGATTTTCTTTTGACTTTTCTTCTTATTTTCCATTACTGAGTCAAACAAAAATTCCTTGCTCCAATTTTTCTTTTGACTTTTTTCCTTTTTTTCCATTACTGGGTCAAACAAAAATTCCTTGCTCCGATTTTTCTTTTGACTTTTTTCCTTTTTTTCCACTATGGAGTCAAGCCGAAAGCCTCTTCTCTGATTTTTCGTTTGACTTTTTTACCAATTCTTCACTACAAAGTCAAACTAATGCCCTCTGTCTTATTTTTTCCTTTGACTCCGCTGTCTCTTAAATCATTACGGAGTCAAACTGACTTCCAGAATAGCTTAACGCGACAAATTAAAAAGAGAACCTGGCGGACCAGATCCTCTTTCATTCACGTTCGTCTTTTTAGATTAGTTCATAGCATCCTTTAATGCCTTACCAGCTTTGAACTTAGGAGCCTTGGAAGCTGCGATCTTCATGGTTTCGCCGCTCTGAGGATTTCTGCCTTCTCTTTCTTTTCTCTCAACTACTTCAAAGGTACCAAAGCCAACTAACTGAACTTTTTCGCCCTTCTTTAATTCATCTGTAACAACTGCGGTGAAAGCTGCTAATGCTTTCTCTGCGTCCTTCTTGGAAATTTCAGCCTGATCAGCTACTGCTGCAACTAATTCTGTTTTGTTCATGTCGAACTCCTCCTCTTAATGGGCTTTCTTGATTTGTATCCTACATAGATGTTCCGCTTGAAACGTCTATACATATTTATATCTGCTTTTCATACTTTTGTCAAGAATTTTTGCCCTATTTATGCGGATTTCTGCGCATTCATAAGCATCTTTCGGCTACTTTGGGAAACCGACCTTTCCGTTAGCGAAATTTCCAGCCGCACAGGTTTTCACGGTCAGGGTTATTTCGGCAGATGCTTCCGTGAAAAAAAGAACTGCACACCGCGGGAATACCGGGCAAGAAAACAATATTGAGAGCTCTTTCTCCCCAAAATTTTTACAATTTATACTGCATAAAGTTGCCGTTTTTTACAAAGCCAAAGTCCGTATATAAAAGAACGCCCATATCGGAAGCCGTAATCTGCACGGTACCGCAGCCATACTCCTTCGCCTCTTTTACGACACGGGACAGTAATTCTCTGGCAATTCCCTGCCTGCGATATTTGGGATTTGTATACATACTGGACAGCAAAGCTATTTTTCCACTGGGACAACCGAAATAAGGTGGCTTTTCCACAAAAGACATGCCGCTTGTTCCTATAATTTCACCATTATCCACCGCCAGCCATGACACAAATGTGCCGTCCGTCATATGCCGGTCGTAATAATCGTTTAATGCAGGCCGCAGATCCAAATCTTCCTTGGCGCCTTCCTCCCTTAATTGATTAATTCTCATTTCTATAAATCGCGGAAGTTCCTTCGCAGTCAATTTTTGATACTCAATAGACATGCTGTTTCTCCTTTAGCCATAATATATAAAATGACGCAAATTTTAATTTCGAGCTTATTTGCTTCTTACGTTTTTCTTTGCATAGAAGCAAATTTTATATTTTACCTTATTTGCTGCTCCATCTTAGAAGCAAATTTCCCAATTTCTTTCATTTGCTTCATTTATGTCCTTAAAGATGATATAATAAAAACGTATTTTTGATATTTTATGCTTTTTACTCTTTTTCGTTGGAGCATTTCAGTCAAAAAAGCAAATTTGCTTCTACCAGTTCTAAAAAAAGAGAAGCAAATTGCCGTTTTTTTATTTTCTGCTTCTAAATTTGGTCGCAAAACCTAAATTACATGAATCCCGCTCTGCCATATGCCCCTACGGCTCGTAAATCGTAATCACATCTTCGATGCGGTCGGTCAGGATTTGCTCCGGGGAAAGCTTGTAAATTCGTGCTAAATCACAGACTTCCGTTAAAAGTTCTCCCACCTGCGCCTCGGCATCCTTGGAATAAGCTTCTTCCGGCACGGCACGCAGTTTTTGAACTGCCTCTTCTATTTTCTGAAGAGCCTCTTCCTTATTAGTATGTCTGTCGTAAAGCTTATCCGCTTTCTTTAATACCTTGGTCGCTCTGGTCAGTGCCGGAAGCTCTATGGGAATGTCCCTAAGCGGAGTGGAAGCCCAGGTTTGTCCGGCTTTTTCCTGCTTCTTGATTTCTTCCCAGTTCTGCAGCACCTGTTCGGAGGTATTCGCTTCCACCGTGCCGAACACATGCGGATGTCTGCGGACCATTTTCTGCGCCACATCATTTACCACATCCTCCATGGTAAAAATGCCCTCTTCTTTGGCAATCTGCGCATGCATTACTACCTGAAGCAGCACATCCCCCAGTTCTTCCTGCAGGTTTCCGGCATTGCCGGTCGTATCGTAAATACGGATGGCAGCCAGAACCTCCGCTGCCTCTTCCATCATGCAGGGGCGCAGACTGTCGTGAGTCTGAACCTTGTCCCACGGGCAGCCATTCTCGCTTCGCAGCATGGCGATAATATCTAAGAAATCCTCGTATGTGTATCTGTCCTTAAATTCCATCTTGTTCCTCCTGATATCATTTTCAATCTTACTGTGCTTTTTCCAGCTCTTCAAAGGAATAGCTTACATCCTTGTCCTCGGAATCTACCTGGACGGTGTAACTGCGGGGTGTGTAACCGGTTTTCCGCAGGGTCACCACATGCACGCCCTCGGTCTTACGGAAGCTGATGGGTGCAATGCCAACATAGTTGCCGTCCACATAAACCTCCACATCTTTTGGTGCGTCAATGTGCACCTGGTAATAATTCTTAGTGGTGTTGTTGCCTGTGCCGTCGCCGGAAGAAACCGTTGTGTTAGAACCGGTCTCTTCGTCCTCATCGCCGTCCGAGCTTTCCAGTACAATCTCAATACCGGCGGAGGCCTCCGCCACCTTCAGGTAGCTGACCACGCTTTCGTAACCGTCCGCCTTGGCAAGGAGCTGGTGAATGCCGTACTGCAAAGTAACCGGCAGGCTGGTGTCAACCAGATTGCCGTCCACATACAGGGTAGCCGTAGAAGGTGTCATGGCAAAAACAACCTGACCGTACTGCGGCTCCGCAATTTCAAAATCACTGATATCCACTAAAGTTTCCTGATTTCGCACAATGTTAACATTCTTAGTACCGCCGCCTCCGGCTGTGGAAAACTGCACTTCGTAACTTCCCTCGGGCACCACCAGAAGCATATCCTCCGTAATCTGGCGGATTTGGTTCTGACCGACTTCAATCCAGCCACCAATGAAGTTTTCATCTCCCGAGAGCCTGAGGTAACCGTGTCCTTTTTCTACCACAATGCTGACCACTGTTGTGTCAATGCCGTAAAAATCCAGTACATCCACCTCATTCAAATCCATTAGGTCAATTTCTTCGCCCTCGGAAAAAATCTTGGTCTGCCCGGTAATCTTGTATATATCATTGCCAATTGTAACATTATGGCTGCGGCTGTCGATGCTGTAACGGGACACCGATTTGTTGTTCCATGAAGAAGCGGAAAGGCTTAATGTATTCAGCCGCTTGGTGGATTTCATAAACGTAACGTCTACAATGTCCCCTTCTTTAATCTGGTCACGGGAAAGCGCCTCCCCGAATTTATCCGTAAAGGAAGTAATACCGTCATAGGTCAGAGTGTAATTCTTATCCACCGTCAGGTTGTAAAAGGTAATCTGGTTTTCCCCTTTGTTTACCTTTACCACCACAGCCGTGTCGGCAGAGTCATAATCGCCGGACTGCGCCCCCGAAGTATTGCTGTTGGTTCCGTCTGCCGGGTTGCCGTTGGCACTGCCTGCTGCCGATGCCGGGTTGCCGGTTGTGCCTGATGATCCCTGACCGGAAGTTTTTCTGCCGCAGCCCGCTGCAAACAATATGGCAGGAAGCAGTATTCCAGCAAGGAAACCTATTCCTATTCTTTTGTATATGTAGCCGTACCGATTACCCATGTATCTTTCCTTCCTTTAACCTATGTGCAACGTATAGTCTTGCCGTACTTTGTTCCGTCACCTTGTGCCGCCGTCTTACCGCAGATGCGCCACGTCCCGGAATACCTTATCCAAAAAGTTCTGCTTCTGCTGCTCCTGTTCCATCAGAATATTCAACTTTTCAATATTTTTATCCGGCGTCCATACCTTTCTGGCGTTGTAGTAGAAATTCACGATTTTCCAGAACTTCACCGGATACGCCAGCCGGTAATATAATTCCACAAAGGAACGCGCCGGCAGGGGATTTCCCACATCATATGCATGCAGAATGCTTTCGCCCAGCTCCACGCTCCAGTTATTTTTTTCCATGACCTTGCGTAAATACAGGCAGATGTCCCTGACCGGGTTATCCATCACCAGCTTTTCAAAATTGATGACCGCAAATTCCCTGTTCCCACGGATGATGTTGTGCTGCTGATAGTCGCCATGGCACAAAAAGCCCTTTTCCTTAATATACTCCGTGTCACTGTCCAATGCAAATTCCTTCCATTCGCCGGACACTTCAAGCGCCTGATTTAAGAAATACGGATATCTCGCGAGCAGCGTCACCTCAAAAGCCGACTTCTGCCCTTTTTTGCACAGGTACTGCCAGACCTTTTTCAGCTCCCGGTTGTGCTTCTCATATTCACGGGTAAGGGAATACACCGATAAATCCCCGGCTTCTCCGGGCGGTAACACCATCAGTCTGTGCAGGCGGGAAAGCATGGACGCCGCTTCTCTGCACTCCTGACTGTCCCGGATATTGCACTCCCGGTTGTCAAAATATGACTTCAGCATATATTTTCTGCCGTCAGTATCCTGACAGAAAAGCGCCCCTTCCTTAGTTGGAAAAATCCGCTCGCAGCTTACACCCTCGTCTGCCAGTTTCTTCAGTACCCGGGCCTGCAAATCCGCTTTCTGCTCACTGCCGTTATATTCCTTAAAAATAAAACATCCGTTGTCTGTGTCACAGAGCAAAGCTCCCCTGCCCTTTCTGACACGAACTGCCTCTATATCATAAAGCTCCAGTAACCCGGTTACTCTGTCATTCACGTCTTTTCCTCCCACACGATATTACGGTTTTTCAAAACTCTAACCTATCATATGAAAAGAAAGAAAAAAGTATGTTAAGAATGACGCAGTTCCTTTGCCCGGGAAATCAGATAGTCTTTTTCGTTTTTTTCGGGAGTTTCCAGAACCTCGTCCAGTAACTGCTTCAGAATATTTCCCAGTTCTCTGCCGGGCTGTAAGCCTGCTGCAATCAAATCCCTGCCGTTCACCGCAAGTGTCCGCAGGGAAACACATTCCTCTGCCTCACGGATTTCCCGGTAGCAGGCATCCCATGCCGCAAGATTACTTAATTTTTCTTCGCGCAGGTACATGCTCTGGGCAAGAAGGTCTGCTTTTTTTACCAGAATAAAATCGTCAAACAAATCCTCCCCTATTTTGTTGACTGCCCGCCGCACAATACGCCTGTCAGGAGCAACACCGTTGCCGTAATCGTGAAAACGCACCAGCCTGCAGACCTTATCCGTGGTGTCGTTATCCATGCGAAGTCGCCTTAAAATAACCCGGCTCATTTCCGCGCCCATTTCCTCATGTCCGTGAAAATGGGTAATGCCTTTTTCATCCACGGTAAGACACTGCGGTTTGGCAATGTCATGCAGAAGCATGGTGAGACGCAATACTTTATCCGCCGGAACTTCTAAAAGAGAATGCAGAATGTGTTCTCCCACGTTGTAGCAGTGGTGGGGGTGATTCTGCGGTGTTTCCATGGCAAGGTCAAATTCCGGGAAAAATACTTTAGTGACGCCGCATTCGTAAGCCGTCCGAAGATAATCGGGATGCGGCGAAACCATCAGCTTCAAAAGCTCCGTCTGGATGCGTTCCGCACTGATTTTTTCCAGATTGCCCGCCAGTTTGTGAATGGCAGTAAGGGTATTTTCCTCAATCCGGTAACCCAGCTGCGCCGAAAAACGGATGGCGCGCAGCATCCGGAGAGCATCTTCCGTGAAACGTTCTTCCGCATTGCCCACACAACGGATAATGCCGTCCTTCAAGTCCTTCTGTCCCTCAAAAATATCAATCAGCCCCGCCGTTTCATTGTAAGCAAGGGCATTTATGGTAAAATCCCGCCGCTTCAAATCTTCTTCCAGGCTGCCGGTAAATGAAACCTCCTTCGGGTGTCTGCCGTCCTCGTATTCGCCGTCAATACGATAGGTGGTGACTTCAAAGCCTTCCCTGTCCAAAAGAATAGTCACCGTTCCATGCTGGATGCCGGTATCGATGGTGTGGGAAAACAGCGCCTTCACCTCCATGGGCTTTGCCGAGGTGGTGATGTCCCAGTCGTTGGGAGTTCTGCCAAGCAGGCTGTCCCGGATGCATCCGCCGACCGCATAGGCTTCAAATCCGGCCTCCTGCAGGACGCCGATAATTTTATTTACTTTTCCGGGCATCTTGATTTTCACATCTGTCATAATACGTTTCTTTCCTTTGCAATCTGCACATTCAACCTCCGGCGGGTTCCTCAGCCCTTAAAGCTTCCAATCTCAGGGGCTCCATTACCGGAAAAAGGTCCGAATTTCTCCGGACCTTTTTGTCACCTGCTTCCTGCCGTTATTTAATCTTCCATAATCTTTACGGGCTCACCTTTTTTCACATAATAATAACTGTTGACACCGTCTTCGGTCACCATATAAAGAATGCCGTCTGCATAATTTACCACATCGGTTACATTTTCTGCAACCAGTTCCTTTTTCTTACCGTTTTTGCCGGCACTGTAAAGGTTTTCATCCTCTATATAGAAGATGGTTTTGGATGCTTCGTTATAAGCCATGCTGTTTCTGTTTGCAAAATCATTGGAAATTTTAACCAGTTTCTTTTTGCTCTTGCAGTAATAAAGCTCCGCCTCGTCACTTACCACATAGATATTGGATAAATCCCTGCCTGCCACATAACCGTTAATATAAACATCACCTTCGTACAGTTCGGTTTCTTCTCTGTCTGCGCCGAATTTGGTAATCTTATACAGTTTGCCGTCCTTCAGATAAATAAGAGATTTTCCATTCTGCGCTACCGTAATTTTGCTGATGCCGTCCGCATCGCAAAGCTTGGCGCTGTCCTTGCCGTCCTTATTCAGGTAGCAGATATCGCCTTCGGTTGCAAATACCCATTCCGTCAGCTTGGAACGGTTTACCAATACAGCACTGCTCTGGTTGCCGAATGTATAATCCCGGGCGGTAGTTTCATATTTATAATTCCACATACCGATCAGGGCATCACCGGCTACCTTGGAAGGCTCGTCCATGCCGATGCGGTAGAAATAAGTATTGTCTGATTTGGTGAAAAGAATTTCGGAAACACTGTTGTTAAAATAATAGGAGCCGGAAACATCACGGGAAATCTTTTCCGCGTCTTTGCCATTATACCAGTAAAGCTTTACATTGGAAGAGTCGCTGTTGTCCGTGTAGAAAAAGGATTTTCCGTTGTCACCGATGGCAAGCGGAATGCAGCCGTCCTTGTCCACTTTTTTGCCGTCCTTTCCGACAACCGCCACATAAAGCGTGTTATCGGAATTTCCTTCGTAGTCCTTTAAATAAGCCACCTGCTTACCGTTAGGAGAAACAAGATAATTGTATGCGCATACATCTGTATCGATTTTTTCGGAATTATCTTTTTTCACATTGTATACATAAAGGGTGGTTGCTGTGTAATCAGCTCCAACCGTGTATGCAATGCTGCTGCCGGAGTAGCTGACCTCCATATTCAGGACGTCGTTCTCGATTTCCACCGGAGTAAGCTCACTGTCTATTACATACAGAGTATCATCCGTTGTCAGATATGCAACGACACTGTTGTCATAATTATATGCCAGGGTGTCTACATTATTTACTTCCAGCTCTTTCCCATCCGTGGTAAAGAAGCTGGAACCGTTATACATCAGATTTTTCTCTGAAAATTCAATGCCGTCCTTCGTTTTTCCCTTCGGCAGGAAAATCGCCACAACTACAATCACCGCTACCAGCACAATGCCAATCAGAATCACCTGCACAAAAGGAAATCCCTTTTTCTTTTTCGGCGGCTCCGCTGCCGGGGTACCACTTGACACATTTGTCATATTTTCCGGAGCGTTGCCTGTGCCGTTTCCTGCTGTACTGTTTGCTGCAGCTGCCACGTTGCCAGCTGTTCCTGCTGCATTTGCGGCTGTATTCATCGCGCCCGTCGCATTTACTGCACCTGCTGTATTTGCTGCTTCTGGTGCAGCCTCGCCTGCGGCGTTATTTGCTTCACTGTCTACCGGTGTCAGTCTGGCACCGCATTTGGGACAAAATACAGAGTCATCGGGTAACTCTGCTCCACACTGGTCACAAAACATATTTTTTCCTCCTTACCAATCCCGTTCTTTCACGTATTTTATTGTGTATATTTATGCTTTTCTGTTTCCGACACTTTTATTTCAGGTTTTCCTGTGAAAATCCAAAGGGTAGAATTTCCCGCATGGTAAACTGCCTGCAGGTTTCGGGTGCGTCGCCCGACAAAATTAAGAATTCGTCTGGGTCACAGAATTCTGCCATAACCTGCCTGCATACACCGCAGGGAGTACAGAATACCGGAGGTCCGCCTTCCTTGCCGCCCACAATTAAGATAGCCGCAAACTCTCTTTCCCCTTCGCTGACTGCATGGAAGAATGCCGTCCTCTCCGCACAGTTTGTGGGAGAATACGCCGCATTTTCAATATTACAGCCACCGTATATTTCGCCGCCCTTTGTAAGTAATGCCGCTCCCACCTGAAAATGGGAATAGGGCGTATAGGCTCTCCTGCGGAACGCCGTTGCCACCTCAAAAAGGACCGCAACCTGTTCTTCTGACAATCTGTTTTCTGCCATACAATACCTGTACCTTTCAAGTGCTTTAGCACTTTGGGCCTTAGCACTTTGTGAAAAGTTTATTTTTCATTCTGCTTCATAATCTTTACCAGACGGCTGGTGCCCAGTCTGTCGGCGCCCAGTTCTACAAATTTTTCTGCATCTGCAAAAGAAGAAATACCGCCTGCTGCCTTGATTTTCACCTGTGGACCTACATGCTCCTTGAACAGGGCAACGTCTGCAAACGTGGCTCCGCTTGTAGAAAAGCCGGTGGAAGTCTTGATGAAATCGGCTCCGCTGTTCGTAACCACTTCGCACATTTTTACCTTTTCTTCTTCCGTAAGCAGGCATGTTTCAATGATTACCTTGAGAACATTGTCTCCGCAGGCATCCTTCAGGGTGCGGATTTCTTTTTCCACCAAATCAAATCTGCCGTCCCTGACCCAGCCTAAATTGATAACCATATCAATTTCATCGGCGCCCTTTTCCAGAGCATCCTTTGTTTCAAATTCCTTCACGGCAGTGGTGTTGTAACCGTTGGGAAATCCGATTACGGTACAAATTTTAAGCCTGTCCCCCACATAATTTTTCGCCTGTTCCACGTAGGAGGGAGGAATGCACACCGATGCGGTTTCATAACGCATGCCGTCATCGCAAATCTGCCTGATTTCTTCCCAGGTTGCTGTCTGTGCCAGCAGCGTATGGTCTACTTTTGCCAATATATCTTTCTGTGTCATAATTTCTGCCTTTCCTGTTCTGTCGTTCTGCCCACCGGTTTCTGCCGGCTTGCGGTCTGACTTGTTACTTCCCGGTTACGCCTGTCCGGCTCGACTTCCTATTACATCCGTTTATTCCGGTTTTCTCTGTCTGATTTTATTTTTCGCCGGTTACACCAGCTTCAGCGCTACTTCCATCATTTCATGGAAGGATGTCTGGCGTTCTTCTGCGGAAAGTGCTTCGCCCGTATACAGATGGTCGGAAATGGTCAGCATGCAGAGAGCTTTCTTTCCGGCTCTGGCTGCATTCATGTAAAGCGCTGCCGCTTCCATTTCTACGCACAAAACCTGCATCTTTTTCCACTGGTCGTTTGCCGTTTCGTCATCCGTATAGAATGTATCGGAGGATAAAATGTTGCCCACGGCTACGGGAATATTTTTCTCTTCGGCAATTTCCACTGCTTTCCGAAGCAGTCCGAAATCCGCAATGGGAGCAAAGGTGCCGGGCAGCTTGTACTGGCTGGCAAAATTGGAATTGGTGGAAGCTCCCATACCGATTACCAGATCCCTTACCTTTACTTTATCGGAAATTCCGCCTGCGGAACCGATACGGATAATCTGGTCCACATCATAAAAATGGTATAATTCAAAGGAATAAATACCGATGGAGGGCATCCCCATGCCGCTGCCCATGACGGATACTTCTTTTCCTTCATAGGTTCCGGTATATCCAAACATATTTCTGACTGTGTTAAAGCATTTTACATCTTTTAAGTAAGTGTCTGCAATGTACTTTGCACGTAAGGGATCCCCCGGCATCAGTACGGTCTTTGCAATATCACCTTTTTCAGCTCCGTTGTGTGGTGTAGACATAAGAAATCCTCCTTTTTATTGGGTTAAAAGTCACGAAATCATAAACAACCATTCTCTCTTCTTGCTTGGCTCATTCACTCGAGAATTCGTGCTTACGCACTTCTTGCTCGTGTTTCTTCTCTCACGAATCCGCGCTACCGCGCTTTACATCCTGCTTCGCAGGATATTCGTTCGCTAATGAGCCCAGAAAACCAAATGCCACCTTCGGTGTCGCTTGGTTTTCCTTGAGGCTCATTATATCATCTTTTTTGCAATATCACAAACCCATAGTTGCGGCGTTTTAAGTTTTCGTAGGCTTTCTCTTTTCACTCCGCCTTTTCCTTTTTTCTCCGGATCAGGAACATGGCAATTCCCGCGCCGCAGATAATGAAATAGCCGAGGATACTTATGATATCCGGCACTTCTCCAAGGAATATCATTCCCAGCAAAGCCGCAAAGATAATTTGCGTGTAATCATAAACCGACAGTTCGCCGGCGGGCGCATAGGTGTAC
>OIYP01000635.1_pt1 | contig 22092 bp, 17 predicted proteins | sample 1588261 | NCBI WGS metagenome assembly OIYP01 (sample SAMN03283293) | human gut metagenome | biome: human-associated habitat; material: feces | host: Homo sapiens | place: Peru | collected 2012
CGGGGCCGGACGACCGCCGCTCGCGATACCTAATAATAAAAAGGACTGCGGAGCAACCCTTATCGGGTATGCTCCGCAGTCCTTTTAAGGTTCCATGAGCTGCCAAGGCAGGACGGGGGATAGGACTTTATGTCCCGTTCCCCGTGTCCTTGGCAGTTGGTCGGTTAGATGGTGGTGCTCCAGTCCTCTTTCGACTTGCGGACGTAAGAGGCATAGCGGCGCTGTGCGGCTTCCTTCGTGGCGTCGAAGAGCTCCTGGGCCTTGGTGGGCAGGGCCTTCTTCAGGGAGAGGAAGCGGACTTCGTGGTCGAGGTAGTCCTGGAACTTGTCCCAGTCCGGCGCCTTGCTGTCGAGGGTGAAGGGGTTCTTGCCTTCAGCTTCGAGGGCGGGGTTGTAGCGCCACAGGTGCCAGTAGCCGCAAGCCACGGCACGGGCTTCCTCAGCCTGTGAGCGGCCCATGCCGCCCTTGATCTTCAGGCCGTGGTTGATACACGGGGCGTAGGCGATGATGAGTGACGGACCGTGGTAGGCTTCAGCCTCCTTGATGGCCTTGAGGCACTGTGCCTGGTCGGCGCCCATGGCAATCTGTGCCACGTAGATGTAGCCGTAGGTGGTCTGCATGAGGCCAAGGTCCTTCTTGGCCACGCGCTTGCCGGCGGCGGCAAACTGGGCAATGGCGGCGATAGGCGTGGCCTTGGAGGCCTGGCCACCGGTGTTGGAGTAGACCTCGGTGTCGAGGACGAGAATGTTGACGTCCTCACCGCTGGCCAGCACGTGGTCGAGACCGCCGTAACCGATGTCGTAAGAGGCACCGTCGCCACCGATGATCCACTGGCTGCGCTTGGTCAGATAGTGGGTGAGGTCGCTGAGCTCGGCGCATTCCGGGCAGCCCTGTTCGGCGCCGGCCTTGATCATCGGCTCAAGCTTCTCGGCAGCGGCGCGGCTGGCGTCGGCGTCGTTCTGGCCGTCTATCCATTCCTGAGCGGCAGCCTTGAAGTCGGCCGGCACGTGCTCGTCGGCGATGCTGGCTTCGAGAACGGTCTGGATGCGGGCGCGCATCTTCTTGTTGGCAAGCACCATACCCATACCGAACTCGCAGAAGTCCTCGAAGAGGCTGTTGGCCCATGCCGGGCCGTGTCCCTTGTCGTTGGTGGTGTAAGGCGTCGAGGGAATTGAGCCTGAGTAGATGGAGGAGCAACCCGTGGCGTTGGCGATCATCTCGCGGTCGCCGAAGAGCTGGCTGACGAGTTTCACGTAGGGCGTCTCGCCGCAACCGGAGCAGGCACCGGAGAACTCGAAGAGCGGTGTGGCAAACTGTGAGTTCTTGGGGTTGGCCTTGATGTCGACCAGATGCTGCTTGCTCGTGACGTTCTTGACGCAGTAGTCCCAGTTCTTGGCCTGGCCCAGCTGTCCTTCCAGAGGAACCATGATGAGTGCCTTCTCGTTGATGGGCTTGCCGTCCTCGCCGCGGAGGGGCTTGCCATCTTCACCCTTCTTGGGCACGCCGGGGCAGACATCGGCACAGTTGCCGCAACCGAGACAGTCGAGCACGTCGACCTGCTGGACGAAGTGCATACCCTTCATGGCAGCGGGAGCCCTCATGGCCAGCGACTGGCCCGTGAAGCCCTGCAGCTCCTCGTCGGTGAGGACAAACGGGCGGATGGAGGCGTGGGGGCAGACGAAGGCGCACTTGTTACACTGGATACAGTAGTCCGACCGCCATACCGGCACGAAGGTGGCCACGCCGCGCTTCTCGTAGGCGGCAGTGCCCTGGTGCCAGGTGCCGTCCTCGCTGACCTTGTAGGCGCTGACGGGCAGCAGGTCACCGTTCTGGGCGTTGATGGTGCGCACGAGGTCGGAGATATAGGCCGGCTCGTCGCGGACGACCTTCTTATCCTCGGGCAGGTTGGCCCACGCAGGGTCTACGGCCAGTTGCTTGTACTCGCCGCCGCGGTCTACGGCCTGGTAGTTCTTGTCGACAACGTCCTGTCCCTTCTTGCCGTACGACTTGACGATGAACTTCTTCATCTGCTCGACGGCGAGGTCGACGGGGATCACCTGCGTGATGCGGAAGAAGGCCGACTGCAGGATGGTGTTGGTGCGGTTGCCGAGGCCAATCTCCTGGGCTATCTTCGTGGCGTTGATGTAGTAGACGGTGATGTTGTGCTCAGCGAAGTAGCGCTTGGCGTTGTTGGGCAGGTTGGCAGCCAGTTCGTCGCCTTCCCAGATGGTGTTGAGCAGGAACGTGCCGTTGTCCTGCAGGCCGCGCAGCACATCGTACATGTGCAGGTAGGCCTGCACGTGGCAAGCCACGAAGTTAGGCGTCTTGATCTGGTAAGTCGAGCGGATGGGGTGGTTGCCGAAGCGGAGGTGCGAGCAGGTGAAACCGCCAGACTTCTTGGAGTCATAAGAGAAGTAGGCCTGGCAGTACTTGTCGGTGTTGTCGCCGATGATCTTGACCGAGTTCTTGTTGGCACCGACCGTACCGTCTGCGCCGAGTCCGTAGAACTTGGCCTCGTAGATGCCCTCGCCGCCGAGCGCCATCTCCTTCTCCAAGGGGAGTGACTGGTAGGTGACGTCGTCGATGATGCCGAGCGTGAAGTGGTCCTTCGGCATGGGCAGGGCGAGGTTGTCGTAGACGGAGATGATCATCGTCGGGGTGGTGTCGCAGGAGCCGAGACCGTAGCGTCCGCCGACGATGAGGGGACGGTTCTCAGCGTCGTAGAAGGCGTCCTTGACGTCGAGGTAGAGAGGCTCGCCGTTGGCGCCGGGCTCCTTTGTGCGGTCGAGCACGGCGATGCGCTTGCACGTCTTGGGCACGGCGGCGAGCAGATGCTTGACGGAGAAGGGGCGGTAGAGGTGTACGCTGACCATGCCGACCTTCTCACCTTTCTTATTAAGGTGGTCGATGGCCTCGCGGGCAGCCTCGGTGACAGAGCCCATGCAGATGATGACGCGCTCGGCATCCTCAGCGCCGTAGTAGCTGAAGAGCTTGTACTCGCGGCCGGTGATTTTGGAGATCTCGCCCATGTACTTCTCGACGATGGCGGGAATGGCGTCGTAATAGGGGTTGCACACCTCGCGGTGGGCGAAGAAGGTCTCGGGGTTCTCAGCCATACCGCGTGCCACGGGGGCCTCGGGAGTGAGTGCGTTGGCGCGGAAGGCCTTCACCTTGTCCATGGGCACGAGCGGACGGATGTCCTCCATGTCCATCTCCTCGATTTTCTGGTACTCATGGCTGGTGCGGAAGCCGTCGAAGAAGTTGATGAAGGGGACGCGGCCCTCGAGCGCTGCCAGGTGGGCAACGGCCGAGAGGTCCATGACCTCCTGCACGGAGCCTTCGCAGAGCATGGCGAAGCCCGTCTGGCGGCAGGCCATGACGTCGCTGTGGTCACCGAAGATACAGAGGGAGTGGGTGGCGAGTGTACGGGCCGAAACGTGGAAGACGCAGGGAAGGAGCTCACCCGCAATCTTGTACATATTCGGAATCATGAGCAGGAGACCCTGCGAGGCGGTGAACGTGGTGGTCAGCGCACCGGCCTGCAACGAACCGTGGACAGCGCCTGCGGCACCGCCCTCGCTCTGCATCTCTTGCACTTTCACCGTGTCGCCGAAGAGGTTCTTCCGACCCTGGGCCGACCACTCGTCGACGTGCTCGGCCATCGGTGAGGACGGCGTAATGGGGTAGATGGCAGCAACCTCAGAGAACATGTACGCAATGTGCGCAGCGGCTTGGTTACCGTCACAAGTAATAAATTTCTTGTTTGCCATAAACTGTTTTCTATGAATGCCCCACGTTGGGCCGTCGACGGAGGTGCGTCCTGTCTCCACCGGGTTGCGGCATGCGTGCGATCGGACACAGGCTGCGTGAGGCGCGTTAGTAAATTGTTATATCTTTCTCGTTGACAGAGGGTAGGTCTGCAACGAAGGCCGGCGACGCCGGCTCCTCCGGCGCCGTACGGCTCTTCGCGTGCAAAGGTACTACTTCTATTTTATTTGCAAAACAGGCATTGCGGGATTTTTGTTTCTTCCGAACTAAAAAAATCGGTGCATAAGGCGAGGGGCCCGTGTCTCTCACGGCAGAATGGGGGGCGAGGGCCCGGTACGGCTTGCCTTTTCGGTGGGTGGCGGCTTCGTGAGGCCGCACCGTTACGAGCCCCATAATCCCAAATCGGTCATTAGATTTCGTGATGATTTCAGGCTTTTGTCAGATAGATTTTTATTCTCTCTTGAAGGAGTATAGCGGGCTATACGACTGAAAGAGGAATGAAAAGATGCTGGCAAAAGGCGAAAAACATGCGAAAAGCCAATGCCAAATGTCTGAGTTTTCCCATGACGGTCTAATGACCGATTGGGGATAATATAACACCGCGCCACCTGCCGCTTCACCTTTTTGCCCCTTTCGCCCTGCCGGCACCTTAACCTTTTTAACCTTCGCCCGGGTTCGGCGTGTTAAAACGGGACTCTGGAAAAACTTCCCCAAGGCAAATTCGAATTAGCTCGGAGCAAATTTTTCCGGGGCTAGGGGAAATTCCTCCGAAAGTCGGGCCGATTTTTGCCATATACGGGCAATAGGGCGGTTGCGGGGTATGAAAAAAGGCCATCCGCGCGGGATGGCCTTTTCCTCTACTGCAAAGATACGGCTTCCGGTCGCCAAAAGCAAGCAGTGTTAAACCCAAAAATAATGGCCGGCTCGCGGGGCCTGCGGAATTTAGACCCGCATATTTTCGTCGCCTTGGCGGGCATTTCCGATTAATCTTTATACCTTTGCTGGAACTTAATCTTAATGTTTCCATAAAACCCCACTTCCCATGAAGAAAGTCCTATTGTCGCCGTGGCAGGAGCTTTGCCGTCCGGGTCTTGCCCTGATGCGCCTGAAGCGCGGCTGCTGTGTGGCACTGCTGGCCCTCGCGGGCACTGCCTGGGCCCAGGCGCAGTCGCCCGACGTTTTCGACCAGATTGTACAGAACGTGGCCAGTCAGGAGCTCAAGTCGGCCAACGTACCCTCTGAGGACGCCAAGACAAAGGGCTACATGGCCGCTATCGCCGCCGATGGCTCGTTCGCAGACATTGACTATGCAAGCAAGGCGCAGACCAACTGGCCCGCCATCGCCCATCTGGACCGCATGAAGTCCATGATCATCTCCTACGTCTCGCCGACGAGCGCCTACTGCGGTGCCGACAGCCTCTACGATGACATCGTCAGCGCGCTCAGCTGCTGGTATGCCAAGAACCCCACGAGCACCAACTGGTACATGTGGGAGATAGGCTGGCCGCAGCGCATGGGCGTGAACCTCTCGCTGATGCGCGGCGGCAAGAAGCAAGTGCCCGCCGACATCGAGGCAAAGACGCTCGCCCGCATGCGCAGCCTCAGCAAGGGGCCCAACCAGGCCGGCTCGCAGGGTACGGGGGCCAACAAGATGGATATCGCCCTGCAATGGATCTACCGCGCCAGCCTTCAGAGGAACCAGGCTGACCTCGACTTTGCCGTGGACCAGTTCTTCCTGCCGCTGAAGTTCAATACGGGCGAGGGCCTGCAGAGTGACTACTCCTACCTGCAGCATGGCATGCAGCTCTACATTGGCGGCTATGGCGCCTCGGTGCTCACGGCGACGCTGAAGGTGGCCTACTATCTTGTCGGGACGAGCTACGCCAGCAGCAGCGACTACATGGACTACATCAGCAAGTTTGTCCGCCTGACCTACATGCCTGTCATTCGCGGCCAGTACATGCTCCACGGTGCCATTGGGCGCGGCATGGTGCGGACGGACGGCACGCGCAGCGCTGGGTTCTACGGCAGTCTAAACAAGATGATAGACCTCGACCCGGCCTACACGGCCTACTACCGGCTGGGCATCGAGCGCCTGAAGGGCAACGCGCCCGCCTCCTACGGCGTGACGCCCTACCACCGCCACTACTGGCGCGGCGACTACACCCTCCACCAGCGTCCCGGCTATACGCTCGACGTGCGCATGGCCTCCACCCGTACCGCCCGCTGCGAGAACGGCAACGGCGAGAACCTGAAGGGCTACTTCCTCACCGAGGGCGGCATGCAGATTGTACGCCGTGGCGACGAATACGTGGACATCTATCCTGTCTGGGACTGGGCGCGCATTCCGGGCACAACCACGCCGGCCGTGTCTGCCGTGCCGCAGCCGGCACAGTGGGGGCAGAGCGGGCAGAGCCGGTTTGCCGGCGGTGTGTCCGATAGCATCTACGGTGTCACCGCCTACCAGATGGTGGACAAGACGAACGGCATCAACACCACGGGCAAGAAGGCTTGGTTCTTCTTCGACAAGGAGGTGGTCTGCCTGGGCGCCGACATCGCCTCGACCAACGCCGCCGCCGTCAACACCACGGTCAACCAGTGCCTGCTCAACGGCGACGTCACCGTCCTCAAGGAGGGCGACGGCGCGGCTGCGACATTCAGCCAGGGCACGGCGCAGACCTACGACGGCGCGCTGCGCTGGCTCAACCATGACAGTGTGAGCTACTACTTTCCCGAAGGCGGCAAACTGACGGTCAGCAGCAAGACGCAGAGCGGCACCTGGCGCAGTCTCGTCAGCACGGCCAGTAGCGCGGTCGTCAGGAAGGACGTGCTCAAACTCTACTTCGATCACGGCGTCAAGCCCACAGCCGGTACCTATGCCTATTGGATCGTGCCGGGCACAGGGAGCATAGACGAGGCGCGGCGGGAGCTCGACGACATCGAGACGATCAACACCGACAGCGTGCAGGCCGCCTACAACAGGACGCTCGACCTGCTCGGTGCCGTCTTTCACAAACCGGCCCGCCTCAGACTGGGCGGCGTCGAGGTGAATGTGTCGGCCCCTTGCGTCCTGATGTTCCGCGACGTCTCTTCCAAGAGCGTGAAGACCTACGTCGCCGACCCGTCGTGCACGCTTGACACGCTCACCGTCTATGCCAAGTTCCAGGCCCTGCCCTACAAGGCCTTGGGCTGCAAGCTCGATCGCTCCGACTTCTACGCCGGCTCCACACACGCCTACACCATCGACGCCGCCACGCCCGACTCTGTCTATACTGCCGTACAGGCCCTCACCCTGTCGGCCACAGCCCTTTCGCTGACCTACGACAAGCTGGCGGCGAGCGTCACGGCCACGGTCAGTCCCGCCACCGCCACCCATCCCGAAGTGACGTGGCGCAGCAGCGATGAGGCTGTCGCCTTGGTGGATCAGGGCGGGCACGTCGTCGCCCTCAACGGTGGCGAGGCCCGGCTGACAGCCGCCACCCGTGACGGCGTGACCGCCACGGTGGATGTACAGGTCGCTGAAGGTGTCCGCACGCTGGCCCCGCTCGCCGACACCTATATCTATGACAAGCAGCCGAATGGCAATTTCGGCACGGCGACCTATGTGACCGTGCGCCGTGATGGCACGAACTACAACCGGCGCGGCCTTTTCCTCTTTCCGCTGACCGGGCTCGGCGACACAGACTTAAGCGGCAGCGGCACGAAGGTGAAAATTGCCCTCTACGCCACGTCGGCCTACAACCGTGCCTACGAGTGCAAGTGGCTGTTCTATCCCTGTGCGGACACAGACTGGGCCGAGAACGCCATGACCTGGAACAAGCGGCCCGCCACGTCGGCCCTCATCGGCACCGTGCCCTGTTTCGTGCCCGATGAGGGTGACTTCGCGGAGCGCAACATTGTGGAATTGGATATCACGGATTATGCTGTAAAGCAGTACGGGGCCGGGCAGACGGCCCTCACGGTCTTCATCGACCAGGACAAGCAGGCCACGGGTGGCAAGGGATCCACGGACTTTGCCTCAAAAGAGCATGCCGACGCCTTGAAGCGCCCCCGCATCGTGTTCTGCACCGAGACGGTCGATGCCATCGGTGCCCCCACACAGGGGCAGTCCGCCGTCAGCGCTACGGTCAGGGACGGGCAACTGCTCGTCTTGGGCGCCAAGGGCACGCCTGTCAGCCTTTACGACGTACACGGCGTGCGGCTCCGGCAATTGGTGCTGGGGCAGAGCGGCCTCAACGCGTTTTCCATCGCCGACATGCCGGCTAGCCTTTACATCGTGAGAGCCGGCGGCACCGTCCTGAAGTTCCGAAAATAGCCTCCCCCCCTCCCAGAAGCGTCTCCCCCTGCCCGGATGTGTTACCGGACAGGGGGAGACGCTTTTATGCATGTTGAAGGTTCAGAGCCACAGCAGCAAGCCCGTCATGCAGGCCATGCTGACGACGATGGTCAGGGAGTTGACGGTGCAGGAGAGGCCCACATCGGCCTTGCACTTGGCCGTGAAGATGGCGCAGACAGCCGAGATGGGGGCGAAGGCGATCATGGCCAGCAGCTTGCGGATGTCCTGCGAGAAGGGGAGACAGTTGTAGAAGAAGAGCGCCAGGACGGTGGCCATGGCGTAGCGTCCGAGCAGCATGCCGGCAATGCGCCGCAGGCGCTCGCGGCCGAGGTGCACCTCAAAGCCGATGCCGATCATCACCATGGCCAGAAAGGCGTTGGCGCCGCCGACGGTGTCGGTGAAGGCGGTCACGGCAAGGGGGAGCTTGACATGGAGGGCCGAGACGATGACCATGGCGATGTAGGTGTCCATGGCGACTGAGGCGAACATGCGCCGCAGGAAAAGGCTAGGCGTGGAGCGCTCACCGGTGCCGGCCACGGCGGCGGCCATCGAATAGGTGGCGCCGGTGCAGAGCAGGGAGTTGCCCGCGTCGAAGAGGCAGGTGGCCACCACACCGACAGGGCCCAGAAAACTCTGTATGAAGGGCATCGTGAAGCACCCGATGTTGTAGCCGGAATAGTTGATCATGTTGAAGGCGCGGTCGATGCGCGGGCGGCGCAGGCCGATGAGGTAGCCCTGTGCGATGGTCAGCAGGTTGCAGGCTACGCCGATTCCGACGAGCGAGAGCAGCGCCGTCTCGACATTGATCTTGTTGAAATTGGAGATAACGGCGCAGGGCAGTGTGATTTTCAGCACGATATTGGAAATCACCTTGAAATCCGCCGTCTTGAAGAAGCCCTTTGTTTTCAGCCCATACGAGAGGGCGATGATGAGCACGAAGGCCAGCACCTTCGTCAGGATTTGCTCCACAGTTTGCTGTACTTTGCGTTTAGCGCGGCAAAGTTACTTGTTTTTTCAGCGCCGCGTGCCAATACGGCCCGCAAAAAACACCGTGCCGCTTGGGGCGTCATGGTTTTTGCGGGCCGTGGCCGGGCGGTGGCGCGCCGCCGCTCAGAAGCGGTAGGTGAGCGTCAGGCCGATGTTGCGGAAGCCGGAATTGATGATGCTGCCGGCATCGCCAAAGTTGATGGCCACCATCGGGCGGTAGTCGAGACCGAGCGTGAGGGGGATGTCCTTGAGGGTGAAGCCGAAGCCGAGCGTGCCGACAGGGCCAAGGAAAAAGCCGTCGCCGCCGTCGCCGGCATCGTAGAAACCGATGCCGCCGCCGAAACCGCCCCAGAACTTCCACGTCGCGAAGCGCGGTGTCCAGTCGGGCCACTGGCGGATATTCCAGTTGTAGACGACCTGGGCCGAGAAGCCCTCGTCGAGGTTGAAGACCCCGGCAGTGACGTCGAGGAAGTTGCGTTTGTTGAAGTGGTACTGGTATTCGAGGTCGATGGTCGATCCGCCGAAGTGGGCGCCGATGGCGTGTGGCGTGCGCTGGGCCAGTGCGCCGAGTGGGAGGGCACAGGCCACGAGCAGTGCGAGTATCAGCTTTTTCATGAGGTCAGAACTGATTGTTGATGTGATTAAGATGTGAGTATTTGCAGCCATTTCTGTTATGTACAGCGGCGCAGCCTAAAGCAAAGATATGGCTTTTCGCCGAGGCGGTCATCACTCAAAGCGCTAAGAAATGTTACGGCTGGATCCTCTCTCTGCATTCCTGAATGTCTGTGGGGAAAAACAGTTAGGAAAACGGCCGCAGTACACCCGTCATACGGCTAAAATATATTATCTTTGCACAACGGAGGACCGTTTTCGGCCATGCTGGGCCAGGCAATCCTCACCGTCCCGGCTTCATATTCTCCCGTGTCCTTGCGTATCTGATACCAACCAGGCGAATTCACTTATAATACACATGTCCACCACTTATCTGGAACCGAAGCCCCGCTACGAGATTCTCGACGGGCTGCGCGGCGTGGCCGCGATGCTGGTTGTGGCTTTCCATCTGTTCGAGAGCGGCTTCCACAATCCCGCCACACAGTGGCTCAACCACGGCTATCTGGCCGTCGACTTCTTTTTCGCCCTCTCGGGTTTCGTCGTGGGCTACGCCTACGACGACCGCTGGGGGCGCATGTCGCTTATCGCCTTTTTCAAGCGCCGCATCGTCCGCTTGCACCCCATGGTGCTGTTCGGCTGCGTGTGGGGCGCCTGCCTCTTCTACTGGGGCATCGGCCCAGCCTTCCCAGCCATAGCCGACACGCCGTGGTGGCAACTGGTGCTGCTTATGCTGCTCGGCTGCACGATGCTGCCGGCGTTGTTGCGGTGGGACATCCGGGGCTGGGCTGAGACCTATCCGCTCAATGGCCCGCAGTGGTCGCTCATGTTCGAGTATATCGCCAATATTCTCTACGCGCTTGTGTTCAGGTTCCTGCCCAAGGCTGCCCTGGCCGTTCTCGTTGCCCTGCTCGCCGTCAACACGCTCTCCCTGGCGTTGGACTGGGACTGGACGGGACTGCTGGCTGGCAGGGGCGCCAACGCCTATACCGTCATCGGTGGTTGGAACGTCACCCCGACAGAGCTCTATGTCGGGTTCACACGGCTGCTCTATCCCTTCTTGGCCGGCCTGCTGCTCTCACGCCTGAAGTGGCTGCTGCGCCTGCGCGCCGGTTTCTGGTGGTGTGCGTTGGCACTGTTTGTCCTCTTCGCCGTGCCGCGTCCCGGTGGCGGCGAGGCTGGCCTGGCCAACGGGCTCTATGAGGCCTTCGTCATCATCGTCATGCTGCCGCTCATCGTATCGGCCGGTGCCGGCAGTCCCATCACCGGACGCCGCTCGGTGGCCGTGTGCAATTTTCTCGGTGACATCTCCTACCCGCTCTACATCACACACTTCCCCATCGTCTATCTCCAGTTTGCCTTCGTGGCCAACCACCCCGACGCGCCGCGTGAGCAGGTCATTGCCTCAGGCATCGGCGCCTACCTGGCCGCCCTCTTTGTGGCTTACGCCGCCATGCGTCTCTACGACATTCCCGTGCAGAAGTGGCTGAGGGCTAAATGGCTGCGAGGCTGAGGCTCCGATTGCATCTCCGCCTTGTGGCAAGACTGGGTGCCGTACAATTTTGCTACCTTTACCTGCATGATCAGACTCAAAGACGGTTTCAGCGGTGAGCGGGCCATCGTCGTCCCCCAACTCGTGGTCGGCATGATGGAGCGAGACCCGCTGCTTGCACAGTTGCACATCACGGACATTGGGTTCTACCCGAAAGCGGCGCACCACTTCCGGGAGCGGCCCACTCCTGTGGATCAGTACATCTTCATCTACTGCATCGACGGGAAGGGCTGGTATACCACCGGCCAGCAGACCTGTCACGTCGAGCCCAACCAGTATTTCATCATACCGGCAGGCGTACCGCACACCTACGGTGCTGACGAGCATGACCCGTGGACCATTTATTGGATTCATTTCAAGGGACTGCTGGCTCCCCATTATGTTGTGCCTTCGCTGCGTCCACAGCACATCGACCTTGAGCGGCATTCGCGCATCAGCCACCGCATCAACCTTTTCGAGGAGATCTACAGCGCCATCGCTGCCGGCTTCAGTCTGGACAACATGCATTACGCCGCCGCTACCTTCCATCACTACCTCGGCACGCTGCGCTATCTGCGGCAGTACCGCGCCGCAGGGAGAGCAGACGCCGGAGGCGACATCGTGGGTCGGGCGGTGCACTTCATGAAGGAGAACATCGGGCGGCACCTCCGCATCGCGGAACTGGCCAAACTGGCGGGATGCTCGGAGTCGGGGTTGACGAAGGCGTTCAAGCTGCGTACGGGCCATGCGCCACTCAACTACTTCAATATGCTGAAGATACAACTGGCCTGCCAGCTACTCGACACCACTCAGATGAAGGTGAGCCAGATTTGCTACAAGGTGGGCATAGACGACATGTTCTATTTCTCGCGCCTTTTCTCAAAAATCATGGGGACATCGCCATCTGCCTATCGGAAGATGGGCCGCGGCTGATCCTGAAACAGACCGCGCGGAAACGTTTGCGGAAGGGTGGGGCGGACTTTGCCCCAATCGTTCATTAGACCGTAATGGGTATGGACAACGCCTGCCAGGTTTCTTCAAAAACCTGGCAGGCGTTGTCCGTATGCGGTGTCTCTGCTGCGCTAGGGCAGGATAAGCACGCGTATGTAGTCGTTCAGGCGGAAGGGGCCCTTGCCATAGCCACCCTGCGAGTCGCTGAGCAGGATGAGTGTCTGCCGCCCGTCGGGCAGGCGGTTGCCGAGGCACATGCCCTCGTAGTTGGCAAATGAGTGGTTGAAGGGCGTGTACTTGGTGGTGAACGTGGCGAGGAGCGTCTTGATCAGGAAGCGGTTGGGGTCGAGTCTTTTCAGGTCGGTCGACGAGTCGATCTGCCAGCCCTGTGTGGGATCGACGAGGAAAAGCTTGCAGATCACCTGTGAGCTCAGATAGCCCTGAGAGATGTCGGCCTCGCGCTCCAGCACGAGCAGGCGTCCGTCGTCGAGCGCGGTCATTTCGGACACGCCGTAGACATAGATCTTGCCGAAGTCGTCCGCCTTGCCGCGATCCATGCGGTAGGCATATTGTCCGGCGGGCTGCAGGTTGTCGTCGAAGGCCTGAAGGCGGAGCAGGTTTTGCGCACCGGGATGCTGCGGACCGGCGGCGACGCCGTCACTGGGCAGCGTACTCTCGGTCGTGGTCCAGAAGCGGTGCGTGTGGCTGTTGTAGGTCAAGGCCTCAAAGCCATAGTTGGGCACGATTTTGTCGATGCCGAAGATGGCAGGTACGTTGAGGCGCCGGCCCGTCGGTTGCCCGTCCATGCCGTACTCCAGAATGGCTTGGTCACCCTCGCCGCTGATGAACACGGTGCCCGCTGCCGGCAGGTAGGCGATGCCTTCACAGTCGCGTATGCTGAGGCCGTTGGCGTCGAGTTTCGGTGACGTGTTGCCCTTGAAACTTTCAAGATAGACGCTGGCGATGGCGCCAGTCGTGGTGTTTTGGTCGATGCGGAAGACGAAGAAGCCGTCCGTCGATTCCTTGTCGCTGACGACAGCGTAGCGGCCGTCGCCGAGCGGCGCGATGCCGCTGTAGTTGGCTGCGCCGATGTCCCATTTCGAGAGCGCCGTCTGCCCGAGGTCTACGGCCTGCTGGGCTTGCGCTGCCAGTGCCGCAAGGCCGAGGAGGCCGAGCGCGATGGTTCTGAGAAAACTGTTCATGTTCTGATGCTTTGTGGTGGCCACCTATTCGTCGAGCAGCATCTCCATGTACATCGGGTGCGAGCCGAGGAACATGGCAGCCAGGCCACCGGGCGTGACGATGCTGTCGGGGCAGCGGTCGGTGATGCTCAGGCGTCCGTTCTCGATGAGGTAGTAGCCGTTGTTTTCAGGAATATAGAGGTCGCCGTCCACGCCGATGTGGATTTGGAAATCGGGGTAGGCGCGGAGCACGGCTTCCAGTAGCCGCTCCACATTGACCACGCGGGCCATGGCGTAGGGCTGTGCCTGCTTGATGGCGCCCGGTGAGGGGATACGGGCGTAGACGGTCTTGCAGCCGTGCAGTGCCTTGAGGCGGCGGACGAAGAGAGACTTTACGGTCTTGTCGGGCACGAGCATGCTCCTGATGAAGAGGCGTCCGTCGGCGTCGGGACTGGCCAGGCAGAGACCGACGACACGGCGCTTGCGACGCGCCACGAGCACATAGCCGCCGCCGGCGTCGCAGGCCTCGATGGCGGCAAAGAAGTCGTTCTCGTCCGGGTGGAGCATGAAGTCTATGTCCGTGTGCCGGTGGAAGAAGACGAAGAGCTCTATCGGCCACTCGTCCGGGCGGCTGATCTCTATGCGGTCGTCCGTGTCGCCCTCATCGGTCATCTCGACCTCGCGGCGGAAGGTTGCGGTCCAGAAGGCGCCGTGCTCTGGACGCTCATAGAACTTGCGCAGGCCCTCGTCGGCGGGGATGAGAAAACTGAAGGTGCCGCCGCGGCGGTAGAGATCGCGGTGGGCGTTGTGAAGCAACCGGGCCGCCATGCCGCGACCGCGGTAGTCGGGTAGCACGCCCAGTCCGGAGACGTAGCCCGCAAAGAGGGCACTATCATGGAAGGTCATGCAGTAAGGCAACATCTGCATGGCGCCTGCGACGAAGCCGTCAGGGCGCGCGGTGAAGTTGTTGTCGTCGGCATATTTCTCCTCGAAGTAGATGTCCATGAAATCCTCCGAGTCGTTGAAGCAGGTCTTCCAGAGCTGGCGGGTCTGCTGTTTGAGTTCTTCGCTGGTCAGGAGCATAGGGCTGTGTGGTGGTGCGTTGGTGGGTCGGGCCATGGCGGCGGTCACTGGTCGGCGCGGATATTGCCGAGCGGGTGTTTCGTCATGACGGTGTATTTCTGGAGCAGCACGGCGGGATGGTACGACATCTTGGCGTGGCGCAGTCCCTCGATACCGAGGTCTTCCTCACGGTTGATGTAGGTGTACTGCTCGGGGATGTGGCGCACGAAGTCGCGGTTGATGACGGCGTAGGCTCCTTCATAAGCGGTGTCGGCCTTCTCGACGCAGACGTCGAAGGTGTCGTAGTTGATGGGGGCGCCGAAGGTGAAGGCGACGAGCTTGCCGTCCACGCGGATGGCACCGCCGGTACCGCCGAGCCTGTCCCAGTGGTCGAGCACGTAGCGCATGGAGCGCTTCTCGTCGGCGTAGGTCAGCCGGCCGCTGTTCTCCGGTTTCTGTGCGCTCCAAGTCTCCTCCAGGCGCAGGCACTCGTCGAACACGCCGGGTGTCAGCGGCTCGTAGGTATAATCCGGGTAGGCATTCGTGAAGCGGTTGGCGAAGTTGCGTTTCGGCTGTAGCCTCTTTCCGGCGAGTGTGGCCAGTGACTCACGGGTGTAAATGTAGTCGGCGTAGGACCGGTCTGCCGTGGCATAGAAGTAGTCCGGCATGTAGGTGTCCATGGAGGTCAGGACATGCTCACAGACACCCAGCATCAGGAACGGCTGTCCCTGCGCTTCGGCGTCAGCCAGCAGTTCGTGCATGATGGCCCGGCAGTCGCCCTTGCCGACGGGGGCTTGGTAGGCCAGGTGGCCGTTGGCCTTGAAGCGGAAGACGAGCCAGCCGTCGTGGATGGCTGTCTCGGTGTCGTAGAGGAAACGCCAGCTGGCCAGGTTCATGAAGTTGAGGTCGCAATTGCGGCATTCCGTGTCGCGGACGATGTCGCGTATGGCCGACTGGTCGTCGAGCGTCAGGGGGTGGAAGTCTATCATAGCTGTTTGGTCAGAGTCTGTTGCGTGGTGTGGGATTGTGCCCGGGGCGTCATCTTGCGAAGCGGCGGCGCACAGTGCCACCGAAAGTGTTGACGGTGATTTCTATGGAGTCGCGGCCTGGGCGCAGACTCGTGGCGCGGAGCGGACAGGAGAGGCTGGCCTGCCGGGAATAGTAAAGCGGATCGTCCAGTTGGTCGTGATAGAGTTCGAGGCGGAGTGTGCGTGTGCCGTCGTCGGCGGCAGTGGTGCCGCGGTCGACGAAGGCAAAGGCGTGGGTGCCGCCTCCCGTCTTGAGGGTCACGGTCAGGTTCAGGTAGTCACCGCCACGCCACACGGCATTGAGCGTCAGCGGGTCGCGCTTTATCTCCGTTTCGCGGAACGCTGCCGGATAGGGCGAGACCACCTGTGCTATGCTGAGCAGTTCGGCGCCGCCGGCACCGGTGACGAAGAGGGCTTGGATACGGTAGACGCTATCGGGCGCCAGACCGGCCCTCGCCGCCCCATTGGTCAGGGCCAGCGTGTCGCCGGCATCGGTCACGATCGCCGCCGTGCGTCCCTGTCCGTCGGTCAGGAGGTCGACCAGATCCTGCCGGTAGGCAGGCCAAGCCGCCTCGTCGTCGGCACAGGCTGATACCAGTCCGCCGGCAAGGGCCAGGCAGGCGCCGCAAGCCAGGCCGGCGCGCACTGCCGCCGCCGTCAGTTGCACAATGGTCACGGCGCTGCCGCCGCTGCGGCCTCTTGGTTGATCACCGGATAGGCATACATCGTCAGCAGGCGTTCGCGCAGGTAGGCCTCGTCCTTGTTCGGGAGGTCTATCTTGGCCAGCTGTCCTGTCAGGTAACGCTCAAAGCGTGCCTTCTCCTCCGGCGTGTAGCGTCCGGCGCCGGCGTGTGCGGCGGTACCGCTGAGCAGGTCGGCGGCCGCGTAGTTGTTGGGGAAGAGGCGGTAGCGACGATGTATCTCGCGGTCAATGTGGGCGGCGGTGGCGGCGAAAAGCTCAGCCTTGGGCAGGTCGGCGTGTGTGGTGAGCCAAGCGTCGATGCAGGGAGCGGCGCAGTAATGCACACGCCCCTTGTAGCCGAAGATGCCCGTCTTCATGTTGAGCACGTCGTCGGCTTTGCTCTTCTTGAAGTCCGCATTGTCGCGTTTCTGCTGGAACTCCTTGGCCTTCAGGAAATCGCAGGCGTCATATTCATATGAGATGGCGAGCGGAACGATGTGGAGTGCCCGCAGGCGCTCTGCCGGTGTGCCGGTGCCGCCGAGGGCCATCATCTTGAGCAGCGACTCCTGTGTGCGGTCGTTGGAGTCCTTGGCACGGCCTTCACGCTGGGCTATCCAGATGTTCTCATGCTTCTCGCCGACGGCGAAGTGCATGTAGCCGCTCATGAGCTTGCTGGCGGCGAGCATCTCGCGGACGCCGAGGCCGCGCCTGACGATGAACGACTTGTTGAGCTTGACGACCGTCTCTATCCATGGCCGCGCCAGCAGGTTGTCGCCGATGGCAATCTCGACCGTGGTGCGGAAGCCGTTCTCGAGCAGGAGCAGGTTGAGTATGGCTGCGTCGAGGACGATGTCGCGGTGGTTGGAGATGAAAGTGTAGGAGCCGGCGCGGTCGGCCATGGCTGTGGCGTCCATGTCGTAGGCGTCACAGCACTTTGACAGGATGCCTGTGGCCAGTCTGTAGATGAACTTCTTCTGGAAGTCGAGCGTGGAGGTGCAGGTGAGCAACTGGGCCTTGAGTGTGCCGACCGGCACGCCCGGGTAGAGTTGCTGCACGATGGCGCAAAACTCGGCATCGGCGAAGAGGCTTTCGAATGCCGCAGCCATTTCCTCCGGCTCATAGGGGCGGATGGCTTTGTATTCGGCGGGTATGTTCATGGCGCTGCGGGAAGTTTTGTTGTGAAAGGTTCGGGGCCCTGCCCGTGGTTCAGGCGAAGCGGCCCTCGATGATGTCTGTCATGACGTCCTTGATGTCGACGCCGGCGGCGCGCACCTGCTGCGGAATGAAGCTGGCGGCCGTCATGCCAGGCGTGGTGTTGATTTCCAGAAGGTTGATGGTCTCACAGCCTTTTTCGCCGGTGAGTATGTAGTCGATGCGGATGATACCGTAGCAGCCGAGCAGGGTGTAGATGTCGCGTGTCATGGCTGTCACGCGCTCCGCTGTGGCGGGGGCGATACGGGCCGGGGTGATCTCCTGCGACTTGTGGTTGTACTTGGCGTCGTAGTCGAAAAACTCGTCTTCGGTGACCACCTCGGTGATGGGGAAGACGAACACGCCGTCCGGTCGCTTGTAGCACCCGCAGGTGATCTCCGTGCCGACCATGATGCGCTCAACCATCACCTCGTCGCTCTCGTCCATGGCCTTGGCGATGGCTGGGCGCAGAGCCTCAGCCGTCTTCACCTTCGTGATGCCAAAACTGGAGCCGCCGGCGTTGGGCTTGACAAAGCAGGGCAGGCCGACGCGGGCGATGATGGCCTTGTCGGACAGATCCATCTGCCCCTTGCGGAGCAGCACGGAGTCGGAGACGCGGAGCTCCGGCAGGTCACGCAGGAAATTGTTGAGGGCATACTTGTTGAACGTCAGTGACTCGACAAGCACGTCACTCGTTGAATAGGGCAGCCCGATGAGGTCGAAATAGCCTTGCAGAATACCGTTTTCGCCCGGGGTGCCGTGGATGGTGATGTAGGCAAAGTCGAAGGTGTAGCGCCCGTCGGCAGCGGTGAAGGAGAAGTCGTTGCGATCGATCGGGCAGCGCTCGTCACCGTAGTGTGCCTGCCAGTCACGGCCTTTCATCTCGACAATGTGACAGTCGTATTTCTCAGTGTCCATGAACGAAAGGATGCCTGCGGCACTGCGCAGGGACACGTCATGCTCGGAGGAGTCTCCTCCGGCGACGATTGCAATGTGGCGTTTCATTTTATCTGGTTGTGTGATGTGATGACGGATGTGTGTGCGGGCGTGACGGCGGCTGGCGTCAGCGGGCCATGCCGGCGGTGTAGTTGCGCCATCGTCCCAGCAGCTCTTCCATGTCTGCCGGAAGCGGCGACGAGAAGTCCATCTCCTCGCCGGTGCGTGGGTGGCGGAAACCGAGTGTGCGGGCGTGGAGCGCCTGTCGCGGGCAGACGGCGAAGCAGTTGCGGACGAAGGCGGTGTAGGTGCCGCTCTGCGTGCCGCGCAGAATCTGGTCACCGCCATAGCGGGCGTCGTTGAAGAGCGGGTGCCCGATGTGCCGCATGTGGACACGTATCTGGTGCGTCCGCCCGGTCTCGAGGATACACTCCACCAACGTGACGTAGCCGAAGCGCTCCAGCACGCGGTAGTGGGTGACGGCTGGCTTGCCGGTGTCTGACCCTGCCGGGAAAACCGCCATTTGCAGACGGTCGTGCGGGTTGCGGGCAATGTTTCCCTCGATGCGCCCCTCGTCGGCTTCCACATTGCCCCAGACGAGGGCGTTGTAGCGGCGGCGCGTCGTCTTGTTGAAGAATTGCAGCCCAAGCCGGGTCTTGGCGTCGGGCGTCTTGGCGACGACGAGCAGGCCCGACGTGTCCTTGTCGATGCGGTGCACGAGTCCCACGCTGGGGTCGTTCGGGTCGTAGTCCGGGTCGTCGCGGAGGTGCCAGGCGATGGCGTTGACGAGGGTGCCGGTGTAGTTGCCACATCCTGGGTGGACGACGAGGCCGGCTGGCTTGTTGACGACAATCACGTCGCGGTCTTCGTAGACGATGTCGAGCGGAATGTCTTCAGGCTCGATGGTTGTCTCGTAGCGCGGGCGGTCGAGCAGCAGTGTGACCACGTCTGCCGGTTTCACGCGGTAGTTGCTCTTCACCGGGCGGCCACCGACATGGATGAAGCCGGCCCGGGCGGCCAACTGTATGCGGTGGCGCGACGTGTCGCGAAGGTGATCCATGAGGAACTTGTCGACGCGCAGCGGTTGCTGGCCGCGATCGGCCACGACGCGGAAATGCTCGTAGAGGCCGCCGCCTTGTTCCTCGCCGTCCTCGGTTGTGTCATCGGGGGCGTCGGTGTCATACCCGGCCGCAGCCAGGTGGGCCAGCAGGTCGCCCACGGCCGGCTGTTCATCGTGTGCCATAGTCACCCTCTTCGCCGTTTTCGTTGTGCGTGGTGCCGTATCCGGTGCCGCCGCCGTCTTCCATGATGTCCTCGCCGCCGTCTTCGCCGCTTGGGGCGAAGAGCTCATAGTCGAGGCTGTCGTTGCCGTTGAACTCCTCGTCGACGGCGCCATTGCCGATGACCAGTGTGATGAGTGTCGTCACGGGGACACGCATGCCGGGCTGTGCGGGCTGTCCGTTGACCTTGACGCTGTAGACCCAGTCCTTGTCGCCCTGGGTCAATTCGAGGCGCAGGCTCTTGAATCCCAGGGCCCTGAGCTTGGCTTCCGCTTCGCGTCGCGAGCAGTTGTCGGCCAGTGCGGGCAGCGCGATGGCCCGGGCGCTGGCCGCATTGACGGTCAGTTCGATGACGCGTCCCGGCTTGACGTGCTCGCCGGGGGGCACGGACTGCTCGAGGACGACGTCGCCCACGTAGGTGTCGACATAGCCCGTGTCGACGACCTCACACTTGAGGCCGATGGCTTCGAGTTTCCGCTCGACGACATCGAGCCGCTGTCCGCGTATGTTGGGGACGATGACGCTGTCGCCGTGGTCTGTATAGCATTGCAGGAATTGCAGGGCCGCGAACACGAGCAATGCAGCCGCGCAGACGACACCGAGGCAGTTGCCGATGACGAGCGGGCTGAATATCTTCTTGAAAAAGCTGGAGAGGGTCATTGTGGGGAGAGCTCTGGTTGCGCGGTGTCTGGAGCACTGCCGGCGCCGCGCTTTGCCGGTGGCCCTGTGCCCAGCGGCACCGCTGCAAAGTTAATACAAAAAAGCGAGAGAAGTAAGGGGCATATATTGAAAAAAGCCTTACTTCTCTCGGTATGTCGTTCCCAAGAACCTCAGCGGAGACGGGATTACTTCTTGCCGTGGACTTCGTCGGATACAGTCAGTTTCTTGCGGCCCTTGGCGCGGCGCGCAGCCAGCACGCGGCGACCGTTTGCGGTCTGCATGCGATGACGGAAACCATGCTTGTTGTTTCTCTTTCTGTTGTGAGGTTGGAAAGTTCTTTTCATTGCGGTATTTCTATTTTATTTTTGATATGCTTGGTAGGTATGGCCCGCCCCCGCTCGCGCGGAGACACGACTTCGGGGTGCAAAATTAGAAATTAATTTTCAATCGCCAAAGTTTTAGTTGAAATTTCGGCGTCACTGGGCCATAATCACCGACTTAGGTCTGGGCGACCCGTGGCAGGGGCCTGTCTTCGGGGCCTGTGGCGTCTCAGGCGTTTTCGGCGAAGCGGCGCGACTGTTCGGCGATGAGCTCCGCGTCGTCGAAGTAGTTGATCTTCATGGCGCGGCGCACGTCGGCAAGGGTGTCGGCGGCGACGGCGCGGGCCGCCTCGCACCCGCGGTGCAGCATATCGTAGACGGCGGGGATGTCTTTGGCAAACTCCTTGCGGCGCTCGCGTATGGGCTCCAGCTCTTCCTGCAGGATGCTGTTGAGGAAGCGCTTGAGCTTCATGTCGCCGAGTCCGCCGCGGCGGTAGTGCGCCTTCACCTCGTCAAGGCTGGTGTAGTCTTTCCAGTAGCGGTCGAAGTGCTCGGGGCGGCAGAAGGCGTCGAGATAGGTGAAGACAGTGTTGCCTTCGACGTGTCCGGGGTCGGCGACGTGGATGTGTTCGGGGTCGGTGTACATCGACATCACTTTCTTCTGCACCTCGTCGGCTGTCTCGGCGAGGTAGATGCAGTTGCCCAGGCTCTTGGACATCTTGGCCTTGCCGTCGGTGCCGGGCAGGCGGAGACAGGCGGCGTTGTCGGGGAGCATGATGTCGGGCTCGACGAGCGTCTCGCCATAGATATGGTTGAAGCGGCGGACGATTTCGGTGGCTTGCTCGATCATCGGCTTCTGGTCTTCGCCGGCAGGCACGGTAGTGGCGCGGAAAGCCGTGATGTCGGCCGCCTGGCTGATGGGATAGGTGAAGAAGCCCACGGGGATGCTGCTTTCGAAACCGCGCATCTGGATCTCGGTCTTGACGGTCGGGTTGCGCTGTAGGCGACTGACGCTGACCAAGTCCATGAAGTAGAATGAGAGTTCGCAGAGCTCGGGAATCTGGCTCTGTATGAAGATCGTGACCTTCTCGGGGTCGAGACCGCAGGCGAGGTAATCGAGGGCCACCTCGATGACGTTCTGGCGCACCTTCTCAGGGTTTTCCATGTTGTCGGTCAGCGCCTGCGCGTCGGCGATGAAGACGAACATGCGCTTGTAGTCGCCGGCATTCTGGAGTTCGACGCGGCGGCGCAGCGAGCCGACGTAGTGGCCGATGTGCAGGCGGCCGGTTGGGCGGTCACCTGTCAGTATGATTTTCTCTTTGCTCATGTCTGAGTGGGGTAGTGTGCTATATATGAATGGTCTGGATGGGCTCTGCCGGGCGGGTTGTCGCCGGCGGCGGACAGTGCGGTACCCGTAGGCCGCATCTTGGGCTTCGGCCCGCAAAGTTAGCACAATCGGGCGGAACTGCAAAACGGTGTCGCCATTTTTGGCGGTGCCGCGAGCGTCTGTCGAATATATGTAGAGTCCAACAGCAAATGCAAAGTTAGGGAAAGTTCTGGTAGAACCTGT
>OIYP01000641.1_pt1 | contig 21914 bp, 20 predicted proteins | sample 1588261 | NCBI WGS metagenome assembly OIYP01 (sample SAMN03283293) | human gut metagenome | biome: human-associated habitat; material: feces | host: Homo sapiens | place: Peru | collected 2012
TGCGTAAATCGCTACTTTCTCATGTTTGGCGGGTCCCAAGTTCAAAAGTCTTATCATGCAAGCATGAACGACTTTTTGACCTTTTGACCCTGATATCATATAATATAACGCATGATATGGTTTACATAACTGATAAAAGAAAGATGTTTGCTATAAAATCATGAAAATGTTGAATAAATACGATAATTGCAAAAATAACGACTGCAACTTGCAAAAAAGATAATAAAAAATGTCGAGATATGTAGAAAAATAAATGTGCATAAATATGTGAAAAATGTGGATTTGTAGAAATATTAAATATGTTATTTTATTGTTTTGCAAGTTTTCTGTCATATAAAAATGCAAGTTTTAATTCTAAAAGGATATATACACTGAGTAACACGAATGAATATTATGTAAACTGACGCGCGGGCTGATTGGAAACAAAAAATAAAAATCCGGTCATAAAATGCAATGTGCCTGCGAATTATATATAGGGATTATACTTGAATTGTTAAGATAAATCGTAAAATTTAAAGAAATTTTAAAAGAAATATGATTGTTACCTATTTTATATATAGTAGTGATGTGATAAAATAAGCACAAAATATTGTTGTTTCTTTAAAGGAGGAAGCATGATGTGGGCATATGAAAGTGTTTTTTATCAGATATATCCATTGGGGTTTTGCGGAGCGCCGTTTGAAAATGATGGGATTGAGGTGTCACGAATTTTAAAGGTCATTGACTGGATCCCGCATATTAAAAAGGTTGGGGCCAATGCAGTTTATTTTTGCCCGGTGTTTGAATCGGATACACATGGATACAATACCAGGGATTATTCCAAAATTGATTGCAGGCTCGGAAGCAATGCTGATTTTAAAAAAGTCTGTGATGCATTGCATCAGGAAGGAATCAAGGTGATCCTGGACGGTGTGTTCAATCATGTTGGCCGTGGTTTCTGGGCTTTTCAGGATGTGCTGAAAAATAGAGAAAATTCGGCATACAGGGATTGGTTTTATCGTATAGATTTCGGCGGTAATTCCAATTACAATGATGGTCTCTGGTATGAAGGCTGGGAAGGCAATTACGATCTTGTCAAACTCAATCTGCGCAATGATGCTGTGAAGAATCATATTATGGAATGTGTGGAAGGCTGGATCAGGGAATTTGATATTGACGGTTTGAGACTGGATGTTGCATATTGTCTGGATCATGACTTTGTCAGACATCTGCGCTGGTTCTGTGATCAGAAAAAAGCGGATTTCTTCCTCGTCGGAGAAATGCTGCACGGTGATTACAATCAGATGGTCAATGACTCCATGCTGCATTCAGCCACTAATTATGAATGCTACAAAGGATTATATTCCAGCTTTAACAGCATGAACATGTTTGAAATCAATCATTCACTGCTTCGTCAGTTCGGTCCGGAAAATTGGACACTGTACAAAGGAAAACATCTGTTATCATTTGTTGATAATCACGATGTAAGCAGGATTGCCAGCAATCTGACCAATGAAAAGCATCTGCCTCTGATCTATGCGCTGATGTTCGGGATGCCCGGCATCCCCTGTGTATATTACGGAAGTGAATGGGGTGCAAAGGCTGACAAGAGTGAAGGCGATCCGGCTCTTCGTGCCTGCTTTGATAAACCGGAATACAACGAACTGACAGAATGGATCCACAAGCTGAGTGAAGCCAAAAAGCACAGTAAGGCTCTCAACTATGGAGATTTCAGATCGGTTGTACTGACCAACAAGCAGTGTATTTTTGAAAGAAAATGTGATGATGAGCGGGTTTTGGTTGCGATTAATGCAGACAGCGAAAGCTATACGGCTCATTTTGATGCAGGGTGTGGTATGGCGGTAGATATGATCACCGGTAAGGCACATGATTTTGGAGGAGGAAGTGAGCTTCCGGCATATAGTGCAGCTTTCTGGAAAATGGAAAAATAGACCGGTTCTGTTTGCAGAAAGAGAAAGGATATTATGAAGGAACAACAGCCTGTTATTACAGTGAAAAATCTGTACAAGATATATAAAGTGGGAGATACAAAGGTGAGGGCATTAAACGGTGTCAGCTTTGATATCCGTCGTGGTGAGTTTTGCGCGATCGTCGGTGCTTCCGGATCCGGAAAATCTACCTTATTAAATATGCTTGCTGGATTGGAAAAGCCTACCAAGGGTGAAATTGTCATCGCAGGTGAGCATATAGAGACCAAATCAGAAAATGCTCTGGTGGCATTTCGCCGGGAGCATATCGGTTTCATTTTTCAGTCATTCAATCTGCTGTCAACGATGAATGCAGTTGAAAATATTGCGTTGCCGCTTACCTTTCAGGGAATGGATAAGGAAAAGAGAACCAGACTGGCACAAAAGGCGATCAAGATGGTAGGGCTGGAAAAATATGGTAAACACAAGCCGACACAGATGTCAGGCGGTCAGCAGCAGCGTATCGGTGTCGCCCGCGCGCTGGTAGTTGATCCGGAAATTATTTTTGCCGATGAACCGACCGGTAATCTGGATTCCAGAACATCCGAAGAAATCATGGGGCTTATGAGAAAGGTTGTAGAGGAAAAAGGACAGACCCTGATCATGGTTACGCACGATAATCATCTGGCAGAATATGCAGACCGTATTTTTCACATTAAGGATGGAAAGATTTTAAAAATAGAAGACAGACGACCGGAGTCAAAAGCGGTCTTGGACACAATATCATAAATGTGCAGTATATGTTAACGTGGAGATTAAAAATGAAGGATGGAATGAAGATGAAAAAAACATGGGGAAAACGAAATGTTAAAAGAAAATTTAACAAAGCAAAATTAGCGGCGCTGACATTGGCTGTGGCAATGACGGCAACTGAGATTTCGGCTCTTTTTGGAGGAATGACAAGCCCGGTTTTTGCGACAGAGCTGTCAGGACTTCCGGCAACAGGAAATGATTCCAATAAGAGCACGACTGATGACGGCAAAAAAGATACCACAGATACCAAAGATCCCAACAAAAAAGACGATAGCAAAAAAGACGATAAAACGACCACAGACGATGCCACGGATGATACAAAGGATACCACTCCGATCAGTACTAGCGATTTTATCATGGTAGGCGGTGACTGGGTGACACCGACTGCTGTATACGGACAGACGGTTAATGTGGTACTTCCGGTTGTTAATATGTCGATTACCGGACTTACCAATGTCATTGTGACACCGGTGATCGCATCTGACAGCAAGGAATGGCCGTTTGAAATCCAGACAAGCGGATATACCCAGACAATTCCGGATCTTCCCGGAAAAGGAAACGGACAAAATGATATGGATCGCCGCCGGGAGCTGACATGGACCTTCAAGACAAGAGCGGATGTGTTGAACGGTTATTACAAAATCCCGTTTGATGTGATTTATTACAGTGGTGATTCCTATGAAAAGGCTACACTGACAACATGGGTGAGGGTCATTGGTGCGCCGGGCAGCGGACAGCTGACTGACGGTGGATCTGCTTTGTCAACACCGCGTGTTATTATCACGGGATTTGACACGGTTCCGAGTGAAGTGCATGCAGGAGATACATTTACACTGACTCTTCATCTTAAAAATACATCCAAGAGGACGGCTGTATCCAACATGCAGGTGGATCTGACTACGCCCTCTGCCGGAACGGATACGTCTTCTACTTATGAGGCATTCCTTCCGACCAGCGGTTCCAATACTCTTTATGTAGAACGTATTGGCGCTAATTCTACGGAAGATGTTTCTATAGAAATGACTGCAAAAGCAGATCTGTCCCAGAAACCTTACGCAATATCAGTCAACATGGCTTATGAGGATTCAAATTATGCCGCATATACAGCCAAGGCAGATGTTTCTATCCCGGTCAACCAGGATGCGCGCTTTGATGTCGGCAGCATGGAAATCATGCCGACTGATATTACTGTCGGAGGACAGAGCAATGTAATGTTCAGTATTTACAACACAGGTAAGACAACCCTTTACAATGTACAGGTTAAATTTGAGGCCGACTCTATTACAGAGACCAGCAGCTTTATCGGAAAGATCGATCCCGGTGCAACAGGTAATGTTGATGCAATGATCGAAGGCGCAGCCGCAACCATGGATGACGGAACAGTAAAGGCTGTTATATCATATGAAGATGACGCCGGAAATGTTTCTACACAGGAAGAGACTTTTACTTTATTTGTATCTGAAGAAAGTTATGATGATTTTGATTACAGTGATATGCCCGCGGAAGATGAGGAAAGCGGAAATTCCCATGTAGGACTGATTATTGCCATTGTGATTGTTGTGATCATTGCGGCTGTCGTTGCAGCTGTTATTATCCTCAAAAAGAGAAAAAAGAAAAAAGAGCAGAAGGAATTAGAGGATGAACTGTCAGATGACGATGACACAGAGACAGATGACGGTACAGAGACAGAAGGCGAGAAGGAGCAGGAAGCTGCAGAAAACGATTCCGCAGATGAAGATTAACAGTCCGGAAAAGGAGATGTTTTATGAAGTTTCTGGATTTGCTGAGGCTTAGTACCAGCAATTTATTTAAAAGAAAATTAAGAACCGCGCTGACGATTCTTGGTGTTATGATCGGTGTTGCGTCTATTGTGGTCATGGTATCTCTCGGACTTGGACTGAGCCGTTCGGTCACAGAGGATGCTGCAAACTATGGAAGTCTTAACAGTGTGCAGGTCACGGATGCGTCCAATGGTTATTTTTATATGGGCAATGATTCTCAGACTGATAAAGATGAAAACAAGCGTCTGGATGATGATGCGATCGCCGAATTGGAGGCACTGCCCAATGTGACGCGTGTTGTCCCCATGCTTAGTATGGATGTGCTGATTAAATGTGGTGCTTATGAAGGATATTGTACCCTGTACGGTGTTCCGGACGGATATCTGGAAACCCAGAATGTCAAACTGGCAGAAGGCACCTTTCCATCTGAAAATGGCGGCATGCTCAATGTTATGTATGGCAATATGGTCATTTCGCAGATGAGCAATCAAAAGACACAGAGTGGATATTGGTATGACGGTACTCTTCCGGATATTGACCTTATGAAGGATACGGTACTTTTTATTCTGGATCAGGATGCTTACTGGCAGTATCAGAACGGCGGAACCGCTGAGGACGGTACGGCGGTGGCAATGCCCAAAAAACATCTGTTCCAGGCAAGCGGTATCGTGGCAGGCGGTCCGGATGATTACAATTCTTACAGTTATGACATATACTGCAATATTGATGATCTGATGGCTGTTGTGAAAAAAGATTTTAAAAATAAGACAGTTCCCGGACAGCCCACAACGGCATCCGGAAAGCCCTATAAGCAGTTATTTTATTCGAAGCTTATTGTAGAAACCGATTCCATGGATCATGTATCGGAGCTGCAAAAGGAGATCAGCAGCCTCGGATATAGTGCATATAGTGATGCCGACTGGATCGCCCAGCAGCAAAAAACGATGGGTTACATCCAACTGGTTCTCGGCGGAATTGGTGCGGTTTCTCTACTGGTAGCGGCAATTGGTATTGCCAATACCATGATGATGTCGATTTACGAAAGAACCAAAGAGATTGGAATTATGAAGGTCTTAGGCTGCGATATGCGTAATATCCAGGGGATGTTTTTGATGGAAGCCGGCTTTATCGGATTGATCGGTGGTGTTGCCGGTCTTTTGATCAGTTATATTCTCTCGGTCATTGTCAATGCTGTTGTAAAAAATATGGGATCGGATATGGGACTGAGTGGAGGTATTTCCTACATCCCACCGTGGCTTGCGCTGGCATCGCTTGTGTTTGCCGTTTTAGTCGGAATGATAGCTGGATTCTTCCCGTCACTTCGTGCCATGAAGCTCAGCCCGTTAGCTGCAATCCGCAATGAATAGGATCGACAAAAAATATCTGAAATTCAGGAAATGAAAATTGCGTGAACCGTTTTGCGGTCTGCGCAATTTTTTTGTTGTAAAAAACGTTTTTTAGGTAAATTGTCTCATAAGTAATAATAAAAATTGTATTTTTTATTATGGAACAATGTCCGGCTTTATGATATACTTTATGTAGTATTTAGGTACATGACTGCATCAGGCACAATGAGAGATACCGGGGAATACAAATATTGGATATAGGGGCGAAGAAAAATGCAGGATAACGGAATGGACGCAGCAAGAAAAGCAGCAGAAGAGGCAGCAAGAAAAGCAGCGGCAGCAGCAGCTATGAAGGCAGCAGCAGAGGCCGGTGGCGATGAGGCTGCACAAAGACAGGCAAAGCAGGCAAGAGAAGCTTTGGCAAGAGCAAAGCAGGAACAGCATCAGGCACAGCAGCAGGTTCAAAATGCCGGTGAAGGCAACAAGGCCGGTTCCGCAGAAGAAGCCAAGCGCCAGTCAACAGAAATCGCCGCTAAGAGAAGAGCGGTTGATGCATCAATAAGAGTCGCAGAAGAAGTAGCAAGACAGGCTGCACATGAGGCAGTAGAAAAAGGATCCAGCGAAAAGGATGCTGCAAGAAAGGTTATGGAAGAGGAGACGATCCGCAAGGCGATTACCGAATCTACCAAGCAGCTTGCAGAAGAGGTTGCCAAACGTGTTGCAGATGAAAATAATGCAAAGGTAGCAGGAATTGTCAAAAAGTGTGATGAAGTTGTACAAAAGGCAAAGGCAGATACCAGGGAAAAGGCTGAATCCGATGCCAGGACACAGCTTTCGGATATGCTGATCAAAGCTCAGGAAGATACGGAAAAGTCTATCAAAGAGCTTATGGATAAGACAGAAGAGGCTGCCAAAAAGAAATGTGAAGAAAGCACAGCCGGTGCGAAAAAGGCACAGGAGACTGCAGAGGCAGATGCCCAGAAGAAATTAGAAGAAAAACAGGAAGCTGCCAGAAAGAAATATGAGGAGATCCTGGCAGAAGCCAAAAAGAATTATGAAGAGACTGTAGCATCTTCCAAAAAGGAATGTGAAGATACGATCGCAGCAAGCCGTGAAAAATGCACATTGTCTATCCAAAATGCAGAGGAAACGGCAAGAACTGCCATTGAAGCTACCAGAGCCAAGGCAGAGGCAGAGGGAAAGGCCAAGATCCTTGCGCTTAAGACCAAGGCAGAGGCAGAAGCTAATGCTGCAATTGCTGACAAGGTAAAAGCTGCGGAGGAGGTTGCCAAGGTAAAGGCATCCGAAGAGATCCGCAAGGCAGAAGCAGAAACCGCCAATCGTGTGGAAGAGATCGTCAGACAGGAGATCTTCAAGAAAGCCGTAGATGAAGCAGTTGATGCCATGGGCCAGATAGAAGCTGACAAGGCAAGAAAAGCTGAGGAAGAAAGAATCCGTCGGGAAGCAGAGGCAGAGCGCCTGAGAAAAGAAGCAGAGGCCAAGGCCAAGGCCGAAGCTGAGGCTGAAGCGCGTCGAATTGAAGAAGAGCGCCGCAGAAAAGAAGAAGAAGCCAAGGCAAGGGCTGAAGCGGCAGAAAAACAGCGCAAGGCGGCTGAAGCACTTGCTTTCAAACAGATACAGGAAGAAGAAAGAAGAAAAGCTGCGGCAGCCGGCGTGACAACAGCTCAGAGTGGACCGAGCGCGGCAGCAGTTGCGGCAGTCAGGGCAGCAACGTCTACCCAGCCTGGTATGACATCCACTCAGCCTGGTATGACATCTACCCAACCCGGTATGACATCTACCCAGCCCGGTGCAATGTCCACCCAACCCGGAAAGCCTACCATCACAATGCCCGGCGGTGGCGGTAAATTATCCTTTGCCGAGTTTGAGCAGGCAGCTAAAAAACTCAAAATTTTACTGGATAACGGTATTATTTCCCAGGAAGAGTTTGCAGCAGAAAAACAGAGACTGGTTGCCAATATGGAGATTTAAAACCGGTTGATATTACATATGCTATCAGCAGCAATACAAATTCAAAAAGTGTTTTAAAACAGGAGATTGACAAAGATCTCCTGTTTTTTTGTAAAAAAATTAAAATTGGGGCTTTTCAAGTTTAAAACTTTATGCTATTATATGTCTTGTGCCGTGGTGTGGCTCAGCTTGGTAGAGCGCTACATTAGGGATGTAGAGGCCGCAGGTTCAAATCCTGTCACCGCGATCAAACGGAATTCTTTTGCAGAGTTCCGTTTTTTTATTTTAATTTATTTTGTCGCATACAGGCAGACAGCCTTCTGCAAAAGACTGTAGATGAGCGGATGCCGGAAATGAAAGGAAAAGGGAGATACAGGTATGGAAACATGGTTTTATGTAGTGGACAGCATAGATGGAGATTATGCCAACTTAAAAAGAACAGACATCGAATCGGACGATTTAAAACTCGTAGCCAGAGCATTGCTGCCGGCTGAGATTGTTGTTGGAAGTCACTTAAAATATGAATTTATGCAGTACATCCTGATGCCGTAAGCACAAAAGGATCCGGGTGAGAGATTTTCTCTGCCTGAGTGACCGGTCGTGGTGGGGCTGCCGCCTCTGTACTGTCACCGGAACATTTCATATCGAATTGCGTAAATTTGTCAGATGCCGGTCTGAGGCTCGGAATTTGTGCCCTTCACTAAATGGACGGTGCCCACCTGGGTGTTCACCATTGGCATACACTCTCTGATCGTCTGCGCCTAGTGGGAGTAAATGCCACCATCTACGTATTTTCACCGGTAAAGGCACGGAAAATAAAAACGCGCCTATGGCTTGAACGGTTATTTTCCGTGCCGGTCTTCTGTATGTGGCGGCATTAACTCCCACACGGCTCGACAAAATCGAGTGTATGCCAAAGGCGAACGCCCAGGTGGGCACCGTCCATTTATTGAAGAACACAAATTAATCAAGGGAGCCGAGGGCCGGCATCGACAAATTAGCAATTCGATATGCGTTCCGGTGACAGTACAGAGGCGGCAGCCCCACCACGACCGGTCACTCAGGCAGAGAAAATCGGCAACAAACCGAAAACCGTTGCACTAACTATGGAAACAGACAGCAGATTATGGTATAATATCATGAAAAAGTTTGAAGAAAGACTGTTTTTTAAGGAGTATCAGTTAAAATGAGTAAAGAATTAGCAAAGACATATGATCCTCATGGACTTGAGGACCGCATTTACGAAAAATGGCTGCAGAAAAAGTACTTTCATGCAGAGGTGGATCATAGTAAAAAGCCTTTTACAATCGTTATTCCGCCGCCGAATATTACCGGTCAGCTTCACATGGGACATGCTCTGGATAATACCATGCAGGATATCCTCATCCGTTTTAAGAGAATGCAGGGCTACAATGCACTGTGGCAGCCGGGTACAGACCATGCCAGCATCGCAACCGAGGTTAAGATTATTGAGACCCTCAAAAAGCAGGGAATTGACAAACATGATTTAGGTCGTGACGGCTTTTTGGAAAGAGCCTGGGAATGGAAAAAAGAATACGGCGGACGTATTATCAGCCAGCTGAAAAAGCTGGGCTCTTCCTGTGACTGGGACAGAGAGCGTTTTACCATGGATGAAGGCTGCAACAAGGCCGTTACCGAAGTTTTTTGCAAGATGCATGAAAAAGGCTGGATCTACAAAGGTGCGCGTATCATTAACTGGTGTCCTGTCTGCAATACCTCTATTTCCGATGCTGAGGTTGAATACGAAGAACAGGCCGGACATTTCTGGCATATCAAATATCCGCTCGTAGATGAAAACGGACAGCCGAGTACAACTGAATTTCTGGAATTTGCTACAACAAGACCTGAGACCATGCTCGGTGATACCGCGGTTGCCGTTCATCCCGATGATGAAAGATACACATATTTACATGGCAGACAGGTATGGCTTTCGATTGTCAACAAGGCTATTCCGGTTGTAGAGGATGCCTATGTTGATATGGAATTTGGTACCGGTGTTGTAAAGATCACACCTGCACATGACCCCAACGACTTTGAGGTTGGCAAGAGACACAATCTTCCGGTTATCAATATCATGAATGATGATGCTACCATCAACGAAAACGGTGGTATTTACGCAGGTATGGACCGTTATGAGGCCCGCGATGCCATTGTTAAGGAACTGGATAAAGAAGGACTTTTAGTAAAGATCGAAGATTACAGCCACAATGTCGGAACACATGACAGATGCAAGACCACGGTTGAGCCTCTGGTAAAAGAGCAGTGGTTTGTAAAGATGGATGAGCTGATCAAGCCGGCTGCAGAGGCAGTCAGAAACGGCGAGATCAAACTGGTTCCGGAGCGTATGCAAAAGACATACTTCAACTGGACTGACAATATCAAAGACTGGTGTATCAGCCGTCAGCTCTGGTGGGGACACCGTATTCCGGCTTATTACTGTGATGACTGCGGTGAGACCGTTGTTGCCAAACAGATGCCGGCTGTCTGCCCGAAGTGTGGCGGATCACATTTTACACAGGATCCCGATACACTGGATACATGGTTTTCATCTGCACTCTGGCCATTTTCTACTTTAGGCTGGCCGGAAATGACAGAAGATCTCAAATACTTCTATCCGACAGATGTGCTGGTTACCGGATATGATATCATTTTCTTCTGGGTTATCCGTATGATTTTCTCAGGATATGAACAGATGGGAGAAAAACCGTTCAAGACTGTATTGTTCCATGGTCTTGTAAGAGATTCGCAGGGACGCAAGATGAGCAAGTCCTTAGGAAACGGTATTGATCCGCTCGAGATCATTGATCAGTATGGTGCCGATGCACTTCGTCTGACACTGATCACCGGCAATGCCCCCGGAAATGATATGCGTTTCTACTATGAAAGAGTAGAAGCCTCCCGCAATTTTGCCAACAAGGTATGGAATGCTTCCCGTTTCATCATGATGAATATGGAAGATAAAGTTATTCCCACCAATGCCAAAGAATTTTTGGAGCCGGTTGACAAATGGATCATCAGCAAGCTCAACAATCTTGTTAAAGAAGTAACCGACAATATGGAAAAATTTGAGCTAGGTATTGCTGTACAGAAGGTTTATGACTTCATCTGGGATGAGTTCTGCGACTGGTATATCGAAATGGTTAAGCCAAGACTGTACAACAGTGACAATGCTGCCAGCCGGAATGCCGCATTGTATACATTAAAGACCGTACTGATCGATGCATTAAAGCTGTTACATCCGTATATGCCTTTTATTACAGAGGAAATTTTCTGTACCTTACAGGATGAAGAGGAGTCTATCATGATCTCCAGCTGGCCTGTATATGATGAAGCAAAGGCATATGATAAAGAAGAAACAGAAATTGAGGTGTTGAAAGAGGCAATCCGCGGTATCCGTAATGTCCGCACCGGCATGAATGTACCGCCGAGCAGAAAAGCCCAGGTATATGTAGTAACGGAAAAAGAAAATATTGCATCTGTTTTCAACGAAGGAAAGCTGTTCTTTGCTCCGCTTGCTTATGCATCAGAGGTACTTGTCCAGAGTGACAAGACAGGTATTGCAGATGATGCAGTCAGTGTAGTGATTGAAAATGCAACCGTTTATATGCCGTTTGCAGAGCTTGTTGACATCAGTCAGGAGATTGAACGTCTGGAAAAAGAGGAAAAACGTTTACAGGGTGAGATCGCAAGATCCAACGGTATGCTTTCCAATGAGAAGTTTGTAAGCAAGGCCCCGGCAGCCAAGGTTGAGGAAGAAAAAGCTAAGCTTGCCAAATATACACAGATGCTTGAGCAGGTACAGACACGTCTGGCCAGCCTGAAATAAGAGCTGAATAATAAAAATATAGGAGGGAGTCGTATGACAGATCACACAAGCATGGAGAAACAGATGCGGGCGTCGAATGTCAGAGACTCCCTTTTTCATATGGATGATAATTTTTTTAATGATAATCCGGAAGAATATTGCGAAAAAATAGAAGCATATATAGGAGGCTTGCCCCGATTTGCGGATGGAGACGGATTAATGCGTACCCGGAAGCTTTTGAAGCTTCTTTCAGTCCGGGAATGTGCGATTCCCAGAATCCATGTAGCCGGGACGAACGGAAAGGGCAGCACCTGTGCTTATCTTCAAAGTCTTTTTACAGAACATGGATACAAGGTGGGTGGTTTTATATCGCCGCATCTTGTTACGATGAGGGAGCGTTTTCTGATTGACAGGAAACCTGTTGATAAAAGAACCTTTGCCCGGGCATTTCAAAAGGTATATCTGGCAGCGGCTGAGCTTGAAAAGCAGGAAAAAGAATATCCGGTGTTTATGGAATTCCTTTTTGTTATGGGCATGGTTATTTTTAATATGACGGATGTAGAAATGATCATACTCGAAACCGGTCTTGGAGGAAGACTGGACGCAACCAATGCTTATGACAAAACAGATGTGTGCGTGCTGACTTCGATCGGGCTGGATCATTGTAAAATACTGGGAGATACCAAAGAAAAAATTGCCGCTGAAAAAGCGGGCATTATCAAAGAGGGGGCAGATGTCGTTTTTATCGATACGGAAACCGGGATCACGGACGTATTTATGCATGCGGCTTATGTCTGTCATGCCAATGTCAATAAAATCGATAAAAGCCAGTTTTATGTAGAAAAAATAAAACATAAAAACATTGATTTTTCTTATAAATCTAGCTATTATAATTATATTAGTCTCACTCTGTCAACATATGCACTGTATCAGGTAGACAATGCTGCACTTGCCCTGAGGGCATATGAGGTATTTTGCATGCGTCATGAGCTTACACCGATGTCGGCAGAGAAGATGAAAAATGCGATGCTTTATACATTCTGGGAAGGACGGATGGAGGAAGTGGACAAGGACATTTTCTTTGACGGGGCTCACAATGAGGACGGCATCAGAGCATTTTTACAGTCGGTACAAGCCATCCCGTGTCAGGGAAAGCGGATTTTGTGTTTTTCCGCTGTGGATGACAAGGATTACCAACAGATGATTACGCTGCTTTGCGAAAGCAGGCTGTTTTCCGAAGCGGTTGCAATAGATATGGAGATCCGGAGAGGTCTCGGTATAGAAACATTACAACGTTATTTTTCCCACTTTAGCCGCATGAATGTCTGTTATGAAAGGGGAGTACAAAACGGCATAAACAGATGTCTTTCTATCAAGACAGATGCAGATCAGGTTTTTATTGTGGGTTCTTTATATTTGGTTGGTCTTATAAAGACTGTGTTTAGGAGAAAAAAGCAATGATTAACTTTGAAGAAGAATTAAAGAAATTTCATCCCAGTCTGGAAATCGATCAGGCTGAGGAAGCAATATATAATCAGGATCTTACCGATATGGCTGATTTACTGGTTAATATTATCCGAGAGAGTCAGGAAGAGGAACAATAATACAGAATCGATAGGAGTTTTGTCATGAGATGTTATCAATGTGGCGCTGAACTGTCGGAAAAAGATTTCTGTACGAATTGTGGCGCTGACGTCGTTATTTATAAAAAAATCATGCATATGTCCAATCGCTTTTACAATGAGGGACTGGCAAAAGCCAATGTGCGTGATCTGAGCGGTGCAATTGTCAATTTGCGTGAGGCGCTCAAATTTAATAAAAATCATATTGAAGCCCGTAATCTGTTAGGCTTGGTTTACTTTGAAATGGGGGAGACGGTAGCCGCATTGAGCGAATGGGTTATCAGTAAAAATATCCGTCCCCAGAAAAATATAGCAGATGATTATATCAATGATATCCAGTCCAATCCGGCACAGCAGGAGATGCTGGATCAGACGACCAGGAAGTACAATCAGGCGTTAGCCTACTGCAACCAGGACAGCAATGACCTTGCAGTCATCCAGTTGAAAAAAGTTGTTTCCACATATCCGCGTTTTTTAAAGGCGCAGCAACTTTTGGCGCTTTTGTATATCCAGTCTGAGGAATGGGAAAAAGCCAGAAGAGTTTTGAACCGGTGCCTGCGGATCGATGTCAACAATACTATGACGCTGCGGTATATCAAAGAGGTTGACAAGATGTTAGAGGGAGACGAAGCAGCTGCCAAGAAAAAGAAGTCTGCCAATCCCAACTCCTATACTTATCAGAGTGGTAACGAGACAATCATTCAGCCGCGACCGACCAGAGAAGCTTTTCTTGGGCCGAATACCCTTTTGAATATTGTGATCGGCATTGTGATCGGGATAGCGGTCTGTATGTTTTTGATCGTTCCCGCCAGGGTGCAGTCTGCCAAAAGTGATCTCAATGACGAGTTAAAGCAGATCAGCGAAAATGCAGATCAGAAGACAGCCCAGATTACAGAGCTTGAGCAGCAGGTTTCTACCTTGCAGGATCAAAATGATAAGATGAATGACCAGTTGAATTCCTATTATGGTGAGGGTGGAGCTTTACAGACGGTTGATGCGCTTTTATCAACAGTAACCTTGTATATTGAGGACAGACAGGATCTGACAGCAGTATCCGATGGTCTGTATGCCATAGACAAGGATTATGTTGAAAACGAAGCTACCGATTCTTATAAAGAATTATATCATGCTATCATGGATCAGGTTGGAAGTGATATTGCGACACAATGTTTTGATACAGGAGTATCATTAAAGAATCAGGGAGATTATACCAGCGCAATTGATAAGCTGGAAAAAGCCTGGTATTTCGACAATACAGATCCGGAAATTTTATATAACCTTGCTGCTGTATATCAGTCAGCAGGCAACATGGACAAGGCCAATGAACTGTACAATGAACTTGTCAGCTCGTTCCCTGATTCCGAATTTGCAACGATGGCGGAACGCAATATTGCCAATGCCAATACTGTTTCTGTACCGCAGTCCGGAGAGGATGAGGAAACAAACACTGAGGATAATGTGGTGAGTGACTAGGAATAGTTGTGTAGGAGTGGTTGTTGTTTGTTATTTGTTATTTGTTATTTGTAGCTTATTGCTTGTAGCTCATTGCTTGTAGTTTATTGCTTGTAGCTCATTGCTTGTAGCTCATTGTTTGTAGCTCATTGTTTGTAGCTTATTGCTTGTAGCTTATTGCTTGTAGCTTATTGCTTGTAGCTCATTGTTTGTAGCTTATTGCTTGTAGCTTGTTGTATGTAGCTTGTTGTATGTAGCTCATTGTTTGTAGCTTATTGCTTGTAGCTCATTGTTTGCAGCTTATTGTTTGTAACTTATTGTTTGTGTCCGTGAGAGTTTGTTATTTGTGGGTGCATTTGGGAATGCCGGTCGCGTGAAATGCTTATTGGCACGATATGGATTATAATTATAGAGATATTACGAAAGAGAACATTTGAGGATGTTCTCTTTTTTTGTGTCATGAAGATGAGGTTTATGGTTGGTGTGGAAAATCAGGAAATTGAGAAAAATCCCCTGGTTATTATAAGCAAGCGGGGTGAAAAACCGGGAAAAGTCGAAAAATACCCAGCCAGAGAAAAGTAAGCGGGGTAAAAAACCGGAAAAACGCGAAAAAAACCCAATCGGAGGAAAGCAAGCGGGTGAAAAAGTGGAAAAACGCGAAAAAAACCCAGCCGGAGAAAAGCAAGCGGGGTAAAAAACCGGAAAAACGCAAAAAACACCCAGCCGGAGGAAAGCAAACCGGGTGAAAACTAAAAAAATGCATAAATACCCACAAGGTAATCAATATAAAATCAGAAAATAAGGGAGGAAATACTATGGATACTATGTTTACTGTCAGAGATGGCTGTCTGCTTGTGACCATGCCAAAGGAAATGGACCACTATAAAGTAGATATGATACGAAAGAGCATTGATCAATATCTGTTGAGTGGAGAGGCGCAGAGTGTTGTGCTGGATTTTGAAAATACCGGATTTATGGACAGCTCCGGCATCGGACTGATCGTTGGTAGACATAAAATGGTAAGCTGCTTTGGAGGGAAACTGGTAGCGACGCATGCCAACCCTAGAATTCAGAAAATACTGCTTATGTCCGGTGTTAAGGATATGATTGAGATTATTTAGTTGGAGGGGACAAAATGGTAAAACAGAAAGAAAGTAATTTTGATACAGTCTGGAATGAAAAAAAGTTAGCGGCAGATAACTTCTGCCATCTGGAATTTGATGCATTGCCGGAAAATGAAGGATTTGCAAGAGTTGTTGTGGCCGCATTTATGACTCAGCTGGATCCGCTTTTGGAAGAAATGGATGATGTAAAGACAGCAGTGTCAGAGGCAGTTACCAACTGTATAATACATGGATATCAGGGACTTGAGCAGAGGAAAATGCGGATACATATGGAGTGCTTCCGGTGTGCGAATGAATTGTATGTGCTTATCGAAGATTTCGGTGTAGGTATTGAGAATATTTCGCAGGCGATGGAGCCTTTGTTTACAACTAAGCCGGATATGGAACGCTCCGGAATGGGATTTGCCTTTATGGAAGCTTTTATGGATGAGCTTTTCGTAGAGTCGCAGATCGGAAACGGAACAAAAGTATATATGAGTAAAAGGATTGGTGAAAAATAAAATATGGCGGACCTGACAACGCAGTTGTTGGTACAGGCGAGGACGGGCGATAAAAAAGCCAGAGATACATTGGTCGAGGACAATCTGGGACTGGTTCATTATATTGTGAAAAGATTTTTAAACCGGGGATATGAGGCTGAGGATTTATTTCAGATCGGTTGTATCGGACTGATGAAGGCAATTGATCAGTTTGATATTTCTTATCAGGTAAAATTCTCAACCTATGCTGTCCCTTTGATCACAGGTGAAATCAAACGTTTTATCCGTGATGACGGGTTGATCAAGATTTCGCGTAGTCTGAAAGAAAACAGCTATCATATCATGAAGGCATCGGAAAAATTTATGCAGGAATACAACAGACAGCCGTCGATGCATGAACTTGTGGAGGTGACCGGCCTTTCGGACGAAGAAATTGTTATGGCTATGGAGATCAATACACCGGTAGAATCGATATACCAGACAGTCTATCAGGCTGACGGAAACGAGATTTATCTGATTGACCAGATATCGCAGAACGGATATGTCAATTCCTTAGTATGCAGTAAGGATGATACAGAAAAAGAAAAACTGATCGACCATATTGTTTTAAATGAATTGATGGATGGTCTTGATGAGAATGAAAAAAGGCTGATACAGTGGCGTTTTTATGAAGAAAAGACACAAACAGAAATCGCAAAGCTTTTGAATGTCAATCAAGTGCAGATCTGCCGGATGGAAAAAAAGATTGTAAGGAAAATGCGCGAAAAGATAGAAGGAAAGGATTAGCATTGGCTAACTTAATGAAGTTGATTTGATAAAATCAGAAGGAAATTAGTTTAAACTAACTTGACAAAAATAAAATTTTTGAGTATTGTCTTATTTGCGCGGGATAATATAATACATGCTGCAAAATTATATAAACATTTGAAATATTTTGTAAAAGCGAACAGCTTGCGGACGTTTTTGGAGTATGCATATCGAATATCCGATCGCGGAGAAGAAGCCGGAGAAGATGTGTATAGCGGGCACCGACAGCTGCATTATGATAGAATCGAGGAGTTACGATATGATAAATATGATTTGGGATTGCTTTCTGGATGCTTTAATAGACAGCTTAAAGATATTGCCCTTTTTGCTGCTCACCTACGTGGTCATGGAGTATCTGGAGCATCGTATGAAAGAAACATCCAAGGATGCTATTCGCAAATCCGGCAGGCTGGGACCTTTGTTTGGTGCAGCTTGTGGGATTATTCCACAGTGTGGTTTTTCGGCAGCGGCATCCAATTTATATGCCGGAAGAGTTATTACAATCGGAACGTTGATTGCGGTATATCTGTCAACATCCGATGAAATGCTGCCAATTTTGATATCCGAGCAGGTGCCCTTTTCCGTTATGTTGAAGATACTTGGACTGAAGTTTGGGATTGCTTTGATCATGGGATTTATTGTGGACTGGATTTTTGCAAGAAGCATGCATATGAGAGCATATGCAGATCGTGTGCCGGAGGACGAGACATTCTTTATTAAAAAGTTGTGTGAAACAGAACAATGCAAATGCAATGATGGTATTTTTAAATCAGCTGTTAAGCATACGCTTCATATTATATTGTTTCTGTTGATGATTTCTTTTGCGCTGAATATCATATTAATGGCTGTAGGAGAAGAAAGTCTGTATAATTTTGTGTTGAACAAGCCGTTTGTTGGCGTATTGCTGTCCGGTCTGATCGGACTGATCCCCAATTGTGCTGCCTCGGTAGTTATCACTGATCTGTACCTGAAGGGACTGATGAGTCTCGGAGCTATGATGGGGGGACTCCTGGTAGGTGCCGGAGTTGGTCTTATTGTTTTGTGGAAGGTAAATGAATCTTTAAAGGATACGCTTCGTGTCATTGTAATTTTGTATGTGTGTGGTGTTAGTGCAGGCTTACTGTTGGATTTTCTGCATGTGGCATTGTGATCGCATAGCTGAATGCGGGACATGAAAAAGAGAAGATAAAAAGACAAGGAAATGCCGGAGGCAGATACAATTCTGTTGCCGGCTTTTTTGTAATTTTCTTTTTCTACATTTTATGATATCAGGATCAAAAGGTCAAAAAGTCGTTCGTGATTGCACGATAAGACTTTTGAACTTGGGACCCACCAAACATGAGAAAGCAGCGATTTACACAGTAAATCAGCGGATTTCGAATGTCTGAGAATTGCGAGAGCTGCTTTGCGGCGGAGCGATTTGTGGATATCAAGTTAGGGTCGGAAGTATAGATATCTATTTTTGGATCATACTGTTAAAGAGATGTTGCAGATAAAGGGCGTTATGAATTGTCTGATAGCAGATTGGGTATCTTAAAAACGGAGATGATGAAAAATGGATATCGTATATATAAAGCTGGAACCTAAAATACAACTTTCGAAAGAAAAAGTATCTGTATCTGATGTAGCGGAAATTGTATGCCGGAATGAGACAAAAAAGGAGCAGGTTAAAGCACTTTGTATTCATACATTTGGCATTGCTGAACGGGATGTTGTTACGAGCCTGTATATTGTCAATGAAATAGAAAGGCATATTAAGGATATTGTGGTTGTACCGCTAGGAGCGGAAGATGTGATTTTAGAGAGGGCGCCAAAGAAGAAGCCTTCCGGAATACTGGAAATCGGAAAGGTCATCTTTGTTTCAATGGTCTGTTTTTTTGGAACCGGATTTACAATCATGGCTTTTCATAATGATATAGGTATACGTGGGGTGTTTGAGGAAATATCATCCCTTATTACGGGAACCGGGGATTCCGGCGTGATGGTGCTGGAGCTTTCTTATGCGTTTGGATTGATGGCGGGTATTCTTATTTTCTTTAATCATATCGGTAAGCGCAGGCTTACTAAGGACCCAACGCCAATCGAGGTGTCTATGCGTAATTATGAGGATGATGTGAATAAGACCTTGTCAGAAACATGGGACCGGGAGGGAAAGACAATTGAAGCTCCTTAAGATGATAGCACTTGGATTTTCAGGAATGTCCTTTGGCTTTCTGGCATCTGCCGGAGTGTTTACGGTACTGGTGGCAGTAGGACTGGTTCCACGTTTTGCAGGTAAAACACATACAGCCGGTTATATTCTTTTATATGAAGAATTTGTCATATGGGGAACGATATGCGGAATGTTATTCAGCATATTTGAATCCGTCCATCAAATTAGTAAGCATGTGCTAACCAGAATCGCATTTCCGACAGAAATAATCTTCGGATTCTTTACCGGATGCTTTGTTGGATGTCTGGCATTATCTATTGCAGAAATGCTGGACTCCGTTCCAATCTTTTCCAGACGGATCCGGATGCAATGGGGAATTGGTGTAGGAATATTGTTTGTTGCGCTTGGAAAAATGGTGGGAGCAATGCTTTATTATATCTGTGGAATTGGAATGGGAAAGACATGAGTGTTAAAAAAGAGCTGACTATATAAATAAAGCGGAGGAAATACAAGTGGATCAAAATAAAGACAAATCTTTAACAGAACAATTTCAAAAAGAGGTAGAAGATAAAAAGAAACAGAAGCAGGAAGCCAGAGAATATGCAGAATATGTAAAGCAAATCACACCGGCGCGCAGCCTGCCGTTGCAGATGCTGAAGGCTTTTCTGGTGGGAGGAATATTTTGTGTGATCGGACAGTTTATTGTCAATATATTAAAAAGTCTGGGCATGGAAAAGGATCCGGCGGGCACATGGTGTTCTGTGCTGCTGATTTTATTAAGCGTTATTTTGACGGGATTTAGCCGGTATCAGAAAATTGCGGACTTTGGAGGAGCCGGGGCGCTGGTTCCGATCACGGGTTTTGCCAACGGCGTGTGTGCAACTGCGGTTGAGTATCAGGCCGAGGGACAGGTGTTCGGAGTGGGAGTAAAGATATTTACCATTGCAGGACCGGTAATCCTTTATGGTATTTTTTCAAGCTGGCTGTTTGGACTTTTATACTGGCTTTGTCGTTTGTTTTAGTAAAAAGGAATATGAATAACACTATCTGTTTGGGAAACAAACTGGCTGTATATTCAATAAACATTTTCAGAAACCTATACTAATAGTATCAAACAAAACAAATAATTATAGAACAGATCAATGTTTTTGAACGGAGTATGATTATGGATTTCTCGGAAATGGGCGGAAGAATAAGAAAACACAGACAGTTAAAGTCTATGACGCAGGATGTACTTGCTGAAAAAGTCGGTGTTTCTCCTGCTTATATCGGAATGATAGAAAGAGGTGAACGTGCACCAAGTCTGGATGTTTTTATTCTGATTGCAAATGAATTGAGCGTGACGGCAGATGAGCTGTTAAACGGACTGGTTGTTGAGTGCCACAATGCCCGGCTTGCAAAATACGGGGAGCGTATTGCCAAATTGAAACATGCTGATGCAGAGCGTTTATTTGGAATGATCGATCTGATGCTTGGTATGGGTTCGGATGAGCCCGGGCTGTAAAATGTGAAAATCAATAAGGTAAAAGGCTGAATGCCTATAACAGTTGAGAAAGTGTTATAGGTATTTTTTTTATGATATATAAAATGATGTTAGGGTTTTTTGACCTTTTGACCCTGATATCATATAAAATGAAATTTTAAAATAGCAGTTTATGCGTTTTTTTTGACCGTTTTTACCAAAAAATATTAAACGTACCTTTATTTTTTATACACTACAAATGTAAGTGTAGTGTTAAGCAATAAAGGAGAACATCAGGTGAAAGCAGCAATATTTACGGATGATCGCAATTTAATAAATTACAGCGGGGAATATATTACCTTTATTTCAAACCAGATGCTGATAGAGACGGATATTGATTATTTTGGAAAGGCTGATCTTAATAATAAAGAGCTGCCAATATCAGAATATGATCTGCTTTATATTGATCTGGAGGAAACTGATTATCAGGATGTCATTCTTGAACTTACCGACCGGGTGCCTGCGGACAGAATGCCCTTTGTTGTATTTATTTCATCCGATAACCGGTACATGGAAGGAATGGGTGGAAATAAAAGCATTGCATTTATCAATAAGCCTTTTATGATCAGACCGTTTGAAACAATATTCCGCAATGTACTTGCGCAGATAGAAGCAGATAATGGCTTTTTTGAATATTCGCTGAACAGGAAACTAGAGACGCTCAGAATAAAGGATATTGTATATTTTGAAAGTGTCGGAAGAAAAATACATATACAAAAAGGAGATGGAAGTAGTTATTTCTTCTATGGAAAACTGGATGAAATAGAGGAAAGACTGATAAATGATCTGGAATGTGACTGCTTTTTGAGAAATCACAAGTCCTATCTGGTAAACTATAACTGGATTTACCGGAGCAGCAAAACCGAGATTACTCTTTTGAATGGACAGAGCCTGCCAATCAGCCGCAGCTATCAGGGAATATTGGCAAACTGATTGTATTTATAATAAACAGACTGTATATTCAAATTGCACTAGATTGTCCATATACTAATAATATCAGAAGCATTGAGGCCGAAACAGTTGAGCTGTTTACGGTCTCTTCTGATTTATATGTAAAGATAATATGATATCAGGGTCAAAAGGTCAAAAAGTCGTTCGTGCTTGCACGATAA
>OIYP01000642.1_pt1 | contig 21914 bp, 18 predicted proteins | sample 1588261 | NCBI WGS metagenome assembly OIYP01 (sample SAMN03283293) | human gut metagenome | biome: human-associated habitat; material: feces | host: Homo sapiens | place: Peru | collected 2012
CGACACCTCTTTTCTTTTGCGAAAAACCTACTTGAAAAATTTTTCGTATCTGCCGTTTGCATTTTGTGCTTGCACAGACACCTATGCCAACTGAAAAGTAAAAAAAGAAAGATTGTCAAACGAAAAAAACTGCGATAAAATACAAGGCGGTTTTATCGAGATTGAATGAAAACGGATGCAGATGGAGGTGACAGACGAAACAATGAGATTTCTTCAGAAGCAATATAATAAAAAATGGTTGTTGCCGTTGCTGACTTTTTTGGTCGGATGTTTGATTTTGACCGTGTTTTTATATCATTCTTATGAAACAAACCGAAAACAGGTGCGGATCATTACGGAGCTGAATGCAAGCACCTATGCGGAACGACTACGCGACGATATGAATCGCGGAGTTGCTGTTACCGATGCACTGAAAGCAATTATAATCAGCGAGAATGGAACAATTGATAATTTTGAAAAGATATCTGAGAATCTGATGTCAGATTTTGTCCAAAGTATACAGATTGCACCAGATGGGGTTGTCACGGAGATTTACCCGGCGGAAGGAAATGAGTCAGGAAAGATAGACCTGATTCACGATGAAAGCCGTGGGGAAATCTGTCGCTATGGAAGAGATAACAACTGTGTAACTATGCAGGGACCTTTTGATTTAAAGCAGGGAGGTCGTGGAATAGCAGTTCGCAATCCTGTCTATCTTGAAGCGGCGGATGGAAATCCAGTATTCTGGGGATTTACCATTGTGATCATTCGGGTTCCGGAAATTTTTGAAGAGTCGGTGCGTGCTCTTACGGATTTTGGATATGATTACTGCCTGACCAAGACGGTTTCTCCGCTATCGGAAGAATGCGAGAGAATATCCTTTTCGAAAGAGAATCTGGCAGATCCGGTTACATATGCGTTTGAATTCGGAGGCTGTACATTTTATCTGGCAGTCACGCCTAAAGATGGATGGAATCAAGGGCGAAAGATACTTCCGAATCTGGTTCTTGGATTCTTCATTGTATTATTTTTGACAGGACTGGTGATCGTCATTCTTGTAATCGAATTCCATCGGGAAGCTTTAAAGAAAATGGCAATCACGGATCCACTAACCGGACTTTTAAATCGGAAGGGGTTTGAGGAACAAATCAAAAGTGCAATAAAGGATACCAAGAATGTGCATTGTGTGGGAATTCAGACAGACATTGATGACTTCAAATTTATCAATGATATGTATGGACATGAAGCGGGTGATACCGCACTTAGGATACTTGCGCAGAGTATGCGGAATGCTTTTGAAAAGGATGCCATTCTATGTAGAAATGGTGGCGATGAATTCTCGGCGGTTCTGATAGGAATGACAGAGGCAGAAGTAAAGGAAAAAATCGAGAAATTCACTTTGCAGCCAAGACATATCACGCAGAATGGAGAGAAACGTCCATTTTATATTTCACTTGGGTATGCAGAATATCCGAAGGACTGTGATGATGTATCGGAATTGATCAGCTGTGCGGATATGGCGCTTTATGCGGTGAAATTACACGGAAAGCATAGCAGCTGTGCGTATGAGAGTAACTACAAAATGCAACATAGAAGCCAGTTGGGATTTGCTCTTCAGGATGTGTCAAGAAATCTGCCGGGGGCATTTCTGATATACATTGCGGATAAAATGGATGACCGCATCTTATTTGCAAATCAGGAGTTGATAACATTTGCGGGATGTAAGAACTACGATGAGTTTCTTGCATATACGGATCAGCGATTTCGAAATCTGATTCATCCGGAGGAGCAGGATGCGGTTGAGACGAGCATCTGGAAGCAGATTGATTCGGAGAAAAGAGAAAACAATGATTATGTCAAATTCCGTTTTGCGAAAAAAGACGGAACGTATCGTCCGGTATTCGATCATGGAAGAATTGTGAAAAACCGGTATTATGGAAATGTATTTTATGTATTAATTATGGATTGTGCTTTGGTGGAATCCTATTATGACGACGGATTCAAAGACTTGATGTTTCCAAAGTAATTTGAAATACTCGATTTTGATCGGGGAGCACCAACCAACAGTCAGACTGAAGAAATAAGTATAACTATTCATACTGTGGCAAATATGTGATACTTGCTAAGTATTGTTGTGTTTGACACAGCAGTACATGCATAAAATAAAAAGACGTATTTTAAGGTTCCAAGGGTTTGCAGGGATATACAAGAGTTAGCTTAGCAATCAAAAAAATTTCCAACCATGCGCCAGAAAGGCAGAAAGAAGGCAGAAACAAAGGCATGCGCACCGGCAACAGCAGCTGCAAGCGTGTCCGCAGAGAGTGTACAGCTTGATCTTTCAAAAGTAAAAATCGAGCCACTTTTAATATTAAGGAGATATATGAAACGGGAGAGACTTAATAGAAACAACGGAAATAGCGAAAGACCCTAAGAAAGCGACAAACACGCCTAAAAATTAGTGAAAATTCATAAAAATATACCGGCAATCTTACAAATTTTTATTCAAAAAGGCTTGACCTGACCCCGGAGGGAAGATGTATAATATAATGGAAAAGATTTTAAGGTACGAATGTGGACGTTCAAAGTACCGGAGGGGAGGAACTCATGAAGAAACGAGTGATGAGTTTATTTATGGCACTTGCTCTCTGTCTCTCGATGATGCCAACGGTGTCATATGCGGAGGAAGCAGGAGCGGTGACGAAACAGGAGGCGAAAAGCGGCGAGAGCACTGCGGATGTCTATATCGCGGACAATAACAACGACAGCGATACCACGGGGGGTGACATCACTGGCAGTGATACCACTGCAGGCAGTGTCAGTGGAAACGATGTCAGCGGAAACGACGACAGTGGAAACGATGTCAGCGGAAACGACGTCAGCGGAAATGATATCAGCGGTGGCGATACGGCTGTACTGGCGATGCAGGAAGAGAACGGCGGGCATACTAACCATCCCAGATGCGGTGATGTAAATTGCAGCAAACACGGGAATACTTTGACCGGATGGACGGCGCTGTGGTATGACGAAGACAACGGTAAGTTCATGATGGGCGAAGGGGAAGACGCAAAAGAATGGGAAAAAACCGACGGCTATTATGCACTGCCTACGGGCAATTATTATCTCAAAACTGACCTTAAAACGGATGCTACTATTAAGAATACCGCATCGGAGGTATATCTCTGCCTGAACGGCAACAGCATCACAGCGACGGGTGACTTTGATGTCATCACGGTGGTCGGTAATCCTCCTGCTGAAAATTGGTACTTGTATCTTTGCGACTGTCTTGGCGGAGGCGAGATTACCCATGAAGGAACAGGGCTGACCGGTAGAGGGGTAAGTGTGGTTGATTACGGCAGCTTCGCCATGTATGGTGGCACGATTACCCGCAACGATGCGGGCACGAATAACGGCGGAGGCGTGTATGCCGATGGTTCTTTTCGCATGTACGGCGGTACGATTTCTGATAATCAGGCTTATTCTGGGGGTGGTGTGTATGGGTCTCTCCTTGTCGAGATATACGATAGTTTCATCATCAACAACACTGCCACTTACGGTGGTGGTTTAGAATATACCGCGGATTTTTGGACATTAATAATGCAAAACGTTACGATTACCGGCAATACGGCGGAACAATCAGGCGGCGGTGCATACATCTATGGTAATAATGTTGCCATGACCAATGTTACGATTACCGGCAACAAGGCTGGCAACAAAGGCGGCGGTATGATGCTGGGTTCGAACTCAATCTGGATGAGCGGCAAGATGGAGATTACAGGAAATAAAGTCGGAGACGACGCAAACAATGTCTATTTGTCCAATGGTAAGCAGATTGAGGTCGAAGGCGCATTGACCGGGTCAACGATTGGTGTGAGTATGCCGGTGATTGATTTACACGATTATGTCGTTGTCGCCAAGGGCAGTAATAAATATCAATTGACACAGGAAGACCGGAATGCCATCAACATCGACGTCAACGATGCTGGCTATGAGAAGATGGAACTGGACAACAGTGTTGCTTATCTGAACGGAACACCGCATACGCATGCCATCTGTGGCAATGCGGATTGCAGCGAGGATGGTCACGACGATGTAATGTGGAAGGGCATCAATTCCCTCGATGAAATTAGCGGAGACGGCAACTATTATCTGAAGAGGTCAGTGGGTTTCACCTACGGAAGGACTTGTTCTTATAATGTAAATCTCTGCCTGAACGGCTACAGTATCACGATGAAGGGAGAGGAAGATGCTATTACGATATCTCAGAATAGAACTTTTACGCTCTGCGACTGTAACGGCAGTGGGGAGGACAAAGGTATAATCACTCACGCAGACGGAAAGAAAGGCAGCGGCGTGAAGGTAGGTGTATACAGCAGCTTTATCATGTACGGAGGCAGTATCACCGGCAACACGGCTTCTAACAATGGTGGCGGCGTGAATGCAGGCGCAAAAGAAAGCAGCTTCATCATGTACGGGGGCAGTATCACCGGCAATGCAGCGACTGCCAGTGGCGGCGGCGTGAATGTAGGCGCAACCAGCACTTTCACCATGTGTGGCGGCAGCATCACTCAAAATTCGGCGACTGCCAGTGGCGGTGGCGTATACGTGGGCGGCACCATGAACGTAAACGGCGATGCACAGATTACCGACAATACGGTAAGTAACGTCTATCTGCCTGCTGATAAGACCATCACGGTTGACGAGGCATTGCATGATAATGCCAAAATCAATGTGACCACGGAGAAGGAAATCGACGATGGTGAGTATGTTATCATTGCCGATGGCACAGAAAACTATGCGCTGACGGATAAAGACCTAAACGCTTTTGTTAGTGACGATACCCGTGAAACTATAAATAAGATGCTGAGAGGCAACAGTGTCGCTTTTATCAATGGCGTGTTGCATGAGCATACAATCTGCGGCAAGGAGAGCTGCGCTGAGGAGGGGCACGATGCTGAGCGTTGGAAGGGCATCTCTACGCTTAGTGAAATTACTTCAGCCGGCAGGTACTATCTGACAGAATCTGTGGAGCTCACGGAAACATGGGAGTGCAAATGGGATGTAAACCTCTGCCTGAACGGACAGACAATCACCGGCGCAGACAATGCTGCGGTCATTACGGTTGCAAGTAACAAGTCTCTGAACATCACCGACTGCAGGGAGACAGGCACGATTCGACATGCGGCGGAGGCAACCGGCGGCTGCGGTATAGATGTTCAGGGTAGACTTACTCTGTGGAACGGAACTATCACTGGAAATCCGGAGAAAGGTGTGCAGGTAACAGGCACCTTCTATATGAACGGCGGCAGCATCGCCGGAAATGCGGACAGAGGCGTATATGTAAGAAAAAACGGTAAGTTTACTATGAGTGACGGTACCATCACCGGAAATGCGAAAGGTGGCGTATATGTAGCAGCAAGCAGCAAGTTTACTATGACCGGTGGCAGCATCACCGGAAACAATACTGCCTCCGGTGGTGCCGGTGTGTATGTAGGTGCATCATCCACCGGCGCAGGCACCTTCATTGTGTCCGGCAAGGTACAGATTACAGACAACTGGAAGAACGGTACGCTCGAAAATGGGAGATATGTGCAGGGTGACAGCGGCGCGAGAAATAACGTTTTCTTAAGCCAAAAAACAGCTTATCCGAATAATATTGTAACGTACATAAGCATTGGTTCAGACGGACTATCGCAGGATGCCAGAATTGGTGTGGGCAGAACTTCACTTCCCACAACAGCAGGCACTGGTATCAAAATTGCTACCGATGCGGCGGACACGAGTCTGGACTACAATACGATTTTTCAGGTGGATGCGGATGGCTCGGAATATGTCGTATCCCGCAATAACGATAATCTTTACATCATGCTCCACTCGCACAGTTGGACATACTCGGTGAGTGAAGACAAGGCGACGATTACTGCTACCTGTAGTTTATCACGCTGCCCTAATCCCGATGGAGGCAGTGTGACCATCAAGGCGCCTGCAGAGGCTGAGCTGACCTATGACGGCAATGCAAAGACGGCAACGCTGGAGGGCACTTTTACCAACAAGAAGAAAAATCCTGAAATCAGCTACACGATGGGAAGCGAGCCGGGGAATAATCTCGCTGAAGGCTCCTTACCTACCGATGCAGGCACCTATACCGCAAGCATCACAGTCGGCAGTGTGACTGCAAGTGTGGACTACACGATTGCAAAGGCAGTTCCCACGGCAGGCGACTTCAACTTTAGCCTGTCGGGCGGCAGTTTAATCTACAACGGCGATGTGTGGACAGCAGAAGTTGTTGCTAAGTCCGGCATTAAGGGCATGGGTGCTGTCACGGCGGTGAAGTATTATCAGGGCGAAACAGTGGTGGAGAAGCCTATAGATGCAGGCACCTACACTGTCAAAATCAGTGTGGCAGAGGGCGCTAACTACGAGGCGGCTGACGTGACGGACGATACATGGACGTTTACGATTGTGCGCAATGAGAACGCGCCGATTGTAGAACTGAAAGATGACACGACCTACACCTACAATGGCAGGCAGATTACGCCTGCTGTTACCGTCAAGGTTGGCGGTAAGACGCTGACGGAGGGGACGGACTACACCGTTATCTACGGCGATAACATAAATGCCGGTGATGGTACAATAACCATCCGTGCACAGGGAAATTATGGATGGTCCCCGGATGAAGTAACGCACTTCACCATTGAGCAGGCTGAGCAGGAGTTGAGTTTTGCAGAACCGGAACTGACCAGGAATTACATCGACAAAACTTGCACGAATATGCTCACTCAGACTAAGGGTGACGGCACAGTTACCTATGATAGCAACAACACAGCTGTTGCAACGGTGGACAAGGACACAGGCGAAGTTACTCTTGTCGGTGCAGGAACGGCTACCATCACTGCGACAGCCACTGCAACAACGAACTATAAGGAAGGTTCAACGAGTTACATACTGACGGTGGATAAGGCACTCATTCATTTCGACGGAACACCTACAGCCCAAGACAAGACTTATGATGGTACAACGGACGCTGACATCGCAGTTTTATTTGCCGATGAGAACAACAATCCGGTGTATCTGCAGCGCGGTACGGACTATACTGTAACAGGGACATTCCGCAGCCCGAACGCAAGCGCTTCTTTACAAGGGGTAGATGTCAAGGTAACACTCTCTAAGGATTGCGCGAAGAAATATGAATTGAAAGCTGACACATATGAGGCGTTTGCACGCATCGAAGCGAAGACTATCAGCATCGAAAGTGTGACTGCTGAAAGCCGCAGCTACGAGAAGGACAATACTTCGGTGACAATCAGCGATGTGATTTTCAAAGATGCTGTCAGACCGCTGGTGAAGGGCACAGATTATGACGTGACCGGCGAGATGGCTGATGCGGATGCCGGCACTGACAAGGACGTTGACGTTACGGTAACACTGACGAACGACGCGGCAGGCAACTACAGTCTTATTTATGATAAGTACACAGCAAAGGTGACAATCAGTAAGGCAACAGCTGAAATTACCGCTGTAACCATGCGGCAGATTGTAAAAAACGGTGTAGCAGTGGATATTTCCGAGTGGGCATCCATCAACAACAGCGACGGTGCAAAGTTAACCTATGAGCTGCTCGATTCCCCCACAGGTATTACCCTTGATGGCAGCATGCTGACAGCTACAAATGAGAATACCACTGCAGAGAGCTTTGCAATCAGGGTGACTGCAGAAGCTACAACGAACTTTACTGCACCGGCAGAGAAGATTATTAGTGTGACTGTGGTCGACAAGAAGTCCGTAGGCATTATCTTTGAGAATATACCGAAAGATTTTACTGTGACCTATGGAGATTCTGACTTTAGCATGACCGCCGGATTCGACACCACCGGGACTGTTCCCGGAGAAGGCGATAATGGCGCATGGAGATGGGAAAGCAGCAATGAAAGTATTCTGGAGATTACCTCCGGTGCGGACACGGCAACGCCTATCATAAAGGTGAAGAAGACGGGTTCTGCGATACTGACGGTGACCTATACCAGCGACACTTACCATGGTTCCGGCGGCGTGGCGATTGTTGTAGTTGCGAAGGAAGTTACCGCAGATATGATTGACGCTATCCCTGAACAGAAGTATGCTGCCGAGTACATCAAGCCTATGCCGGAAGTCAAGGACGGTACGACTAAGCTGAACGCCGGTACGGACTTTACTTACAGCTATTCCGATAACTTCAATGCCGGTACTGCAACACTGACAATCACCGGGGAGGGTAACTATACCGGAACCGCAACCAGGAAATTCACCATTTCACCCAAGTCCATCAGTGGCGCGACGATTGTACTGGACGCTAATAGCCTTCCGTATACAGGCTCGGAGCAGACAGCAAACATTAACTCTGTGATGCTGGAGGGATGGTCTGACACGATTGTCTACAAAATTGTGAGCGGCGATAGGGCAACCGATGTAACTGACAGCATCACTCTGACAATCAGTGGCAGGGACAACTACACAGGAACGGCGAGCACAACATGGAAGATTACCAAGATCGACCCTGAGCTGGCAGACTTCGATGTGACTCCCGACCTTACAACGGCATTGATTTATGACGGCAAGGAAAAGGCCGTGGCTGTCACGGAAAAGACCGGTACCCGCGGCATGGGCGACGTTACCGTGAAGTACGACGGCAGCACGGAGGTACCCATCAATGCGGGCAGCTACGAGGTAACCATTGATGTGCGCGACGGCAGGAACTATAATGGCAGGACGATTGTAGTCGGCACGCTGACTATTAACAAGGCCGCTACTAAGCTGGAGGATATTAAGGAAAGTTATAAGTACACGCTGACCGGCGAAAAGACGGTCAGGCTCGCAGACCTCGTGGAAGATGCAACGGGCTATACGATTGGCGAGACTGAGGGAGTGAAGGAGATTATCTCCGACTATTCCGTAGATGCAAAAGGTATGTTGAAGTACACACTGACCGGTAAGGGCCAAGCAGGCGATAGTGTAACTCTGCCGGTGACCATCACCTCCGTCAACCATGAAGATACTACTGTCAAGGTAATCATTACGATGAAGGCAAGGGACAACCAGGTGGCTTTAACCATCACGGGCGATAACACCGTGGTTTACGGAAAGACACTGACACTGGGCACGACCGGCGGCTCCGGTACGGGTGATGTGACCTTCCGCATTGACAAGGAAAACTGCACGGGCGATGCTACGATTGACGGCAATATCTTGACACCGGTCAAGGTGGGTTCCGTCACTGTCATTGCAACCAAGGCCGGCGATGCCGATTACAATGATGAAACCAGTGCCGCATTTGTAATCATGATCACCAAGGCAATCCCTACCGGTGAGCCTGCTTATACCGGGATTACCACCGGTGACAGGACACTGGCGGATGCGAAGCTGACGGCTGGCACCCTGAAGCCTGCGGAAGGAACCCTGGAGTGGGTAGATGCCGACGGCAAGGTGCTGTCCGATGACACCAGAGTTGAGGCTAACAAGACCTACACATGGCGCTTCACACCCGCAGACGACAACTACGAAAGCCTGACCGGCAGAATCGAACTGTATCATGTGGATTTACCTGCCATCAGCGTACAGCCGAAGGACGCATCCGTGAAGGCAGGAGAGAGAGCCGTCTTTGAAGTAGCCGCAACGGGTATCGATTTGACGTACCAGTGGCAGATTGACAGGAATGACGGCAAGGGCTTTGTAAATCTCAAAGACGCGACCGGTGCAAGCTATACGTCCGGTGTGACGGATATGGACTGCAACGGATTTAAGTATCGGTGTGTAATCAGCAATGCAGCGGGTTCTGTTACGACCGAAACCGCAATCCTGACGGTTACTGTGTATTACACCATTACGGCTACCGCCGGAGAGCACGGAAGCATTTCCCCGAGCGGCGAAGTGGAGATAGCGGAAGGCAGCAGTCAGACCTTTGTAATCACGGCGGATACAGGGTATGAGATCGAGAGCCTGAAGGTGGACGGAGCAGCGGTAGAGGCTGCGGCAAGCTACACCTTTACAGAGGTGAAGGCGGCGCATACCATAGAAGTCACCTTCAAGCATGTTCCGTACAGGATTATCAGCGGGGCAGACAGTTCCTGGACGCGTAAAGCGAGCGGAAGTCTCGTCATCAGAGGAAATGGTGAATTCTCTGAATTCCAGAAGGTACTGGTGGATGGAATTGAGGTTGCACCTGAGAATTATACAGCGACAGAGGGTTCAACAATCATCACCTTAAAGGCGAAATTCCTGAATACATTATCGGAAGGCAGCCATACTTTTGAAATCGTTTGGAGAGATGGTTCCGCAAGTACGCACTTCACGGTTGCAAAGAACACGTCGGGAAATAACAACAATAACAGCAATAACAACAATAACGGCAATAACAGCAACAACAATGATACAGGCAGCGATAATACGGCCGTTACGACGGTGAACACGCCAAACACCGGAGACACATCCCAGAACGCACTCTGGGCAGTGCTTGCTGCGGTATCCTTTGCGGGATTTGTGGGATGCTGCTACTTAAGAAAAAAGAACACCTATAAGTAATGTGTGAGTAACAGGTAAAGAACAGGAAGCAGGAGGACGCCGGAATCGGTCTCCCCGCAGGTCCGAAGCTGTACCAAAAGTAAATAAAGAGGTATTAACGATAGGACTCTCTTGGAAAAGGGAGTCCTTTTTTGTATAAGGTATTACATCATTGCCACGACGTTGATTATAAATATGGAAGAAGATACATTGCATAAACCATTAATTATAAAGGGTGCAAGACAGATCGGAAAAACAGAGTCAACGATGAGTAAGGAAATCAATACAGTAGGAGCAAGAATCAGAGAATGTAGAAAAGAGATGGGTTATTCCCAGGAAACTCAATGTTATATATGAAGAAAACCACTATCTGTAAATATGAGAAGGATCTTCACGACATACCATCAAGTGTACTTGTGGAACTTGCAAAAGCTCTTCATACTACACCGAATTATTTGCTTCTTGGTGATGTGGAGGCAGATGATTGGATGGATGATATGATTCAAATGCTTGAAAAGATCAAGAGACCGGAACATAGAGAATTGGCAAAAAAGCAGATTGCTTTGCTGGTTCAGCTTGGAGATAGTTAGTCGTAGTAATAAAAGAGCTTACCTGATCATACGGGTAAGCTCAAATTTATTTATGGAGTTTCCAAAAGCCATTTCCATGCAGGAAGTACTGAAATCGGGATTCCGTCACATTCTATAGATGCTTCCTCGCTATTTGTAATAATAAGGCATTTTGCATCTGGAATAAAGTTATGAAGTTTTACAAAAGCTCTGGTCTCACGCTCCCGTGTATCCATATCATCGAGAACCTGCAGTGATACCTGAATAGCAAGCTTTTCATCAGGAACATAGAAATCAATCTCCACATTGTTTTCAAAATAGAAGACATTTTCCATACCATAGCGTCTGACAAGTTCTATTGCTACAAGGTTTTCTAATTGCGCAGATTTACAGTCCAAAAGCATCAGACCTACAAGACCGGTGTCCATGAAATAGTATTTAGGGGAAGTCTCTTTTTCCACAAGCTTTGCAGCATAATTTGTCAGAGGGAATATGAGATAGGAATCATTCATATATCCCACATAGTTTATGACGGTCTGTTTGCCAAGGGAAGTTCCGGCACTCTTTGCGATATTAGTTAGTCTGGTAAAGGATAATGGTTTGGTAATGGATTCAGCTATTTTCTTTAATATAAGCTTAACTGCAAAGTCATTTGTGATCTTATTTCTTGTAATAATATCGCCGAGATAAACTGTCAGATATATGTTGCTTAAGAAGGTTCTTTTATTTTTGATTTCCACAAGTTCAGGAAATGCACCGTAAGTAACATATTCATTATACTGTGCAAGCAGCTCCGCTTTATCACTTGTACTGATGGTATCCAGGTAATTCTTTTCCTTACCGTTCGCAATCAGGTATTCGGCAAAGGAGTAAGGGTATATATTCATAATCACGAATCGTCCACCCAGTGTGGAAGCAATTTCACTGCTGAGCATTTTGCTGTTACTTCCGGTGATACTTATTTTATATTTCATATCTGCAATTCTGCGTACGAATTTTTCCCATCCGTCAATATTTTGTATTTCATCAAGAAATAAATATGGCTTATTACCTGCTCCCGAAAGCTCAAGCCCTATTTCCAGGATGGTATTCAAATCATCAGCTGTCATTTCCAAAAGACGTTCGTCTTCGAAATTCACATAGACAATTTGGGATAAAGGGACCTTCTTTTCAAGTAAGGTCTGTATCTGCTGATACATCATATAGGATTTGCCACATCTTCTGATGCCGACAAAGCAATAGTTTATATTTTCTTCCAAAGGATAATGTCTGGCAATTAATGGATTGTTTAAGTAAATATCCTTCTGATCAACCATGATCTGTTTCAGAGTATCTCTATTCATAAACAAACCTCCAATCTATAAAACAATTATATATTAAAAGCGTTCTATACACAAGACAGAAATAAAACTATTTTGTTTTGCGGAAAGATATACAGATAGTATATGTAGAAAAGCTTCATATATTATTATATGTAAAGTTTCCTCACAGGCAACTTTTGTTGCCGGATGGGGCGCTGATACTTCCGGTTATTCCCGATAGAATAATACTTGTCAAGGACAACAATCTGAGGTTGATAAGATATATTAAAGATTAATAGGTTTAAGATTGGGGGAGTATCCTAAAGTTTGTGCAAACCTCCAAACTAATGTAAGATAAAATTACTCAGTTTGGAGGTTATTTTTATGGCAAGAAGAAAAGACAGCCCACAAAAAGCAGCAATGAGAGATAATTTTAGACGAATGTCTTCGTTTATTTTGAAAAAATAAAAAAGAGTTTACTTTCTCGCTTTTGAATCATATAATTAAAGCACAGAAGTAAAGTGAAGAGGTGAATAGAATGACTAAAAAGGAAAAAATTGAAAACTTTATTGAAAAATATAACGGTTATCTTATTACCTCTTTGGTGTGTAATGAAGATATTTCTAAGACCTATGTTGCACAATATATTAAGGAACACGGCATGGAGAAGGTCTCAAGAGGTTTATATATAATGGATGATGTGTGGCCGGATGAGTTGTTCATTTTGCAACAAAGAAATGGTGCGATTATTTATTCCGGAGAAACAGCACTATATTTGCACGGTTTGACAGATAGGGAGTATTCATCTGTGTGTGTTACTGTGCCACAGGGATATAATGCGAGCCATCTTAAGGGTAATGATTTTGATGTTTTGGTGAAATATGCGGCACCGGATTTATACAAAACAGGAATTTGTGAGATTGCATCCAGCAGTGGAAATTTAGTTAAGGTTTACGATAAGGAGCGTTGCATTTGCGATTTGATAATGAATCGTAATAAGTATGAAGTACAAGTATTTCAAACGGCTATCAAGGAATATATGTCATCGAAGGACAAAAAGCTATCGCAGTTGATTGTATATGCGGATATGATGGGAATTCGAGATGAAGTGATGAAGTACGTGGAGGTGTTAGTGTGATTAGTTCATCAAGACAATTAAAAGATAAGGTGAGAAATATTTCAGATGGGAACAGTAATAAAGCGTCTACGCTAATTCGAAATTTTATGATGGAAAGATTTCTGGAAAGAGTATCTATATCATCATATCGAGATAATTTTATTCTTAAGGGTGGAATGCTGGTAGCGTCAATTGTTGGTGTGGATATGCGAGCTACGATGGATATTGATACAACGGTAAAAGCATTACCACTAAATGAGGCTGATGTACAGAGGATAATTGAAGAAATTTGTAACATCCCGCTGGAAGATAATGTTAGCTTTCAAATTAAAAGCACAAGAACTATTATGGAAGAGTTTGATTACCCGGGCATTCGCGTAATGTTGGAAGCTACGTTGGACAGGATGCGTCAACCAATTAAAATCGATATTTCTACAGATGATGTAATCACACCAAAAGCAATAGAATACGACTATAAATTGATGTTTGAGGATAGAACGATTTCCGTTCTTACATATAACAAGGAAACACTGCTTGCTGAGAAAATGCAGACAATAATAAATAGGGGAATCGCAAATACCAGATTTAGAGATTTTTATGATGTTTACAGTATCATGAACTTCTATGAAGAACAGATAGAGAAGCGGGTTTTATACGATGCATTTTCTGCTACCTGTGAAAAGAGGAAAACTATTTTTACCAAGGATGATATAGAAGCTACATTACATTTGATATCTGATGATTTACATATGGAAGAACTTTGGGAGCAGTTTAAAAAGAGCAATTTTTATGTAGGGGAACTAGAGTGGAAAAATGTAATTGACTATGTAGAGAATACGATGAAGAAGTATTTGCTGTGATGTGAATACGAGCACAAAGGAGGAAGTGGTGTATATTATGCAAAATTTTATTGAGACAGTGCCAAAGAAGCGAGAATTAGATGAAGTATTAGATTGGCTAAAATGTGAGCGGGATTGTGATAAAAGAGGATATGGTTTTTATAACAATAGAAATATAATAGAGGATGCATTTGAAAAAGACAATTTGATTATATTTAAACATGGGAATGAGAGTATTGGTTTAGTAACTTGGAATGAATGCGAGAGCATACGAATTGACATTGATATTTTTGTCATTCATCCTACATACCGTGGACAAGGTTACGGTGAACTTTATTACAATCTTATTTCTGATTTTTTTAGAGATAGAGGTTTTAAGGCTGTAAAATTATTCTGCGAGCCTCGTACATCTGAACAGTTTTGGCGGAAAATGGGATTGGTTAGATTCCCAGATTGCGGACAGACAGAACATGAATTAACATACTATGGAGTTTTGGAGGATACGGCATCAACCAGTTATTTAAGTCATGCTGATAAAATAGAATTGTGGGATGTTGAGCCGTATGAAGCAGGGGAGACTAATCCCAAATGGATATGGTATATAGAAATACAAGATGATAGGTTGTTATACCCAATCATACAGCCATGCAATTGCAATTGGAATCTGCGCTGGAGCAGAAATGGTACAGTGATTAAAGAAGCAAAAGTTAAGCATTTTACAGATGAAGATTATGAATTATATTGTGATCAATTTTTGTATATTGAGGAACTTGTAATTGAACATTAATTTCAAATTTTGCGGTAAAGATGAGTCGGTAGCTTTATAGCCTACCGACTTTTTCTATTTCAAAAAGTCTATTCCTACGATACTACAAGTCTATTCTTTGGGGAACGACTTCGTCCATAGAAAGCCGTAGAATAATACTTGTAAGAAATAAGCAACCGGTTAGCTTTTCCTTGCATCGATAAATCACTAGCGCTTATAGTTAGACACCATAAGAAAAAGGAGATCAAAAGAATACTCAAAATGTATAGAAAAGTTTCTGACACTACAGGACAGATATATTACGATTGTATTTTGTGAGTTATCCGGAGATAAATTGGTAACAAAAGGTACCTATGCCAAGATGGCTCGTGGTGAAATGGTTGGATACATAGTAAAAACAATAATGAGAATTATTACTATTTTTATTGACAACAGGATGATAGTGGTATATAATCTTTATTAAGAACAAATCCTAATAAGGAGGACGAATGAAAAGTAGGAGAAATACCATTCAAAAAGATCTTGTAAGAAATACCGTATACGAAATGAGAAGACACGTTACGGCAAATGAAGTGTATGAATTTATAAAAGAAGCATATCCAACAATTGGAAAAGGAACTGTATATAGAAATCTTGATATATTGGTAGAGGAAGGTGCATTAAGAAAGGTTGAAGTTCCGGATGGACCGAACCGATTTGATTTTACATTGAAAAATCATTACCATGTAAGATGTATAAAGTGCGGTGAAGTTTTTGATGTGGATATGGATCAAATACCGGATTTGCTGGAAAGAATTCATAACACTCATGGAATTGAATTTGTGGATTATGATATTTCATTTAAAGGCATTTGCCCGAAATGCAGGGAGAAGGTAAAGGAGGAACAGCATGGATAGAAAAGCAATGTATCAGTCTTAAGTCAGAAGGTACAAATGCATACATTTCTGTGACAGTTACTAAAACAGAGGACAGTCAGACAATATGGCGTTGCAGAATTTGCGGATATGAATATGTAGGCGAGGAATTACCGGATGACTTTATATGTCCTTTGTGCAAGCACCCGGCATCAGATTTTGAAAAAGTAGTAAAGAAAACGGAGGTAAAAGAGATGGCAGCAAACAAATATGCAGGAACACAGACAGAGAAGAATTTACAGGAGGCATTTGCAGGGGAATCACAGGCAAGAAATAAGTATACCTATTTTGCTTCTGTAGCGAAAAAGGAAGGTTACGAGCAGATGTCAGCATTGTTTTTAAAGACTGCAGATAATGAGAAAGAACATGCAAAGATGTGGTTCAAGGAATTAGCAGGAATTGGTGATACAAAGGAAAACCTGGCGGCAGCGGCAGAAGGCGAAAATTATGAGTGGACAGATATGTATGAAGGCTTTGCTAAAACAGCTGAGGAAGAAGGATTCCCTGAGCTTGCAGCAAAATTCAGGGCAGTAGGTGAGATTGAGAAGCACCATGAGGAAAGATATCGTGCACTTCTTAAGAATATCGAAACTGCACAGGTATTTGAAAAGAGCGAAGTTAAGGTATGGGAATGCCGTAACTGCGGACATATTGTGGTAGGAACAAAGGCTCCTGAGGTATGCCCGGTATGTAATCATCCGCAGAGCTATTTTGAAGTACATGAAGAAAACTACTAAGGAGATGAGATTATTACGAAGAAGCAAATGATTAATTCAAAAAAGGCAGTAATGATAGGCTGTGGTTTTGTCGGTTCTGCATCAGTCTTTGCTTTAATGCAGAGTGGCTTGTTTACAGAGATTGTCCTTATAGATGCAGACAAGAATAAGGCAGAGGGAGAAGCAATGGATATCAGTCATGGTATTCCATTCGCCAGTCCAATGAAGATATATTCCGGAGATTATGATGATGTGGTTGATGCTGCAATTGTTATCATATCTGCCGGAGCGGGACAGAAACCGGGAGAGACAAGGCTTGATCTTGTCAATAAAAATGTAGCAATATTTAAGTCAATTATTCCTGAAATAGCAAAGAGAAATTTTGCAGGTATCATGCTTGTAGTAGCGAATCCGGTAGATATTTTGACACAGGTAGCCATAAAGTTATCAGGACTTCCGGAAAACAGGGTGATTGGATCTGGTACAGTGTTAGATAGTGCCAGATTAAGATATAAACTTGGTGAACATTTATCTGTGGACAGTAGGAGTGTTCATGCATTTATAGTCGGTGAGCATGGAGACAGCGAAGTTGTAGCATGGTCATCAGCCAATGTATCCGGTGTTCCATTAAGTGAAATGTGTGAAATGCGTGGGCATTACAAGCACAAGGAAAACACGGCAGAAATAGCTACAGCAGTCAAGAACAGTGCTTATGAGATTATAAACAAAAAGCACGCTACATATTATGGAATTGCAATGTCTGTAAAAAGAATCTGCGAAGTGATTATGAGAGATGAAAAATCAATACTTCCGGTATCGCACATGATTCATGGAGTATATGATATTGACGGAGTATCGTTAAGTATGCCAGCTATTGTAGGTGCAGATGGTATTGAGTCTGATATACCTGTTAATTTAAGTGGTGAGGAAGCGTTAAAGCTTAAGGAATCTGCAGATTCATTGAAAAAGATTATGGAGACAATTGAATTATAAATTTTACACATGGAAGGAGAAAAAGGCATGGAAGTAAGGTATTATATTTGTAAGCATTGTGGAAACATTGTTGAAAAGATAAAGGATAAGGGTGTACCTGTCATGTGTTGTGGAGAGGCTATGCAGGAATTAAAAGCCGGAGTGACAGACGCTGCAGTTGAGAAGCATGTACCTGTATATACAGTGGAAGGTAATCATGTTCATGTTGTGGTCGGAGAGACAAAACATCCAATGCTTGAAGAGCATTTCATTGAATGGATCACATTAAATACCAATCAGGGTATTTACAGAAAGCAGTTAAATCCAGGGCAGGAGCCAGTAGCAGATTTTTGTCTTTGCGATGGTGAATTGGTAGAAGAAGTATATGCATATTGTAATCTGCATGGATTATGGAAATGCTAAAAGCACTTATAAATATTAGGACTCTCTTGGAAAAGGGGAGTCCTGTTTTTGTCTATGGAATTATAATCATTGTCCCATCATGGATTATAAATATGAAAAAGGTGTACATAATTTTTATATGAATGTAAAAATAAAAGCGGACATAAAATGTGATTCTGATGGTGGCACCTTGTGTGTTATGAATTTGACAGAAATGTTGGATTGATTTTGAAATAAAAGATGAAAAATGATATTTATATTTCAATAAGTGCTTTATATTTTGAAATAAGAAATATATTATAGAGTTGTTATTTCAGATAGAAGGTACACAGTGTACATTGGATGATGTCCTTGATCCTGAGGTTGACGGAAATACAAATCTTGATGTTACGGATGTCATTAATTATGTGAGAGCCTGTACATATGCGATAAGCAGATTAGAGAAGCTGCCTTTATGCAACAGGCTTTTAAGAGAAATTCATCAGGAGCTTCTTGCGGGAGGCAGAGGACAGGAAAAGAATCCAGGCGAATTTCGTAAATCACAGAACTGGATCGGTGCTGCGAATTGTACGCTTAATGAGGCAAGATATATTCCGCCAAATGTGGAGGATATGAATGTTGCGCTGACTGATCTGGAAAGATATATGAATGAAGGGGATGATTACGATCCGCTCATCCGAATTGCATTGATTCATTATCAGTTTGAAACAATCCATCCGTTCCTTGACGGAAACGGACGGGTTGGACGGTTGATGATATTGCTTTACCTTATGGAACAGGGATATATTTCAAAACCAATCATATATATATCTTATTTTCTGAAAAAAAACCAGATAGAGTACTATGACCGTATTTCGGAGGTAAGAAGAAGCGGGAATTATGAGCAGTGGGTTGGATTCTTTCTTGAAGCAGTGTCGGCAGCAGCAAAGGATTCCCTGGCTACCGTCGAAAAGTTGTCAACACTCCATGAGAACAATGTCTGCAGACTTCCTATTACCACAAGAAAAAATGATAACGTAAGAAGAGTCTTCGATTATATAGAGCAGTATCCTATCATTGAAATCAAAAGAACGGCGGCTGACCTTGGGGTAAGCTATAATACGGTATCGTCTGCTGTAGATAAACTGGTTCAGACAGGTATATTGAAGGAAACGACAAATGCGTCACGAAACAGGGTGTTCTCATATGAGGAGTATCTGAATATTCTGCGAAAAGATACGTGATAAGGAAATTGTAATCCGGTTACGGAAAAGGTAAATACAAATTTAAAAAAGTGTGATATACTTAATTAAATAAAAACCTATGAAGAGTACGCGAGGGACAAGCCCTGTGACCGTACGGCAACCTGCCAATGGTAAGGTGCCAAAGCTTGATCGATGGGATATAGGAAATACTCCGGACCCATCGGACGATGGGTCTTTTTCGTGCATTTTGTTCATGGAAAAGATGTCTTAAGTGGCCTCTTTGTAGAAAAGGAGGCCCAATATGCAAAAGAAAGATCCGATCCTGATTCATGTGCCGCATGCAGCGGCATACATACCCAAAGAAGAATTACAATATTTTGTTACGCCGAATTTAGAGCGCGAGCTTATGGTAATGACCGATCATTTTACCGATGATTTATTTGATGCCGATTGTGAGATGCTGCGATTTCCCATATCGCGGTTAGTATGCGATCCGGAGAGGTTCCGGGATGATGAGAAAGAAATTATGGCAAAGAGAGGAATGGGGGCTGTTTATACCTCCTGCTCGGATTGCAACGAGCTAAGAAGGATTCCCGATGAACATAAAGAAGAAATACTCTTAAAATATTATGACAGGCACCATCGTATGTTTGAGGCGGCTGTTGCAGGGAAGCTGGAAGAATATGGGTGTTGCCTGATCATAGACGGGCACTCCTTTTATCCGAGCCCGCTTCCGTATGAGATGGATCAGGGAGAATACAGACCGGATATATGTATCGGAACGGATGCGTATCACACACCCGCATGGTTAGCATGCTTTATATGCCATTATTTTCAAAAGCATGGTTATGAAACAGACCTCAATCGTCCGTTTTCGGGAGCCATTGTTCCGGAAAAATATTACAATCGCGAACGGCGTGTAATATCCATAATGATTGAGATTAACCGTGGGTTATATATGTGCGGGAACGATAAAGACGAAGAAGGATATAGGAGAGTAAAAAAGGATATAGCAGGGTTAATTGCCGGATTGAGGAAAAAATATGGCATATTTTATTCAAAACAATTTTGTTCAAATCAATTTGAACAAAAACGATTTGAATAAATACAGAGGAGCCTCATTACGTTGGATTCGCTTTATACGAATACCGAAAAGAAGAAATATTAATTGTGGCATTGCATCTGTTTGCCAGAGATGGCTATGAGGCGGTTTCCGTCAGCCAGATTGCCGGAGAACTTGCTATGACAAAAGGGGCGTTATACCGCCATTACCAAAGCAAAAGGGATATTTTCGACAGTATTGTGAAGCGGATGGAGCAGCAGGACAGTGCGCAGGCATCGGATTATGATATGCCGGAAGAGGACAAAGAGAAAATGCCTGAAAAGTATGAAACAGTGTCGCCGGATGATTTTGTAAAATACAGTAAGTCCATGTTTACATACTGGACAGAGGATGACTTTGCTTCATCGTTTCGGAAGATGCTGACGATAGAGCAGTTTCGCAGCGAAGAGATGCAGAAGTTATATCAGCAGTATCTTGCCGCCGGACCGGTTTTCTATGTGAAAGATTTATTCGAGAGCATGGGGATGGCGAAGGCAAAGGACAGAGCCGCCGGATTTTATGCAATCATGTATCTCTACTACAGTATTTATGATGGCGCAGACGATAAGGAAAAGGTAAAAGAAGAATTTGAAGCCGTAATAAACAACATGGCACAGGAATGGAAATAAAGGAGCATTAGGTGATGAAGGATAATATAGTCATTCGATTAGAGGAAAAAAGTGAATACCGGAAAGTAGAAAATCTGGTAAGGGACAGTTTCTGGAATGTTTACCGTCCGGGATGCCTGGAACATTATGTTCTTCACAAGCTGAGAAATGATCCGGCATTTGTACCGGAACTTGATCTTGTTATGTATCAGGACGGCGAACTCATTGGCCAGAATATGTTTATGAGAACAGCAATTACATCAGATGACGGAAGGAGTATTCCGATTATGACCATGGGGCCAATCTGCATCAGGAACGAGTATAAACGGAAAGGATACGGAAAAATCCTGCTGGATTATTCCCTGGAGAAGGCAGCAGCACTTGGGTGCGGTGCATTATGTTTTGAAGGAAATATTGGTTTTTACGGTAAGAGCGGCTTTAAGGAGGCAAGCGAGTACGGAATCCGTTATCATGGCCTGCCTGAGGGGGAAGATGCATCATTTTTCCTGTGCAGGGAACTGATCCCTGGATATCTAGACGGAATTACCGGAGAATATGCAACACCGGAAGGCTATCTCATTGATGAGCAGGAAGCGGAAGAGTTTGACCAGAACTTTCCCTACAAGGAAAAAAAGAAACTGCCGGGACAGATTTTTTAGATGTGAAAACTAAAAAGGCGGCGGAAATACTGGGATATGCCTATCCTTACGAGGCTGAAAAGTGTGCCCAGAAGTATATAAACAGGTAAAAATCCTATAATCCTCACTGTACAGAAATGTACGGTGGGGATTTTTTTGCTTTGCTATTGTAAAAGAGTCATTTATGGGACATACCTTCTGCTACCCTTGGTTCATAAGCAGCCTAAAATGAAAAATTAAACCTGTACTTTGACAACTGAAAATGGCTAAAAAAGTC
>OIYP01000647.1_pt1 | contig 21625 bp, 20 predicted proteins | sample 1588261 | NCBI WGS metagenome assembly OIYP01 (sample SAMN03283293) | human gut metagenome | biome: human-associated habitat; material: feces | host: Homo sapiens | place: Peru | collected 2012
CGGCGGGTGATGCGATTTGGTTGGTACACGCCAATAACGGTATCACAGAATTGGGCGACAAACTGCGCAATCTGAACGTTGTGGTTTGCAATAACGCGGGAACGTTGTGCTATGATTATTTCAGTGGTGCGCTGGTTGATACAGATGCCGCGTATTTGACGGTGCGTGATACTGATAATGATGGCAAAAACGACAGTATATATTTAGTGTTTGATCCACGTTTTGGCGGGCCAGTAGAAGTGTTCAAAATCCAGCCAATTGTTGGTCGTACCCCAGAACACACCAGCGGCGAATATATGTCTGCGGGCGCGCTGGATAATATGTTGGCGGGTGCTGCATCGTCCAAGGGATTTTATGGACGTCATTCTTTGGAAATGTTGCCTGTGATATTCCGCGGCACAAATCTGGAACAGTTGGGTAATGAACTGTACAACCGTATGGAACACTATGCCACATATCGTGATGGTACGGCGTTGTCACGGTTCAGTCGCTTGGTTCAGCCACGTGAAATTGAACAGGTTGTGGGCAGTATTGTCTTGAATGAACATACTAATTTCCGTTCATTCGAAGACCGTATGTTTGACGAATTTATCTGGAACCGTAACCGTAACCTGAAAAAGGCGTGGGTTGATGCAGAATTTGGTATGTTCAATCAGAAAGTATCCGATGGCAAACGTGTTGATGGCAACCGTATCAACGTTGCGGGCGGATTTGACTGGCAGCATTCTGAAACACTGATTCTGGGGCTGACGGGACGTGTATCGCATATGTCAGCGGACAATTCAGATTCTATGAATTTGGGCTATACAGTTGAACGTCCATTTATCGCTGGCAATGTTGATGTCAAGGTTGCAGATACCAACATCGGTCTGGGTGGGTATTTGATGCAGACCTTGGGCGACAAGACACGCGTTTATGGTAATGCGTTCTTGGATATCCATGTGTTGGATACCACGCGTCACCAGACATATATGAATGGTGCGATTGATGGTACGGGCTATGACGTTGCGTTTACCAGTGAATGGGGCTTGCTGCATGACTGGCTGAACCAGTATGTTGTGGGCAATATGTACGCGCGCGTTGGGTATAACTTTGGATTCTCACTGACGGAAAAGGCCCGTGGTCACGATTATATGGACATGGAATCCGACGGGTATCTGATATTTACACCTGGGTATTCGTTGACCGCGCAAAAGCGTATTTATCCATCGGCATGGTTCCAGATTCGTCCATATGCGACAATCGGAATTGAATACGATGTGTTGGGCGCGCCAGACAACGCGAAATATAAATTCTCGGTCGCAAATTCGTTCACAAAGTACGATATAGATATCGATCCAATGTGGGCGAACATCGGCGGCGGCTTGGAAATGCTGTCGGCGTATGGATTGCAGATTGGGCTGGATTACCGTTACCAGTATAACCAAGATATTCAATTACATAATATCAAGGTTTCTGGTTCATATCGCTTCTAAGAAACACACCCCGCACTGCGGGGTGATTTTTTACGGGTACGTGTCCCGCAGAACAAATAAAAAACGACAAAAAAGAAGAAGGCGAAAGATTCCCTCGGCTGGCGCATAAATGCGCTGTGCCTGCGGGGCACTCGTTCCCGTCCGCTGAAAGCGGACTGCGCTCGCCAAGGGCTCGCTGACTCGTAGTCGAACCAACATTACTGCGTAATGTTCAGGTATCAAATCCAAATTCGCCCAAAACAGCAATAAAAAATGGTGCATAAAGCACCGTTTTTTATTGCTGGTCGGGGCGAAAGGATTGGCTGACGCCGACCTTGGCACATTCGCTGGCGCGAACCGGCATACTGCCGTCTGCCTTGTGCCTGCGGTTCGAACCTTCTTTCCCGAAGGTTCGAATCCCACACACTCAATCGATGAATAAAAAAACGGTATCTGACGATACCGATTTTTTATTCATGGTCGGGGCGAAAGGATTCGAACCTTCGACATCTTGCTCCCAAAGCAAGCACTCTACCAGACTGAGCTACACCCCGAAACGACAACGATTATAACAGTATTTTTTTCAAATGCAAATATTAAAATTTATTTTATGCTTGCCCGTGTGGGGGAAAAACTTATATCATTATATCATAATGTTAAAGTTATTGCATTCTTTGCCAATTTTGTGTGTGTTGTGCTTTGTCGGCGCGGCGGGGGCGGCGACGCGCGCGTCGGACTATGTCAGCGCGAACACATACAATAACATGTATCCGTATATGAACAATGCGATGCGTACGGGACTGAATCCAGGTACAACCCCCAGCCAGCGCGCAAATCAAATTGATGTTTTGGTGCGTACAATTCCGACAGAAAACGCCACGTCCACCAATGCACGTCGCGTGGTTTCGCGTTCCACCACCGCGCGCAGTGCGACCAAGGCCAGCACGACGGGCGCGACCACCAGTCGGCGTGTTGTCGCGCGCAGCGCATCGCGTGGTGCAAGTGTATCGGGTGGTGCAACATCAACGGCGCGCAGTTCGGTTGGAACGGCGTCTGGACGTAACGTTCGTGCGCGCAATATTCGTGGCAACGGCACAATTTCGCGTGATAAAACAGTATCAAGTGCGCAAAATACCGCCACAAACAGCATCAGTGGCAGCCACACCGATGTTACGGCATCACGGTGCTTGGCGGATTACAGTGAATGTATGGATAGGTACTGTGTGCGCGAAAATACCGCGTACAATCGTTGCTATTGTAGTGCAAAGTTGTCCCAGATTGATGCGCAATATCAGCCCGAAATTGACAGTTTGATAAAGAAAATTTTAACTATGCGTGGCACGAATCGCTGGACAGAGGCCGAAATGAACGAATACTGGATGAGTGTTGTCGGCAAATACCGTGGTGAAAATTCGTGGACTAATTTGGACAATGCATTGAATATTGATTGGGCCAGCTTGGAAAGCCGCGCCCGTGGTCAAAACGCGTTTGTAACGGGGCATGATTATTGCATGCAGCATTTGCAGGGCTGTTTTTACATGGCGGCAAATCTGCGTGATATATATCGGTCTGATATTGCACGTGATTGTGCGTCTTATGAAAAGTCGTTACAAAAACTGAAAAATGCAGCAGAAAGTATAATAGGAACATATAAATGAAATCTTTGTTTGGTATAGAATATGGCCGCGGCGCGACCGCGCAGATTGTTTTAGATGGGCCGGCATTGGCCCCTGCGGCGGTGCAGAAAATGTACCCTGATGCAAAATGGACAATGGTTACGGCCGACCCATACGATGCAGATTTGTGGGCACGCGATCGCTTTGGTGAAAATCTGTTGATTCAGAAAAAAATTTATGCGGCAACGCCCGACGCGCCACACGTGATGATTGGGGGTGATCATTCGGTGAACTTTGGACATTTTGCCGCATTGGCGGACAAATTGATACCGGACGATTTGTGCCTGATTTACATTGACGCGCATTTGGACGCGCATACACCGGAATCGTCGCGCGCACAGGCATCGGGCGCGCCACACGGCGCGAATGTCCGCGCATTGGCGGGCGATGGGGACGAACGCTGGTTGGGGTTACAGACACGTGTGCCGGCATTGCGCCCAGAAAATATGTTCTATTTGGCGTCCCGTTCGTACGAACCCGCAGAAATAGATTTTGTGCACCAGAATAATATCTTTATGCGTACGCCATTGGATTTAGACACGCCAGAAAAGATTGATCGCGTGGTGGGTGAAATTTTCCGCCAGATTGATGATCGCCCGTATGTGGTATCGTTTGATTTTGATGCGATTGATCCAAATACATTTGCGTCTGTATTGGTTCCAGAACCAAATGGCATTTCACTGTCTGCGGCGCGCCAGTTGACGCACGCGTTTGCACCTGATGCGCACAGTTTTGAATTTGTGGAATATGCCCCACGCGATGGTGACGTGCAGAGTGCAGATATCGTTCGTGAATTGGTTGGTATTGCATTAGCGGACTGATTTTTCGCATATCAAATTATGTTGATAAATATTGCGGGCCAAATCATCACTGATTTGGCCCCAATCGTTCGCGCGTCCGTATATCGGTATGCATGGCACGCACGTGTTATTCGGCAATGGTATATTTTTCGCGCAAGACGCGACGAATATCGCGCATGCCAGTATGCATAGTTTCTGCATGTGTTTTCTCTGTTATTTTTATTTGTTGTTGTAATTGTTGTGCAACGTCATTTGCCACTGCATTGCGGCATTTGGTGCGTCCGGCATTCCAGCCACAGACATATGCGCCAATAACGATACACACGATAATGAAAAAGATACGTATAAACCTCATCTTAAAATCCTGTTGTTTTTACAAATATATTATTCTATACTGACTACTGAATTCACAGGGATGTGAATTCGGGACTTAGAAAATCCCAATCAGTGCGGTGGTACGCCACCGTAATCCGACCAAGTGCTGTGTTTTACAGCATGTGTTACACATCTCGACACGGCACGTCCGGGTCGGGAAGCCGTTGGTTATATAAAACAGGACTGTGTCCGAATGCCAACGGGGTCTTTCACTGATTGATTTTTCTAACTTCCCGACCACCAAAACTTGGTGGTTTTTTAGATTGGCACGCCCCGCGCGCGCTGTGTGATTAAACATAAAACGAGGGACGAAAAATCATGAAAAACACTTATCTTTTGATGGTATTTGCAATCGTGGCAATCCGCCACGGCAATGCCACCGCAGTAGGCGCTACATGCTTTACCGAAAATTATGATGTTAATGGCGTTTGCACATCGTGCCAAACGGTAGAGCGCGTGATAACATGCAGCGCAAACGAAATATATTGCGATTGCGCATCATGTGACGCCTTGCGAACATTGACAGAAAAGACAATCACAATTTCGGCATCAGAAAGTTATACAATTCATGAATGTATTTTGAATGTGGCACCTATTCGACCGTGCAAGAATTGTAATTCGACCGATTGGGGTGCGCATTCAACAGGATACGAAAGCAAGGTCAATGCGACCTGTAATCATTCTACTGGTGTGTGCACCAAAACAACCGAATATCGTTGCGCCGTTGGATATTACGGCAATTCAACAAACGGTACCAGTGGATGCGATTCGTGTCCTGAATCAGGCATAACCTCCAATGCGGGCGCAACGTTAATAACCGAATGTTATCTGGCGTCGGGTACAACAGGCAGTGATCACACCGGTATGTATACATACGCAGGCGATTGTTATTATGTCGACTAAAAAACGGGGCGATGCCCCGTTTTTTTATTGATTCATGGAATTAAAGAAATCTTCGTTTGTTTTGGTCAAACGTAATTTGTCCAGCAAGAATTCCATGGCCTCCAACGTACCCATTGGGTTGATTATGCGGCGCAAGACGTACATTTTTGACAATGTTTCTTTGCCCACCAACAGGTCTTCTTTGCGTGTGCCAGATTTCGTGATGTCGATTGCTGGATACACGCGTTTGTCGGACAGTTTTCTGTCCAAGATAACTTCGCTGTTTCCGGTTCCCTTGAACTCTTCAAAAATAACTTCGTCCATTTTTGAACCCGTATCCACCAGCGCAGTTGCAATGATGGTCAGCGAACCGCCACCTTCGATATTACGGGCGGCACCAAAGAAACGCTTTGGACGTTGCAATGCGTATGCATCAACACCACCGGTCAAAACCTTGCCACTGGATGGAACACAGGTGTTGTATGCGCGGCCCAAACGTGTGATGGAATCCAGCAAGATTACGACGTCTTGACCGGCTTCTACCAAGCGTTTTGCCTTTTCAATAACCATTTCGGCAACCTGAATGTGACGTGCGGCCGGTTCATCAAATGTGGATGAAATAACCTCGCCCTTGACACTGCGTTGCATGTCGGTAACTTCTTCGGGACGTTCGTCAATCAGCAAAACAATCAGTTTTACATCTGGGTAATTTGTTGCGATGGAATGCGCAATGTTTTGCAGCATAACGGTTTTACCAGTACGTGGTGGCGCAACAATCAAACTGCGTTGTCCTTTGCCCGTTGGGGAAATTAAATCAATCACGCGCGCGGACAGGTTGCGCCCCTTGTCTTTGTCATCGGGCACTTCCATGCGTAACATTTCATCAGGATACAGTGGTGTCATATCATCAAACGACACACGGTGACGTAATTTATCGGGCGTGTCGCCATTGACGCGTTCAATCGTTTCCAATGCGAAATAGCGTTCAGATTCATTCTGGGGGGCTTGGATTTGACCCTCGATATAATCGCCGGTTTTCAGACCGTACTTTTTAATCAAATTTGGCGACACATACAGATCATCTGGGCCGGCCAGATAGTTGCTCTCGGGCGCGCGCAAGAAACCAAAACCGTCTTGCATGCGTTCCAAAACGCCATCACCAATCAATGTAATTTTGTTATCGGCGGCAAAAACACGCATCACGGCAAAGCGCAGTTGCTGCACATTTAACTGTGATGGATTTTCAATACCCATATCTTCTGCCATTTTCAGCAGTTGCTGTGGCGATTTCGCCTTTAATTCATTTACGTGCATAAAATAAATCCTTTTGTGGGGGTGGGCTGAATGCGGGAATCCGCGACCCAATTTGTCTTTTGACCCACTTATTATACGCATTTTATGGCAAAAAGTCAAGAATTGTTATTTTTACTTGCTTTTTCGACATATAATTGCTCTCATTTAGTATATAAGTAAAACAAAGGAAGTGAATATGGCAGGCAGCATCAATAAAGTGATATTGGTTGGTAATGTTGGTCAAGAACCACAGGTGCGCACAATGCAAAGTGGACAAAAGGTTGTCTCTTTCTCGTTGGCGACATCTGACAGATGGCGTGACCGTGCAACTGGTGAACAAAAGGAACAAACCGAATGGCATCGCGTTGTAATCTTTAATCCAAATTTGGCAGAGGTTGCAGAACGCATGTTGCAAAAGGGCACAAAACTGTATTTGGAGGGTTCTTTGCGTACCCGCAAATGGCAGAATCAACAGGGTGCAGATGTGTTCACAACCGAAGTGGTTTTGAATCCGTTCGCAGGACAAATGGTTATTCTGTCGGGTGCCAAGAGTTTGGATTCCCAGAACGTGGGTGGCGATACGTCCGCACCGGCGGCCGCACAGCGCGAAGAAGTTCAGACAACACCGTTGGATGATGAAATTCCATTCTAAGGGTAAAGATTTAATAAAAACGCGCCACTGGCGCGTTTTTTATTGTATTATGTGGGCGCGATGCATTTATGAAAATTTGCCCACTGTTCTGAGCGTGATGCACTTGAAAATTTTATTCAAAAGTACTATAATCACATCATAAACAGGAAAGGGAGTTTGATTATGCCAAAAAAAGAATCTGCTAAAAAATCCGCGCCAAAGCGCGTGCGTGCGTCACGTGTAAAACGTGCGCCGTCTGATCCAATCGCGGCTGCGGTTGAGCGTATGTATAATAAATCTGCGCCATTGTTGGTGTGCGAAGGGTTGCTGTTTGGTATCGCGGCGATTTGGATGTTTATTAAACCAGTTGCGATTTTGAATGCTTTGACATTTATTATCGGGGTTGGATTAATGTTATTTGGTCTGTACCGCGCAATTTCTGGATTTATTGTATCTCGCAATGTCGGTGGCGGCTGGATTGATGTGATATTTGGTTTGGTAAACATTGTTTTGGGTATTGTGTTCTGTGTGTATCCAACGGGGTCGATTATCGGGCTGACATTTATTTTTGTGGTGCTGTTTTTGTTCAAGGCACTGCGTGCGCTGGTGTTCGCAATCAATATGGCGCGCGCCCGTTTTGGTCATTGGGTAATTGATTTGATCGTCGCAGTTGCGCTGGTCGCGTTGGCGGTGGCATTGTTATTCTGGCCATTGGCGGCACCAATTGCGATTGTGTATTATCTGGCCATAACGTTGTTGCTGTATGCAGCATCAGACATCTATATGTACATAGAATTGCTGAAACTGAAACGCAATGTATTGGATTAATAAATCTATGAATAAAACACCGCCCGTTTGGGCGGTGTTTTTTATGGTTTATGCAAAACTTGAAATTTGCCGAAAGATAGTATAGAATATGGGCTGTGCGCCCTTAGCCCAGCTGGATAGAGCATCGGATTTCTAATCCGCAGGTCGCAGGTTCGAATCCTGCAGGGCGCGCCAAAATAAGTAGCGCAGTCACAGGAATTGCACGTTGTGGGGAACTTAGATTCGAACCTGCGACAGGGAGCTGTTCGACCCGACGCAAAAAGGCGGAAACACGCCAGTCGCCGACAGGCGATTTTGCAAGGGCGGCGTCAGCCAATCCTGCAGGGCGCGCCAAGATAAATGCACCGGCGTTGCGCAAATTTTTTTATAATGGGGACGAAAATGGCACAGCAAGATATTGTTGCTTTCTTGGAGAAAAATTACCCGAACGAAAAAATTAAATATTTAGGGCAGGGCAGTGATTCTGATGCGTTTCGTGTCGGTACGCGCGTATTTCGTTTTACCAGTAAAAATATTTCTATCTATGCCAAGGATGCTGATATCTGCCATTTCGTTCAGCCATATGTTGATGTCCAAGTGCCTGATATTCAAATTGTTCATCGCGATGGTTTTCAATATGCCATGCATGAAATGCTGATAGGTGATTCTTGGTCGTGGCACAAGTTTCAATTTTCACCCGCGCGCCAGCGTAATTTGGCGCGGTCTGCGGCGCAATTTTTAGCACAGTTACATTCAATTGATACAGACGCGTTGGTGCGTGCCGTGCCTGCGTTGCGTGAAGGCGTGCCATATATTGATTTTGATGTGGTTGTGGCGCATCTGCGCCCGTTTATGACCGCACGCCAACTACGTCGTTTCCGTGAAATGTATAATCGCGTTGTAAATGCGCCGGTTGCAAAATCTGATATGGTGTTGGTACATATGGGGCTGAAAGGGGCAAATTCTGTTGTGTATCCTGATGGTCGGTTAAAGGGCGTGTTTGATTTTTGTAATTGTGGTATTTATGAACGCGGGCGTGATTTAGTGTTGTTTTCGTTGTCGCGCAACAAACGTTTGTATAACCAATTCTTGCGCGAGTATCAAAAGTTGACCGGTGTGCGCGTATCACGTAAACATATTCGCGAATTGGCTTTGATTGAATTTTTATGGGCCAAGCGCTGGTATATAGGTGATGTCTTTGCGCCGATGGGTGCAAATATTGTGGCGCGTAATGTTGGACAGGTGTTGATGTATTTCTATCATTTGCCAGAAATTACGAAACCATTGGTGCGCGTGTTTATGAAAATCCATGCGCGTATGGTGCGGAAATAGAATTTGTTCCTGTGGCGGTTGCTGCGTGCCACGCGTATAATGTGCATGTACAGAGTTCAAAGGAGAGCACATATGCGCCGCGTTTTTCAATTTATATTTGCGATTATCGTTTCTTTTATTCCTGGGGCGATTGGTAATATATATTCGCCAAATGGGCCGTCTGACGCGTGGTACAATATGCTGAACAAGTCCATTGTGACACCCGATGGTTGGGTGTTCGGTGTTGCGTGGACAACGCTGTATGCGCTGTTGGGAATTGCCTTGTTTTTGGTTATGCGTAATGAACAAACACGGTTGTCTAAAACGCGGGCGTATTTGTTGTTCTTGATTCAGATGGTATTAAATGCGTTGTGGTCATATACGTTCTTTGGCGCGCATATGACAGGGTGGGCATTGGTGGTATTGATTGCGCTGATTGTTGCATCTGTAATGATGATGCGTGCGTTTCGTCCGTTTTCCAAGTGGGCATCGTATTTGATTTGGCCGTATATCCTGTGGATAAGTTTTGCAGCATATTTGAATATAGCAATTGTTTGGTTAAACTGATATAAAAAATCCCACACCAGTGGGATTTTTATATTTTCAAAATTTTGAATTTAGGGTCGCCAACATTCAAATATTTTAACCCCAATTCTTCGACATAATCAGAACTGTAATGTTGTAATAAATCAATATGGCGATTCAATGTGTTTAATTTTTCTTGTTCTGCCATCAGTTGTGTTTCTTCGGTATTCAGACGCCATATGTTCATAATGAATTTCTGGACATTGACCGTGCCCCAAAATATACGTACAAACATAAACAGCGCAAATGCCAGCATCAGGATTCCGACCTTGCCCCGCCAACTGGCAGCCCAAGCGTGCCCGATGAATCCAAAGAAATTTTTGATTTTTTCCCTCATAGATGGCATTATATCATAAATGTTTAGTGATAATCAAATTTTTGCTGCACCATTGGCGGGAATTACCGACAAACCGTTTCGTCGGGTTTTGCGTGCGTTTGCACCAAATGCGCCATTGGTGACGGAAATGATTTCGTGTCATTCATTGGTGGCGGCACACAAAAATTGCCCACGTAATTTTGACAGATATGATGACGAGGGGGCTGTCGGCGCACAGATTTTTGGTGCGGACGTGGCACTGATGGCGGATGCGGCGCGAATCTTGCAAGATGCGGGCGCGCGGTGGATTGATATCAATATGGGGTGTCCCGTGCCAAAGGTTGCAACGCGTGCGGGGGCGGGCGCGTTCTTGATGCGTGATCATGCGTTGGCGGGGCGGATTATGTCTGCGGTGGTGCGGGCGGTGAATATTCCCGTGTCTGTGAAAACACGTTTGGGTTGGGACGACCAGCATCGTGATTGGGCGGATTTGATACGGATTGCGGCAGACAGTGGCGTTAAATTTGCGACTTTGCATGGGCGTACACGTGCCCAGTTATATGTCGGGCAGGCGGTGCACCCAGATGTGTCAGATGCCCCGATTCCAATTATTGCAAATGGCGATATTGCAACCGCACAGGACGCCACTGATATGGAAAAACTGGGTTATGCGGGCGTGATGATTGGGCGTGCAATACTGGGGCGGCCATGGGTCTTGGGGCAAATAGCAGGGCGTGAATGCGCACCGAAAAATATTGGCGATGTTGTGTTGCGTCACTTGCAATATGCGGTTGAATATTACGGGCCGTCGGTTGCGGTGCCGATGTTTCGCAAGCATGCAGCGTGGTATTCTGCGGGCCGACCAAATTCGTCTGATTTTCGCATTCGTGTGAACCAGATAACGGATGCAGATGCGTTGCGTGATGCCATTCGCGAATTTTGGGGTTGCGTTGCCGAAATATAGGTTTATGATAGGATGTAACAAGGGAAAAATAAACATGACAGACATGAATGAAAATAACACAGATGTTCAGGTTGAATTGACGGTTGGTGAAATACTGCGCAACGCGCGTACAACTGGTCGTCGTAAACGTGAAATACCGACTATTTCTAAACAGTTGTGCATTCGTGAGGAATTTTTGCAGGCACTGGAAGATGGTAATTACAGTGCGATTCCAGAACCCGTCTATATTTTGGGTTTTGCGCGTAATTACGCGATGGAATTGGGGTTAAATCCAGACGAAATCGTGAACAAGTTAAAGCACGAAATGGGGCTGTCAAATGAATGCCAGATTTCTGCTGACAAAGAAGACAAGGGCGATGCCCCTGTGGTTGCTGCGTGTGAACAAACAGAGCCAGAACGCGCATCGTTGCGTGAAAAGTTTGCGGTTTTGTGGGCATATGTTCGTACGCATTGGAAATGGTTCACAGCGGGCGCTGTGGCGTTGGTGCTGTTGATAATATTGATTGCAGTTTTGGCGGGTTCAGGGACAAATGACGTTGAAGCACCTGTTGTCACGGATGCGCCAGTTGTCGCAGTTAATACAGAACCTGCATATACTGTCGCTGTGCGTGAACGATTTGGTACGGATAATCGCGCCAAGGCCAATGTTATTTTGCAGGCGAATCGCGATGCCAATGAAACTGGTGCGTGGGTAGAGGTCAAAGATGCTCGTGGGCGCACAGAATTGAGCCGCGTTTTGTTGCCTGGGGACGTTTATTATGTTCCTGCGGGCGGAAAATACACTGCGACATTTGGTAATGCTGGTGGAATTGATATTTGGGTAAATGGCAAACTGGCACCAAAGGTTGGTGCAAATCATGCCCGTAAAAGTGGAATTGTTTTAAGTCCTGAAAAACTGATGGCAACAGCCGAATAAGAACAAATCCCAAGGGCGAAAGAAATTTCGCCCTTTGTATTGAAAAACACAATATTTTTTCTATATTTATCGTTATGAGTGGAATAATTAAAATTCGCGGTGCGCGCGAAAATAATCTTAAAAATATCAATCTGGACATACCAAAAAATAAATTGGTGGTCTTTACTGGCGTGTCTGGGTCGGGAAAATCGTCGCTGGCATTCAACACCATTTATGCCGAAGGACAGCGTCGTTATGTTGAATCGCTGTCGTCGTATGCACGTCAATTCTTGGATATGCAGAAAAAGCCCGATGTTGATTTGATAGAAGGGTTGGCACCCGCGATTTCCATTGAACAGAAAACAACGTCGAAAAATCCACGCTCGACTGTTGGTACAGTGACTGAAATTTACGATTACCTGCGTTTATTGTGGGCACGCATTGGTGTGCCACATTCGCCGGTGACGGGTTTGCCTATTAAATCCCAGACGATTGCCGAAATGGTCGATTGGACGATGAAAATTCCCGCTGGTACGCGAATTTATATCATGGCCCCATTGGTGCGCGAACGCAAAGGCGAATACAAGAAAGAAATAGCATTCTTGATAAAGCAGGGGTATCAGCGCGCCATTGTTGATGGCGAATTGTATGATTTATCGTCTGTGCCAGCGTTGGACAAGAATAAAAAACATAATATATTTGTAATTGTTGACCGTTTGTCCATGCCAGTGGCGGACGCCGACAGCGGTGATGCGGACGAATTTCGCAGTCGTATGTATGCGTCGTTCGAAGGGGCATTGCGCCTTGTTCCTGGGTCAGTTTTGGTGCGTCGTTTGGACACAAACGAAGATACATTGTATTCCCAGAACTATGCGTGTCCGGTCAGTGGTTTTACCGTACCGAAAATTGAACCACGTTTGTTTTCGTTTAATGCGCCATTGGGCGCATGTCCGTCGTGCGATGGTTTGGGCGTACAGTTGAATATGTCGCCAGATTTGGTGATTCCTGACCCATCTAAATCGATTCTGGATGGTGCAATCGCGCCGTGGTCACGTGGTGGAATGCTGAGCCAGTTTGACCATCTGTTGGACGCATTGCACAAAAAATACAAGATTCCATTATCTAAACCGTGGCACACATTGACCGCGGAACAAAAGAATCTGATTCTGTACGGCAGTGGTGATGAACCAATAAAAATCAACTGGAATGGTTTTGTTTATGAAAAACCGTACGAGGGCGTCATTCCGAATATAGAGCGTCGCTGGCGCGAATCGGAATCAGAGGCAATGCGGGCGGAATTGGCAAAATATCAATCAGAAAAACCATGCCCAATGTGTCACGGTAAACGTCTGAATATTCAGGCGTTGTGTGTCAAAATCAATGGATTTGATATTATGGACGCATGCGATTTGGCGGTGGATGATTCGCTGGCGTGGTTCACAGATTTACCAAATCATTTAACACAAAAAGAAAATGATATTGCGCGCGTTATCTTGCGCGAAATTACGTCACGTCTGCAATTTTTGCAAAATGTTGGTTTGGGGTATTTGACGCTGTCGCGTATGGCGGGGACGTTGTCCGGTGGCGAGGCACAGCGTATTCGTTTGGCGTCCCAGATTGGCAGTGGGCTGTCTGGCGTGTTGTATGTATTGGACGAACCGTCAATTGGTTTGCACCAAAGTGACAATGATAAACTCTTGGAAACGTTAAAGATGCTGCGCGACAAAGACAACACAGTGATTGTTGTCGAACATGACGAAGATGCAATGTGGGCGGCGGATTATTTGGTTGATATTGGTCGTGGGGCAGGTGTCAATGGTGGTAATGTTGTTGCCGCCGGCACACCAGCACAAGTGATGAAATGCAAAGAATCGCTGACGGCGCAATATCTGACCGGCAAACGTAAAATCGAAGTGCCGAAAAAGCGTCGCAGTGGCAATGGCAAATCAATCACCATTGTTGGGGCACGTGGAAATAATCTGAAAAATATTGATGTGGAATTTCCGTTGGGTAAATTTATTGCGCTGACGGGCGTGTCGGGGTCTGGTAAATCGACATTGTTGTTGGACACGCTGTACCCTGCATTGATGCGCGCACTGTATAATTCCAAGATTGAAATGGGGGCGCACGACATTATTCGTGGTATGGAAAATATAGACAAGGTTGTTGATATTGACCAGTCGCCAATCGGACGCAGTCCGCGCAGTAATCCAGCAACGTATACAGGTGTATTTTCAAATATTCGTGATTTCTTTGCCGGTTTGCCAGAGGCCAAAGCCCGCGGGTATACGTCTGGACGTTTTTCATTCAATGTCAAAGGCGGTCGGTGCGAGGCCTGTCAAGGTGATGGCCAGATAAAAATTGAAATGAATTTCTTGGCCGATGTGTATGTTGAGTGCGATAAATGCCACGGTGCGCGATATAACGAAGAAACACTGGCGGTTAAATACAAGGGAAAATCCATCGCAGACGTGTTAGATATGACGGTGGACGAAGCGTATCATTTGTTTATCAATGTGCCCCAGATTTCGCGCAAATTGGAATTACTGAAACGCGTTGGGTTGGATTATATCAAACTGGGACAGAGTTCATTGGATTTGTCAGGGGGCGAAGCCCAGCGTATCAAATTGTCCAAAGAATTGGCGGCACGCAGCACGGGTCAGACGATTTATATATTGGACGAACCGACAACGGGATTGCATTTTGAAGATATCAAAATGTTGTTGTCTGTGTTGCATGAATTGGTTGACCAAGGCAATACGGTTATCGTTATTGAACATAACTTGGACGTAATAAAAACCGCGGATTGGGTTATTGATTTGGGGCCGTCTGGTGGTGCGGGCGGTGGTCGCGTAATTGCCACTGGTACACCAGAACAGGTGGCGGCCGTGCCCGAATCGCTGACTGGAAAATATTTGCAACGGTATCTGGACAAATCGCGTACGGTAAAATACAATATTAAAACTACAAAGGAGTAAATATATGTTTGGGTTTGGCAAAAAAAGGAAAGTAGATGTATCTGCGGCGACACCAGAAAACGTTGCAGCAACCGAAAAAGAATTAAAGCAGATGGAAGAAAAAATCCCATCTGGTATGAAAGAAACCGCCCAGCGTATGATGTCAGGTCAATTTGACATGAACGACATGTTGGCGCAATTAAAGCAGATTAAAAAGATGAGCAATTTCAGCGGTCTGCTGAAAATGGTGCCAGGGATGTCGGGTGCAGTCAGTGCAATGAAAGAAAAGATAAAGGACGGCAGTGTTGATGCACAGATTAAAATTCTGGAAGCAATGACACCCGCCGAACGCAGCGAACCAGACAAGGTTTTTGCCAATGCCAAGGCGCGCATTGCTGAAACCGCGGGTTGCACGGTGCGCGATGTTGAACACATCATCAAACAATATACAAAAATGCGTCAACAGATGGCGTTGGTACAGCGTATGGGGGGAATGGAAGCCATCATGGAAAAAATGAAAAAACAAGGAAATTAAAAAATGAAAATAAATTGGAAGAAAATTTTTAACTGGGACATTCAAAGTGTCTCGTATATGGATTGTCGCGTAGAACCAATGTGGCGTGATAAAAATGGCGTTCGTCATGGGGGCTCGATTCGTTCATTATCGTTTTGTGTGAACTATGTTCATCATGGCCAGCGCAAGTTTGTGTTTGATGGTAATGATGAACATTTGTACACAACGTACGGTAATCCTGTTTTGGCCGCCAATGCTGTCCAGAAAACGTACATTGATGCAATGATGCGTCAGCGTGCACGCAAGGCCGCAAGAATGCGCTAAGTTATAATATGAAAATACTTAACAAGAAAATTGCTGCACATAAATCATCGGTCGCGTGGCTGCAACGTCAGGCGTCTGACCCTTATGTTGCGCGCGCCCATCGTGATGGTTATCGCGCGCGTGCGGCGTACAAACTGATTGAAATGGACGAACGGTTTCATTTCCTGAAAAATGGTCAGGTTGTCGTCGATTTGGGTGCGGCCCCAGGGTCGTGGTCGCAATATGTAATGCGTACATACCCGCGGTCGCGTGTGTTTGCAATGGACTTGTTGGAAATTACGCCAATCAATGGTGTGGAATTTTATCAGGGTGATTTTACAACAGATGCTGCGCTGGATTGGCTGGTTCAGAAATTAGATTTGCCGACTGATGCGGCGCAAAATGGCACGGTTGACGTGGTTTTGTCTGATATGGCACCGAATACGGTTGGACATAAAAAGACCGATCATTTGCGTCAAATGGTGCTGTTGGAATATGCATTTGATTTTGCGCAGCGTGCGCTAAAACACGGTGGCGTGTTTGTTGCTAAATCGTTTACGGGTGGTACAACCGGCGAACTGATTAAACAAATAAAGTCAAAGTTTGATGCGGTGCATCATATAAAACCGCCTGCATCGCGCAAGGACAGCGTTGAAATGTTCATTGTTGCAATCGGATATCATGGTTAAAAAAAACGCCCACATGGGGCGTTTTTTATAAGGGTTATTTTAATTTTTCGGCGGCGGTGCGTGCCAATTCATCACAACGTTCATTCATTTCGTCGCCGTTGTGACCGCGTACCCAATGCCAATGAATTTTTATTGCACCCGACAGTGCGTCCAGTTGCATCCATAAATCCTGATTCTTGACGGGCTTTTTGTCCGCGGTGCGCCAATTATTTTTCTTCCAATTTTTCAGCCACGATTGCATGCCGTTTTTAACATATTGACTGTCGGTGTGTAATTCAATTTCGCTGTGCCGGTGTGCAGCGGTCAACGCGCGAATTACCGCCATCAATTCCATACGATTATTGGTTGTGTCGCGTTCGCCACCACTGCGTTCAGCGGTGTTTTGTCCGTTTGTTGCCACAAATGCCCATCCCCCTGGGCCAGGATTCCCAAGGCAACTGCCGTCTGTCCATATTTTTAACATTTTATTCAACCTTGTTTTGTGATATAATAGCATAAAATGAAATTTAATGCCAAACAATTAGCAGAAATGTCCAAGAGTGTCCGCGCATTTGCGTTGGACGCGGTGCGTCGCGCGCGGTCGGGACATTTGGGAATTGTGCTGGACGCCGCCGATATTATCACAATAATTTATGCAAATTTCCTGCGGCGCGGTCAGGACAGATTTGTCTTGTCTGCGGGTCATGGCAGTGCTTTGTTATACGCCACGTTGAAATTGGCGGGCTATGATATCGGTGAACTGGAATCTTTTCGTACTATTGGTGGATTACCTGGGCACCCAGAATACGGCATTGATGGCGTAATGGCGACAACTGGGCCACTGGGACAGGGGGTTGGTAACGCGGTCGGTATGGCGTTGGCGGCCAAAATTCAACAGAAAGATGAAATGGTTTATTGTCTGTGTGGCGACGGCGATTTATCCGAAGGTGTTGCGTCCGAAAGTATCGCGTTTGCAGGACGTTATAAATTAAACAACTTGGTTCTGTTGTGGGACGATAATAATGTCACCATTGATGGTGCAGCGTTGACCGATGTTGATGTTCCTGCGCGTATGCGGGCGGCGGGCTGGCGTGTAATATCTGTGCGTGGCGATGATTTTGATGCGTTGGATGGGGCATTATGCGCGGCGTCAACGTCTGATGTGCCGACATTTGTGCGTTGTCGCACGGTGATTGGACGCGGGTCGTCATTGGCGGGACAGCCGGCGGCACATGGTTTTGCGTTATCTGATTCGGAATTGTTAAAGTTGGTTGCAGGATTCATTTCGCCGATGGGCGAACGTCTGTGGCAATCAGTTGCGAAAAATGCCAATGCGAAATATGTTTTGAATCAACCTGATGTCAGTGTGGCTGATATGCCAACGTTGGATTGCGACAAAGATATTTCAACGCGCGAACTGTCAGGAATTTATTTGCAATCTATGATTGCGGCGGGGGTGCGCTTGATTGGGGGCAGTGCGGATTTATCGCACAGCACCAATGCAAAGACATCTGCGCACCACGATATTACACCGACGGATTTTAACGGCAATTTTATAAATTATGGTGTGCGTGAACACGCAATGGGCGCGATAATGAATGGACTGGCGGCATCTGGCATGCGTCCGTATGGTTCAACGTTTTTGGTATTCAGTGACTATTTGCGTCCCAGCATTCGAATCGCGGCGATGTCGGGGTTGCCGGTAATTTATGTATTCACACACGACAGTGTATGTGTTGGCCCAGATGGTCCAACACACGAACCGATTGAACAGTTGCCGTCGCTACGCTTAATACCGCACCTGAATGTTTATCGCCCATGCAACGGGGCCGAGGTTGCGTACGCGTGGCGTATGGCGGTGTCTGATACGAATTGTCCGTCGTGCTTGATTTTGTCGCGCCAGAAAATACAGCAAATTTCAACACCAGACAACGCCGATATTTCACGTGGTGGGTATGTAATATATCCGGCGGCGACGCGGCGCGTGCGTGCAACATTGTTGGCTACCGGCAGCGAAGTGCCACTGGCGGTTTCTGTCGCCCAAATGTTGGGGCCAGATGTTCAGGTTGTCAGTGTGCCGTGTGTCAGTGAATTTCGCGCCCAAGATGATAAATATAAACAAAAAATCTTGCGCGGGTATGTTGTCGCGATTGAGGCCGCGGCATCTGCCCCGTGGTTTGAATTTGCAGATGCGGTTGTTGGCATTGACAGATTCGGTTTGTCGGGCGATGGTGCGGCGGTATATCGTGCGATGGGCTTTGATGTAGATGCGATTGCGCGCGACATTGCCGAAAAAATAAAATAATCCAAAAGAAAATGTCAGAGTATGAATTTATTTCATCGTGGGGTGAACATATTCCCGTTGTAATTGATACGCGGCGTGGCGTGCGCAATATAACACTGCGTCCAAAAACGCGACCCGTGCGCGAAATTCATATTACAAAGCCGTGGCTGGCAACCGCGTCGTCGGCATTACGATTCTTGGAACAAAAACGAAAGTGGGTCGAACGGATTTATGCCGCTGCGCCTGAAAAATCACATGTGCGTGTGGGTGATACAATTGAATTTCTGGGGCGGCGTGTAAAACTGGTGCACGATGCGTCGCGTCACGCCAATCAATTTATTGTGTGCGCGGATGGCGTGTGCACGCTGATTGTTGGTGGCGATGATGATATGTTTGAACGTCGCGTGCGTGATTTTATAAAAGGTGAATTTCTGTCTGCGGCGCGCGCAATGATAAAAACCGCGCCACGTGAATTGTGGCCAACGCGCGTTGCCGTGCGCGACACGACCAGCCGTTGGGGCAGTTGTTCTTCAACCGGTACAATTTCCTTTTCGTGGCGGTTGGCGTTTGCGCCAACGGACGTAATGCGGTATGTTATTATGCATGAATTGGCGCACAGGGTGCATATGAATCATTCGCCGGCATTCTGGGCAACGGTTGCACAACTATATGGCGACGGGGTGGGGCGCGCAAAGCGGTGGCTGACAGTGCACGGCGCGGAATTGCATGAATATTTCTGAGGAAAATACTTGAAAATCCGCAAATTTCGGCTAGTATCACATCATGATTAAACGCGTAGTTATCTTTTTTGCACATCATCACGCCCTGTGGGGCGAATATTAGCGTTTTGCATTTTTTATGATATAATTGACATTGATATGTCACAGTTTTTCGTACTAAAAAACACAGGAATAAAAAAATGGAATTAAAACCAACAAAACCGTTGTCGGGTTTTATCGAATTATTACCGGCGCAACAGCGTTGCTTTGATGAATGCGCGCGTCGTATGCTGGATGTATTGCGCGTGGCGGGATTTTCCCAGTTGGACCTGCCTGCCATCGAACGGGCCGAGGTTCTGACCGATAAAGATAATTGGGATGAAATTGAAACACAGATGTTTTTGTTTCAAAAGGGTGACACAAAAATGGGCTTGCGCTATGATGGGACGGTCGGACTGTCGCGTTATGTTGCAGGACACTTGAATGATTTGGTGTTCCCGTTTCGTGCATCACAGTTTTCAAAACGTTATCGTGGGGAACGCGCACAAAAAGGGCGTTATCGCGAATTTTACCAGATGGATATGGACATCATGGGTATCAATACACTGTCCACGAATTACGATGCGGAAATAATTTCTGTTATCAGTCGCGCTTTGAAATCTGTGTCTGAGTTTATTGGGCCGGCGCGCGTGCTGGTTGGGTCACGTCCATTCTGGGACGCAATGTTTTCTTATTTGGAATTGTCGGATGCCCAGAAAAAATCAGTATTCGTATTGATTGATAAAAAAGATGCCATGGGCGATGACGAATTTGCCGCCGGTTTGCGTGATGCATTGGCGGACACACGCAAAGAAGACGAAATTAAATCTGTATTCGCGCGTGGATACACCGAATTTGCCGGTCGCACAGATGCATTGGATGCGGCGATTGCCGAACTGACCAACTTTACGGCGACATTGCGTGATATGGGTGTTGATAATGCTGAAATCGATTTGTCGATTGCGCGCGGATTGGCGTACTATACTGGTTTGGTGTTTGAATTCAAATTGATTGAACATCCAGAACTGGGTACGGCCGCGGGCGGTGGTCGCTATGCTGATTTGGCGGGTAAATTTTCCAAGACGAAAATCATCGGCGTTGGTGCTGCGATTGGGTTCTCGCGCATATTTGTGGCGTTGTTGGAATCTGGTCAAATTGACCTGACACGCTTTTCGTCGCCAATTCGTGCCGCGATTTTGGTAATGGGCGCAAATAATGTTGCGTATGCGTCGTCTGTATTGAATGCGTTGCGTGATAATGAAATTGCATCTGTGTCATATTTGGATACGGACAAAAAATTCAAAAATCAGATTGAATACGCCGACAAAATCCGTGCCGATTACAGCATAATTATTGGCGACAGCGAACGCGAATCAAACACGCTGGCGGTCAAAGATATGCAGTCGGGCCAACAACAAACGTTGGACTTGTCGGGCGTAATTAAATTATTAAGATAATGGTATAACTTTATGATAATAGAGCAAAAATTAAAAGACATACAAACGCGTGCGTCGGAAATAGAAGCGCAAATGAATTCTGGCAATGTGTCGGGTGATGAACTGACCAAGTTGTCCAAAGAGTATTCGCGCATATCTGAAATATTGCCTTTGATAAATGAATATTTTCAGACGACGGCTGGCATTGCTGATGCGATTGAAATGCAGCATGACCCAGAATTGCGTTCAATTGCGGTTGAGCAGTTGGCGGAACTGAATCATGTGTTGCCTGAAATTGAAAAGAAATTGCAGATTGCATTATTGCCGCGCGACGATGCCGATGACAACAGCGTGATTATGGAAATTCGTGCGGGCGTTGGTGGCGAAGAATCTGCGCTGTTTGCGGGCGATTTGTATAATCAATATAAATCATACGCGTTGCGTCACGGCTGGCAGGTAGAGGTTATCGAAGAAAACGCAACATCCTTGCGTGGGTACAAAGAAATTGTATTCAAAATCGATGGCGTTGGTGCATATGCGCGTATGAAATTCGAATCGGGAATCCATCGCGTGCAACGCGTGCCTGAAACCGAGGCCGGCGGTCGTATTCATACCAGTGCTGCGTCTGTTGCCGTTATGCCAGAGGCCAAAGATATCGACGTTGTAATTGATGACAAAGATATTCGCATTGATGTATTCCGTGCGTCTGGGGCGGG
>OIYP01000648.1_pt1 | contig 21596 bp, 19 predicted proteins | sample 1588261 | NCBI WGS metagenome assembly OIYP01 (sample SAMN03283293) | human gut metagenome | biome: human-associated habitat; material: feces | host: Homo sapiens | place: Peru | collected 2012
ATTTTTCACAAAGTCACTTTCTGAATATTTACTGGTAGAACCATAAGCTGCCCGTTCAAACTCACTGGTTGAAAGTAATGCAAGGTTACTTCCATCCGCTCCGCAGATTGCCCAGAGTCTTGCATCTTTTCCATTTAATCCAAATCTTATTTTACCAATTGTCTTTGTAATTGATATCCCAAAGTTTTTCAGTCCTTCTGCATCTGTCCAATATGCTGATTCAGGGGATGTGTTTTCCGCTGCCTGTACAGTCGGTATTGTTCCATTCATTCCCGGAAATAATGACAATGCCATTATCATTGAAAGTAGAATTGCGCTGCTCCTTTTAAGCCATTTTTTCTTCATGTTCCTCCTCCATTTCTCGTAAAAACCAGATTTTCATATCCACATACCTTTTGTTATCACTCTTTACCCATGCTCCAAGTAGATTCTGACAGTCATACAGTGCCTTGGTAATCTGCTCATACTTTTTTGGCAGAATGCACTGCTGTTCCATGGACACATGTGCAAGAAATACCAGTAGCTTGATATTCGTAAATGCACATCATAAAGGTGTTCTTTATCCTATCTGACATATAAAAGGTTCCCAAAAAAGACACAATATCAGTTGCTATACTGCTGTTAGCAACAATAGTCTGCATCATCTTTTTTTGCAACTTTTTCATACATAAATCCACTAAAATTATAGCACAAAATCATTTTATGTGTAAATGGATTTTTTCTTACCGAAAGTGAGTTTGAAAGGCAATCAAAGCCTTGTCATCTGCCACGCCCACGTCTACGAACCGGTGTGATTATCTGCTGTTCCCCTTGTGCTTTTAGCTGCTCCTCTGAAGGATGATTTCTGTTGTATTTCACACGGTAATCATATTCCTCAGTAAAATCATCATAGACAGACATTTTGTAGCGAAGGCTCCGCATGGATTCTTCGGTATATCCCATTCTGTCCTGATACTTCTTTAGTTCTTCCATTCGGTCATCCGATGGTGGTGGCAAAAGCTTGGCACGCTCTTCCAGTGAGAGCTTGCGGTATTCTGCCGGGGATGGAAACGGCTTATTTTGAACCGGCACAGTTGACGAATTGTTATCAAGTAATTCGTCTAACTCATCCTCATTATCTGGTTCTGCGTCGGTTGAGTTATTTGTTGTGCTAAACTCAGTACTTACCGAGCCTGCGCCTGCATCAAGTCCCTGCCACTCTTTATTGAAGTCATCAAATGCAGCACCATAAAAGAAAGACTCGTCATTCTCCGGTATCTCATGTTTTTCTTGAAACTCGTCATATGCTTCATATATAGAAATATCCGGTTTCTTGGTTGACTGTGATTCCTGTGTTGGTACCTGCTTTTTAGCCTTAGAAGCCGGTTCTTTCACTTCCTCCTCATCTTCTTCCCATCTGGAATAATCCTTCATGGACTGGCTGGAATGCTCGATGTCCTGTTTCTGCCTTGGATAATCGAACCAGTCTTCTTTTTCCTTCTGCTTCATATACTCCCTGATGCCGGCAACCGTGAATCGCTTACCAAGCTTACTGCCTCGTACTGCCTGCACCTTACCACCATTGCTGCTGCGATAGGGAAGGGCATAACTGATGGTATTCCCCTTTAAGCGGACATTCATGTGATAGGTTCTCTCAAGCATATTTACCACATCATGGATGTTCTGCGTGGTCGGATCATTCATGGCAAGTCTGATATACACACGCATTTCATCCTTGAAAGAAAGTTTTCCCCTTTTCTGCATCTGATTTTCCGCTAAGGTGCGTTCCTCTCTGGTCTTATCCGGATTGTAGAAGCTGTCACGAACAGAGTGCGTCAAGCCCCGGCTCCTGCACTGTTCTCCAAAATACTCCGACATTTCCACCAGTTCCTTCGGACCTCTCCGAAAGGAAGAACCATCCTTCTGGTTACAGTTATTTACCAGAAAATGCACGTGAACATGCTCCGTGTCCACATGCACTGCAAATAATACTTCAAACCCTTTTTCCCAGAAGAACTTATGAGCGAAGTCCTCCGCTATCTTGTAAGCATCTTCATAAGTCAGTTTATCATTGTCCTCCGGATGAAAGGATATGGACAGCTTCTGTGCAAGAATATCCCGCGGGAAGAACCGGCTGTACTTCTTCTGATGCATTTTCCTTGTCATCAGAACGCTGTTCGCAAAGTTATCCCGGTTGCATCCAAAGGCATTATATAACTCCGACTTTGTCTTGATAACACCAGAACTTAGCTGTTCCTTCTTCTGCCCCAGAATATAATCTGCCGCACTGTGAAGCTGTGCCACAGACTTGCATGGAGCATATTTTACATTGACATTTCCATATACTGCCATCTAATTCACCACCTTTTCATATAGCTTTAATACCGAGTCTTCCAACCGCCGGAATACTCTTTGGAACGGTTCAAATGCTGTCATGGATATCAAATCCTGATAGGCATTGATATTCCTTGCCAGCTGGTTGATATTGACACCCTGCTTTTTCAATTCGTAGCAGACCTCATTCATAACTTCCATAAACTGCTTTAATGTTGTTCCGTCAATCTGCCTGCCCTTGTTGACACGGAGCAGATAGTCGATGAAATCAGCGGAAGTCTTATATCCGCTTTCCTTCATCTGTGATTCAAATTCCTGCTTTACACGGTAATCCACACGAGAGTAGATTACCTCGTCTCTTGTTCGATTCCCCATATAGTCCTCCTTGTTTTTATCTGTAATAAAAAAAGCCACAAAACACTTTGGTTGAATTGGCATTGCTGCCTTTTCTTCCATTTGTTTCATGGCTTCGCTTTTGGTATTTTTTTATTCAGTTATTGTGTTTTGGCTACGATTGCACCGGATTATGGCTAGATACTAATAGAAATTGTGGTCTGCCCCGGTCAATTGCAGTGTCATGCCCCTGTTGTGGTTCTACTGTTGCTCTGCTTTGTAGCCATTTGGTTGCAGATATTATCTAAACTGTATCTGCTATAGCTATACTGTCCATAAGAACCGCTATCATCTGCATCCGTCTGGGTAATTCTTCGTAGCCTTGGTGTAAGCGATGCTTCATCAGCAGGGCACATCATCCCCACAGGTCTGCCCGCCGGAAAAAAGCTCCGGCAGACAGACAAAAGCAGCCCTTCGCTTACCGCTTCGGACTGCTTTTTCCACATCTCTACTACTTATTGAAATCTTCTATTTCCTTTCCGATGTGGTGGGGATGATATAGGCAGGTAGTACCGCTGGCTTGCCAACTCGTCAAAAATAAAATCAGGGTCCCCTCCGGTACCCTGATTTTATTTCCGCCTCATTGTCTGCGCCATCGGTGCTACCTGCTCATCGGCTATATCCTTCTTGCTTCTACCCTCATTACAAAACAATAGAATTCTCCCCCAAGTCATTATCCCTCTTTATGATTCGTTTTCTTCTGTTTCTATATCCAGCCTCTGTAAAATATCATATATCACACCAGAATCGTTTAATAAGCTTATAGCAAAACATTTCTTTCCTGCATCTTTTAATGATGCACCAATGTGATACGCTTTTTTGTCATCAATGATTAAAAACCTGTCATGAAATACACCTGTGTAGTTCACTTCAAGTTTGGGATACTGTTGATTGAAAGTTTCAATATCTTTTTCTGACAATCTGGTTTTTCTAACTGTGTAAATCGTTACCGATACATTCTCTTTCTTCTTGGACAGAATATTTAAAGTTCCCACATCGACATAATTATCGACCAATACAAGACTTTTCGTTGCACTAGCTACCAGATCTATCAGTAAGCTAAACGCATCATATATCTGTCCATCAAAAAAGATTTTCTGCTGTGATTCTTCGTGGTCAGAAATATATGCAAATACTTTATCAAATTTCTCATTTGTTTCATTTTGATAAGTTATCTGTCTTTCTTCTATTGCATTCATGCGATCATACAAAAGTGACGTGTTTGCCATATATTTACGCATTTCAACAAATGTTTCCATTATCCTGATACTGACTTGTATTGCAATATCACTCCTCAGCACCGCAGAAAGCATTGCAATACCTTGTTCTGTAAAAACATATGGCAGATATCTTCTTCCACCTCTCCCTTCTTTTGAGGTCACAAATTGTGACCTCAAAGAGTCGTACTCTTCCTTTTTTAGTTGAAACCTGAAGTTCTCAGGAAATCTTTCAATATTTCTTTTTACAGCCTGATTAAAAGTTTTTGTTTCAACTTGATACAAAATTGCCAAATCACTATCGAGCATTACCTGTTTTCCTCTAATAACATATATAAGACTCTGTATATGGCTTACTTCCCTAACCCTATCCTTTTCATCTGAATTTGCGTCAATCAATTCACTATTATCTTTTGCCATCGAATCCTCCAATCCATAATTTACACACCAAACGAGTAATCCAGAAACTCATTCTCTTCTGGCTCCGACAGTTCTTGCTTTACAACTTCTATCGGTTGTTCACTGCCCTGTATCGGTTCCGTAACTAGCTTTACCCCCACCGATGCCTCAGCTCCCGGATTTCCCTGCTGATACGGATAAGGCATTATCCCACCAGCCTGCAGTCCCGCCTGAAAAAATGCCTGCTGTTGCATCTGATACATGGCTGCAAGTGCCGGAAGATTTGAAAGAAGCTTCTGCTCCACAGTCTGCACCAGTCTGTCTGCAAAGGCATCTTCCTTTTCCCGACTCTCCAGATATGGATCGTTTTTCTTGGCAAGATGCCTTTCATAATAATCATTAATCGCAGCCACCACAAAAGCATTCTGCGACTTAAAGTCCTGTTCCACTTCAGCGGAATGCAGGCGTTCCCACGCCTGCACGCCTCCCTCATCCGTCATATTGAAACGGATGTTGTGATTCCTGTAGTGCTTTGTCATATTGCCTCACCTACCTTCTGCCTGCTCTTTCCTGATGTCTTAAAAGCATATAGCAGTAATACTCATAGCCCTTTGCATTAGCACGGATATCATTGTTAAAGACTGTATTTTCAGGATTGTACTCGCCGAAATTTTCAACCAGCCTTGCTCCGCCACCCATGAAGTAAACCTTCATCAGCTTCTCATTATATTCATGGTCACGAAGCTTCTGAAAAATCTCCTCCACATAGTCACAAATAGCCTTTTCCACGAGTGATGCATGGGGATCCGGCAGTTCAATCTTTCCGCTACGGAGAATATTATCAATTACATCATCCATAAGATTGTCTCCCGTTTTGTCCTGCACCATATTGTGAATCTTCTGAAAGCACTGGAACACACCAAGCTTCTCGGTCCATGCCTTGCTTTCCATTGGTCTACCGTTATTCAGATACATCAGATTCATGGTACCGTTTCCAATATCTGCAAGAAGCGTTACACCTGCAAAATCCTTCAGATTCTCTGTCACTGCCGAGTAACACTGCGGCATAACCGTACATCCTGCAAACTCAATACAATAAAGTCTGTCCTTATAGCCGACCTCCACACTGCTGTTTCTAAGCATATATCTCTTAAAGTCCTCCCTCTGTGCCTGCACCCATTTCAGAGGAAGCCCAACTGCAAGATGAATCCTTGCCCTGTTTACAGAGTCTGTCATTCCTCTTGCTTCCAGTTCCTTTACAATAGCCGCAAGTGTCAGCATATAATTGTCGTCATCAGTCTGCTTATCTGCCACAAAACCCTTTCTTCCCTCTCCAATGACATAATATCCACCATCGTACTCGATATAATATCTGCTTAACACAGGTGCGCTGTCATACTTTGCAATTGCTGTCTTAAAGCATCTTCTGGCTGTTTTCATATTTCCGTAGCCATTATCCACACCGATAATCAGTGCTCCGTTCATACTGTATTCTCTAATCTTCTCTGTCATATAATCCTCTCTTTCTCCGGCATCTGTGCCGGTAACCAAAATAAAAAAGTCCATGCATCTGTATCTCTACAAACACATGGACGAATCAACTGCCACTCTTGATATTTAGCGTATCCTTCCTACGAATTACTACACACTTTACTACACACTTTTTTCATCAAATTACACCATTTTATGATAAGTTACGATAGTTTCCTCTCAAATTAAAAATGCCCTCAAAGCCTGTAAAATCAAGCATTTGAGGGCATTCACAAGGGTTAAGATAAAGGAGCAGGTAGGAAATCTATAAATTCGCTCTTGTAGCTTTCCATTGTATGTTAATCCTCCTGTGTGGTTTTCTTTAAATTATCTCTGTCAATTTTACCACATTGGGGCGTGCTTTTCAACGTGGAAATTAGGGGGATTAGATATACTCACTTGTGTTTACGATTACGCCGTCATATACTGACTGCTTTTTGATAAACTCCGCAACCTTGTCCACATCTTTTCCGTTTTTGTTCCAGTCCTTTGTGAACTCAACTTTGTCGGCTGCAAGCTCCTTCTCCTGCTTTTGGCTGATGAGTAAAAGCACGAGTATTCCGGCATGGCTTAGATGCTTGACTACATTTACGAAGTCCTCACCCTCCTTTGGTGCGTAGAGATAAGTATGGCGTCCGTCTATATTTAAGGCTTTCTCGACATCCTCCACAAAGCCGCGGTTTACACCATCCACTCCGTCTACGAATACGGCGGTGATTGCCTTCTGGCCCTTGATTGCAGCTCTTACGTTTCTGTCTACTCTTCCCTCATAGAGACCGCTTTCCTCTGTGTGTACCTCTTCAACCACACCACAGGCAGATGTCATATCGGTCACACGGTCGATTAAGATGAACTCACCGAGTGTCTTGTGGTTTTTGAACTTATCGCAGACTATCTTGTCCGAGAATGCAATCTTTACAACTGCTATCTCGTTCTTTTTGAGCTTGTCGGCAGGCTTTTCCTCACCTGTGTTTACATCGATGGTATGCTCTATCTCTGTTACGATGCCCGGTATTGACTTGGTACCTAGCTTGAAGAAGAAATTCTTTCCCTTGAAGAGCTCATCGTCATCCATCCAGAGTATTGTAGCTGTGATAGATGAAGCAACCTTTGCTCCTGAACCGATTGTGAGCACGCAGCCTCTTGATACGTCCACCTCTCTGTCAAGCTGGATTGTAACCGGCTGGCCTGTAAATGCGCTATCGCTTAGCTTATCACCCACATGGATGCTCTTTACATGGGCGGTCTCATTGCTTGGCAGTGTGGTGATTTCATCGCCCACCTTTACCTCTCCGGCCTCTATCTGGCCCTGGAATCCACGGAAGGTGTGGTCAGGACGGCAGACTCTCTGTACAGGCATGTAAAAGCCCTCTTCCTCGTTCTCATCCTTTATGTCAACATCCTCAAGATATGATAAAAGAGCAGGTCCCTTGTACCATGGGATATTCTCAGACTTTGTTGTGACATTGTCACCCTCTGTTGCAGAAACAGGAATTATTACTACATTTTTGAGTTCGAGCTCCTTTGTAAGCTCAATAATCTGCTTTGTGATTTCATCGAAACGCTTCTCGTCGTAGCCTACAAGATCCATCTTGTTTACAGCAAATACAAAGTAGTTGATTCCCATGAGCGCGCAGATTCTTGCGTGTCTTCTTGTCTGAACCAATACGCCCTGCTTTGCATCTATTAAAATTACCGCAAGGTCTGCAAAGGATGCACCTACAGCCATGTTTCTTGTATACTCCTCATGGCCCGGTGTATCTGCCACGATAAAGCTTCTCTTATCTGTTGTGAAGTAACGATAAGCCACATCGATTGTGATTCCCTGCTCTCTCTCTGCCATCAGTCCGTCGAGGAGGAGTGAATAGTCGATGGCACCTCCACGGCTGCCGACCTTACTGTCGAGCTCCAATGCCTTTTCCTGATCTGCATAGAGCAGCTTTGAATCGTATAATATATGTCCGATCAGAGTTGATTTTCCGTCGTCCACGCTTCCGCATGTAATAAATTTAAGTAATCCGCTCATTTTAGAAATATCCCTCCCTCTTTCTTCTTTCCATGCTGCCTGCCGCCTCGTTGTCAATGACACGGGTGGTTCTCTCTGAGGAAACAGCACTGAGTGTCTCATCAATAATCTCATCAAGTGTATCCGCTGTCGACTCCACACCACCTGTCAGTGGGTAGCAGCCGAGTGTTCTGAAACGCACACTCTTCATCTGGATTTCCTCACCTGGACGAAGCTTCATTCTGTCGTCATCTACCATGATGATGTTGCCGTCTCTGTATACGACAGGTCTTTCCTTCGCAAAGTAAAGTGAAGGAATCTCAATATTCTCTCTCTTTATATACTGCCAGATATCCTTCTCTGTCCAGTTTGACAGTGGGAAAACTCGTACCTCCTGTCCCTTCTTGATTCTGGAGTTGTAAAGCTTCCACATCTCAGGGCGCTGGTTCTTTGGATCCCATGCATGGTTTTCATTTCTGAATGAGAAGATTCGCTCCTTTGCTCTTGATTTCTCCTCGTCTCTTCGACCGCCGCCAAACGCTGCCGTAAAGCCGTATTTGTCGAGTGCCTGCTTGAGTGCCTGCGTCTTCATGATATCTGTGTATGCTGAGCCGTGGTCAAACGGATTGATGCCCTGCTTTACACCGTCCTGATTTATATATTCAAGCATCTCGATGCCCTTTTCCTTAGCGATGCGGTCTCTGAATTCTATCATCTCGTGGAATTTCCAGGTTGTATTTACATGTAAAAACGGAAATGGCGGCTTCTCCGGATAAAATGCCTTCATTGCAAGATGAAGCATTACCGAGCTGTCCTTTCCAATTGAGTACAACATAACCGGCTTCTCGCACTCTGCGGCTACTTCACGTATTATGTATATTGCCTCTGCTTCGAGTTCGTCAAGATGTGATAATTCACCCATGTCTGTTACCATCCTTTTCTTTAATATTTATTGGATTCCTTCTTGTTGATAAGAATCTCTTCCTTGCTGCCGTCGCGCTTTTTGATATCCCAGGTCAGCGTGTCCGGTGTGCTTTTTACTGTCATGAGACTTCCCATGCCTCCTATGTCTGCTCCAAGATAAAGAGCAATAGCGCCAAAATGACATTCCTTGATGCATGAGGCACAGCCCCAGCAGTCCTTAGGATACTTGATAAAGGCTTTTTTCTCTGAGTCCTGATATATCAGGCTTCCCGGACATACACTTGTGCACATGCCACAGCCCTTACACTTTGCTTTATCAATCATTATGCTCATAACGCGCCTCCCTTCCGACAAGCTCTCTGTAAATCATATGAAGCTGCCCGTTTTCGTATTTGGAATTGACGTATTTCATCCAGTCATCACTCTTGCCCGGATAATCCAGATTCTCGGCAAAGCTGTGCCATCTGGTTTCCTTTCTCGCACCAAGATGTGCTATGACCGAAAGACATACCGTAAGTCTCTCCTTAAGCTCATATATGAACATAAGCTCATGCATATCCGATGCATATAAATCACCGGTCAGCTCTATCAGATGATTTATCTTTTCCTTTGCCAGCGCAAGCTGCTTGCCGTTGAACTGGTAATGTGTGGAAATGCCGCCTGCATAGTTGTCCATGACCTTCTGCATGGCTTCCTCGATAGCCTCTGTTGTAAACATCTGAGACCTTTCAGTAAGGAAATGGTCGTACTCTGAAGCTTTTGCTTCAAGTGCCTTTTTCTCATCGAATGCTGCCGTATCAGAACTGATAACAGAGGTATCTGCATCAAGCTTTGATATCATATCTATCGCAGCGATTTCACCCTCCACCATGGCTCCTGTAACATATTTCTGCGGACATCCGCCTGCCACATCTCCTGCGGCATAGAGTCCGTGGATTGTTGTCTCACGCTCGGTATTTACCCAGTAGCCGCTCGCTGTGTGGCCGCCTACGATATACGGCTCGGTGCCTTCTATCTCCACGTTCTGCTCACTTGGATTTTTGCCTGCCTCCACCCACTTGAGTGTCTGGCTCGGTGCCATGTTGAGATATGCCTTTCTCAATGACTCATCCTGCTGTGGCGAAATGCCCTCTGTCCTTAAGTAGCAAGGGCCTCTTCCCTCAAGATTTTCCATGACCGTTCCGTATACACGCTCAGATGTGGTGAGACCGTATTTTGTCTCGTAAACCTCTCCAAGCGAATTGACCTGCTTTGCTCCGACTCCCTGTGCAATTGTTCCTGTCGGTGCGATGGTGTCCTTGCATCTGAGTGCGATAAATCTCATCTCAAAGGTGGTCATCTCTGCTCCGCTTCTTATGCCCATCGCATATCCGGCGCCTGTGTTAAATGGCGGATACCACATCTTGTGCCTTGAAAAGCCTGGATTGTTTGGTCTGTACAGACCGGCCGCTCCGCCTGTTGCACAGAGCACCTTTTTTGCCCTGATTTCATAGGCTGTCGCATCCTCGATTGAAAATCCGTATGCTCCCTTTATCGTGTTGTCCTCAACTATGTAGTCTGTGATATTGATTCTGTTTATCACCGTACAATCTGTAAGCTTTGAAGCCGCTTCTGCCAAAAGCGGCTTCATATTCTCGCCGTTTATCTTGATATTGCGGTTTCCTCTGGCTACATACTCACCGTTTTCATCCTTTAATATGACAAGTCCAAGCTTTTCCATCTTGTCCGTCACGCGGTTTAAGCCCTCGGACATAGTCATGAGTAGGTCCTCCCTTACTATGCCGTCAGCATCCTTTTTAGCGTAGTCCACATAGTCCTCAGGCTTTCTGCCCTTTACGATGTATGCATTTATCGCATTGACACCTGCTGCAAGGCATCCGCTTCGCTTTATGTTGGCCTTCTCTGCAATTATAATTGAATAATCCGATTTCTCACGGATGGTGAGTGCTGCATAGCAGCCCGCCGTGCCTCCTCCGATTATGAGGATATCCGTGTGTAGGATTTTTTTGTTTTCTATCTTCATATATCTCCCTCTGCTTCCTCTTTTTGATTCAACATATGAATATCAGATGTAGAATACATCCTGCTCCTGCATCTCGCTGTTTTCCATCAGATATGTCTTCTCATCATCAAATATATACAGCCTGTAAATCAGCACATGTACTTTCTCTCCGACCGATATCAAATCCTTTTCAAGTGAGCGCTCACCGACTACCTCAATGCCGTTTATGCTGACCGTGATATCCATCCTGTTTCCTCTGAAAACCACATCTGTAACGGTGCCCTCCTCTGCCGCTGACTGATAGCGGTCAAGGTTTCCGCTCTTTGATATCTTGATAAACTCAGGTCTGATTACCGCCTTGTCGGCATTTTCTATCCTGTCAAAGCCCTTTAGCCTGTCGTAGTTTTCAACAACTGTGGTGTGTCCTATGAACTGCGCTACAAAGGGTGTGTCAGGTGACTTATATATCTCAAGAGGTGTGCCCATCTGCTCTATCGTGCCGTGGTTTGTGATAATGATTTCATCTGCCACCTCAACAGCCTCATCCTGGTCGTGTGTGACGAAAATGCTTGTGATTCCAAGCTTTTCGACAAGCTCCTTTAGCCAGGTACGAAGCTCACCGCGCACCTTTGCGTCAATCGCTGCAAAAGGCTCATCCAGTAAAAGCACCTGAGGATTCGGCGCCAGCGCTCTTGCAAAAGCTACTCTCTGACGCTGTCCTCCCGAAAGCTGATTTGGATATCTCTTTTCAAGCCCCGATAAGCCTGTCATCTCAAGAAGCTTAGTGACACGCTCCTTTATGAGCTTTTTCGGCATCTTCTGAAGCTCAAGTCCAAACGCCACATTATCGTATATTGTCATATATCGAAACAGCGCGTAGTTCTGAAACACGAAGCCTATGCCTCTCTTTGAGGCCGGAATATCGTTCACACGCTTTCCATCTATATATATGTCACCGGAATTCGGTGTTTCAAGTCCTGCTATCATACGAAGAAGTGTTGTCTTGCCACTGCCGGACGGACCAAGCAGCGCCACAAGCTTTCCCTTTTCCACTCCAAAGCTCACATTGTCGGATGCCAGGAAGTCTCCGTATTTTTTGTATATATTTTTCATCTCAACGTACATATACGTTATCTCCCTCCTGCTTTTCCCATTAATCTCAGTGTAATTTCTTAAATTTGTGCTCAACTATATTTCTTGCAAAAAGAATGATCAATGCAATGATCAACAGTATCGACGATACAGCAAATGCCGATGTTATCGAGCTGTCCGTGCCCGACATATACAAGGCATCAATCTCAAGCGGCAGCGTAAATGTCTCACCTCTTGTCTTTGAGAGCGCATTTACCGCACCGAACTCACCGAGGGCTCTCGCCGTACAGAGTATGATTCCATAGATCAGACTCCACTTCATCTGAGGAAGTGTTATTTTCCGAAATATCGTAAAGCCGGATGCTCCCATCAGCGCTGCGGCCTCTTCCTCGTCCTTTCCCTCTGCATTGAGCACCGGGATGATTTCCCTTGACACATAAGGAAATGTGACAAATATCGTGGCAAGCACAACTCCAGGTATCGCAAACGTGATTCTCACATTCGTACCGAAGAGCTCATTGAACCATCTGATAACCGGATAAAACCATCCGAGCCGTCCGAAGGTCATAAGATATGCAAGTCCTACGATGACCGGAGAAATCGAAAACGGTATATCAATGAGTGTTGCAAGCACCTGCTTTCCTTTAAACGAAAAGCGGGTCAACAGCCATGCTGTCCATATTCCAAAGAAGGTATTTACAGCTACCGAAAAGACTGTTGCTATCAAAGTCACCTTTAGCGCCGAAAGCACATAGCTTGTGGAGATTGCTTTCAGATAGAATCCAAGCCCCTCCTTTAAGGCGCTTGCCATCACAGAAAAAAGGGGAACAACAAGCATGACAAATATGAAGAGCACTGTTACTGTGATGAGTATTATCTTTGTAATCTTTTTTCTTCTTTCAAGCTTTACCTGTTCGGTCATCGTATTGTGCTCCTTTCTGGTTTGTGTTCATCGCATTCAATTTATATGCAGCACTCTACAACAAATTGGTGCGCTGTGACTGTTTAACCTGCACTATGTTTACAAATAACAGCAGTAAAAATGATATAATAAGCATCACAAGTGCTATGGCAGTCGCACTAGCGTAATCTATATAGCTAAGCTTCTGCATGATAACGTAGGATACCACCTGTGTCCTGTGCCTTGCGCTGTTGCCTGATATGTAGATAACGCTTCCGTACTCTCCTATGCCTCTGGCAAACGCAAGGCCAAAGCCTGTTAAGAGTGCCGGGCGAAGCTCCGGAAGTATTACCTTAAAAAAGGTCTTAGCGGGTGTGGCACCAAGCATATATGCTGCCTCCTCATATGTATTATCCATCTTTTCCAGTACCGGCTGAACTGCTCTGATCACGAAGGGAATGCCTACAAAAACCAGCGCCACAACTATTCCTGCCTGTGTGTAAGCCACATCTATTCCAAGCTTACTTAGGCCCTTGCCAAAAAAGCCTGTGCCCGAGTACAGCTTTGAGAGCGTGATGCCTGCAACCGCTGTCGGCAGTGCAAACGGAAGCTCTATAAGTCCGTCAAGCAGCCATTTTCCGGGGAAATCGTACTTCACAAGCGTCCATGCGACGATGAGTCCAAATACCACATTTACAATGGCTGCGATAAATGACGAGGTGATGCTTGTGATAAAGGCATTCCTCACATTCTCCTTCATGATAAGTGCCACAAAATCACCGGGTGATATCTTTAGCGAATACACAAGCACTGATGCCAGCGGAATGAGTACGATGATTGAAAGCATCGTGACCACTATCCCAAGTGAAAGATGGTAGCCCGGTATAACTCTGGTCTTTATGTTCTTTGATTTAGTTTTCTTTTTTGCTGTTTTATCAGTTGCCGTAAATTTCATCGAACATTGCTCCATCATCAAAATATGTCTTGTAGGCTTCATCCCATCCGCCGTAATCATCTATGCTCCAAAGCCTGATATTCAAATCAAACTTGTCGGAAAACTGATTTAATATGTCCTGATTGGTTGGTCTGTAGCCACTCTCTCCAATCAGCCTCTGTGCCTCATCGCTGTAAAGATACTGTAAGTACTCTTTACTCGCAGCTTCTGTTCCATTGCTCTTTGCATTATCATCCACAATGGCAACAGACGGCTGCGCTAAAATGCTGACTGACGGGTTTACTATCTCATACTTGCCCGGATATGAATCCATGGTCGTAAGTGCCTCGTTTTCCCACGCTATGAGCACATCTCCCTGTCCGTTTTCCACAAATGTGGTTGTTGAGCCTCTCGCACCTGAGTCCATAATCGTGACATTTTCATACAGCTTCTTCATAAACGATTTCTGTTCCTTTTGGCTGTCATAGTTTGTCTTCGCATAGCTTAGCGCCGCAAGGAAATTCCAGCAGGCTCCTCCACTGCTCTTTGGATCAGGTGTGATCACATCCACATTCTTTTTCACCAGGTCATCCCAGTCGCTTATATGCTTTGGATTGCCCTTTCTTACAAGTAAAACGATTGTTGATGTGTATGGTGCCGAGCTGTCAGAAAACTCATCAATCCAGCCCTTATCAATTAAGCCGGTATTTTGTATCAGGTCTATGTCATGTTCAAGTGCCAGTGTGACAACATCTGCATTACAGCCCTCCACAACCGAGCGTGCCTGTGCTCCCGAGCCGCCATGTGACTGAATCACATTTATCTTTTTACCGTGCTCGCTCTCATAGTAAGACTCGAATATTTTGTTGTATTTCTCGTAAAACTCTCGTGTCGGATCATACGACACATTGGTTATGGTGACTGTGCCGTCATCCTTCCTGCCTGAGCAGCCTGTCAGAAGAAGTGACAGAATCATCACTGTCGACAGCAGAGCTGCCGTATATTTATGTATGTTTCTCATGTATGTTTCTCATTTTTCATGTTACAGTTTCCGGCAAAGCAAGCTTATGCCGTCAGTTTATATGCCATTAGTTTACTGTAAAAAGCGGTGTAGACAGGTATCTTTCTCCTGTATCCGGAAGCAGCACCACGATATTCTTTCCCTTGTTCTCAGGTCTTTTCGCAAGCTCTGTTGCCGCATATATTGCTGCTCCTGATGATATGCCAACGAGAAGTCCGTCGCTCTTTGCAACCTCTCTTGCCTTGTCAAAAGCGGCCTCATTCTCCACCGGAATCACCTCATCCACTATATCCATGCGCATGACCTTTGGAATAAAGCCTGCACCGATTCCCTGTATCTTGTGTGGCCCCGGTCTTCCGCCTGAGAGTACCGGTGAGCTCTTTGGTTCAACAGCTACTATCCTTACATCAGGATTATGGTCTCTTAATCCAAGCCCGGTGCCTGTACAGGTGCCGCCTGTTCCGACAGATGATACAAATATATCTACGTTTCCATCTGTATCCTCCCAGATTTCCTGAGCGGTTGTAGCTCTGTGGATATCCGGATTGGCCTGATTCTCAAACTGCTGTGGAATAAAGGCATTGCCATAATGCTCTTTAAGTCTCTGCGCCTCATCGATTGCACCCTTCATGCCCTCACGCCCCGGTGTGAGCTTTATCTCTGCGCCAAGCGCTGTGACGATTTTTCTTCTCTCAACGCTCATGGTATCAGGCATTATAAGTATCAGGTGAAGTTCCTTTGAGGCTGCCACAAATGCAAGTCCGATTCCGGTATTGCCACTTGTCGGCTCTATGATTATTGTGTCCTGATTTATCTTTCCATCCTTTATGCCCTGTTCTATCATAGCTGCCGCCACCCTGTCCTTTACACTTCCAAGTGGATTGAAATACTCCAGCTTTGCTATGATTTTTGCTTCAAGCCCAAGGGCTTTTTCATAATTGGTCAGCTCCAGAAGTGGAGTGTGACCTATCAGCTCAGTGAGCTGCTTTGCAATTTTTGCCATTGATATTACCTCTTTTTTGTTAATGTTTGTTTTGAGTTTGTTATGAGTTTGAGCTTAGTTTGTATGGCTGGGATTTCCTACCATTCAAATATGATTTCTAAGTTATTGATATGTTACCACTAATTGATATTTTTGTAAATGTAATTAGGGTTATTAATATTTGTTAGCGGGCTATAAATTTTATTGATAGCAAACGGACGACTGCGCAGTCGTCCGTCCGGTATCGAACTTACCATAAAAAAAGAGTTCTATCATTCGCAGACACAAAGTCTGTGAAAAATAGAACTCTTTTTGGTCTCCCTTTGGCTACTCCGCCTGTTCATTTGCTTTATCGGTTCTCGTGATATACTTGATGATATACTTGATTCCGACAAAGGTTCCAATCAGGATAAGCACTCCTATGATAAAAGGTACTACAGGATTTCTGACAAAGCCTGCTATGATGTAGGTCAGGCATGATATGCCTGCCACAAGCACAGCGTATGGAAGCTGTGTGGATACATGATTCATGTGGTTGCACTGAGCTCCGGCTGATGCCATGATGGTGGTATCGGATATCGGTGAGCAGTGGTCTCCACATACTGCACCTGCCATGCACGCTGAGATTGAGATAATCATCATCGTATGGTTTGTGCCCGAAAAGATATTTACTACTATCGGTATAAGTATACCGAAGGTGCCCCATGAGGTTCCTGTTGCAAAGGCAAGGAAGGCTCCCACCAGGAATATGATTGCCGGGAACAGTCCAAGCAGTGGTCCCGATACTCCTCCCACTAAGCCTGCGACAAATTCCTTGGCGCCAAGGCTCTCTGTCATGGTCTTTAGTGTCCATGCAAAGGTCAGTATAAGTATTGCAGGTACCATTGCCTTAAAGCCCTCAGGGATTGAATTACAGCAATCCGTAAAGCTTAGTACCCTTCTGATTGAATAAAAGCATATGGTGATTATCAACGCAAAAAAGCTTCCAAGCATAAGACCGATTGAAGCATCGCTACCTGCAAACGCATCAACGAAGCCTGTTCCGTCAAAAAAGCCTCCTGTGTATATCATCCCGATGATGCAGCTTATTATGAGTATAAGAATAGGAAATACAAGGTCTATAACCTTCCCCTTGCCCTTTATAACATCCTGCTTTGCCTCCGCATACGGCCTGTCTCCTGTGGTAAACAAATCACCCTTTTGGGCATTGGCTTCATGCTTTGCCATCGGACCGAAATCTACCTGTAAAACAACAAGTGCCACCATAGCGATAATAGTAAAGAGTGCATAATAATTGTATGGAATGGCCTTTATGAAAATAGAAAAGCCATCCTCTCCCTTTACAAAGCCGGTAACCGCGGCTGCCCACGATGATATAGGTGCAATGATGCATACAGGCGCTGCTGTGGCATCTATCAGATATGCAAGCTTTGCTCTTGAAACCTGATGCTTGTCGGTGACAGGGCGCATCACACTTCCTACTGTCAGACAGTTGAAGTAATCATCTATAAATATGAGTACTCCAAGTATTATAGCTGAAAGCTGGGCACCAATCCTTGTCTTTATGTGCTCACTCGCCCACTCTCCAAAGGCCGCCGAGCCGCCTGCCTTGTTCATCATGCTCACCATAACACCGAGCACGACTAAAAATATCAGTATTCCTACATTGTACGAATCCGATAGCACTCCAACAAGTCCGTCCTCGAATATGTGAAGCACTGATCTCTCAGCCGAAAAACCCGGCTGAAATGCATTTCCATAAAACAGTCCGCCAATCACTATTCCAACGAATAATGAGCTGTAGACCTCTTTTGTGATAAGTGCCAGAACTATAGCCACAACAGGTGGAACAAGCGCCCAGACTGTGGCATACATAGAAGGCACGTATTCTGCTGCCAGAATCATTATTTTATCCTCCGTCTATCCCTTATGCTCTATCTGTCAACCGCGCCGACAAGCTCTGAAATATCCTTTACTCCATACCTGTCCATATACTCTGCGATGCCATCCACTATCTGCTCTGTGGTCTTTGGATTTACAAAGTTTGCTGTGCCGACTGAAACAGCCGTAGCTCCGGCAAGTATCATCTCTATAGCATCGGCAGCATTTGTGATACCGCCCATTCCGATAATCGGAATATTGACTGCATGTGCTGTCTCGTAAACCATGCGCACTGCAACCGGATGAACCGCCGGACCGCTCATGCCGCCTGTCTTGTTTGCTAACACAAAGCTTCTTCTGTTTATATCAATCTTCATGCCTGTAATTGTATTGATGAGCGAAACCGCATCAGCTCCACCGGCCTCTGCCGCCCTTGCTATCTCTGCAATACTTGTGACATTTGGAGAAAGCTTCATGATAACAGGCTGCTTTGCATATTTTTTTATCTCGCTTGTGATTGTCTCAACACCCTTTGGATCTGTTCCGAAGGCAATTCCGCCCTCCTTAACATTAGGACATGAGATATTTATTTCCATCATATCAATAGGCTCATCCGCAAGACGCTTTACCACATCAAGATACTCGTCAAGCGAATGCCCACAGACATTTACCACAATCCTTGTATCAAACTGCTTTAAAAAAGGAATATCCCTCTTGCAGAAAAGCTCGATGCCGGGATTTTGAAGTCCGACTGCATTGAGCATGCCGCCGTACACCTCTGCTACTCTCGGTGTAGGATTTCCCTCCCACGGCTTATTCGCAACACCCTTTGTAGTGACTGCACCAAGTCTGTTTAAATCAACAAACTCGCTGTACTCTGCACCGGAGCCGAATGTGCCGGATGCAACTGTAACAGGATTTTTCCACTCAACACCGGCCACATTTACTGACATATTACTCATTACAGCTCCACCTCCTTCGCATCAAAAACAGGTCCCTCTTTGCATATACGCTTGTTGTTTACATTGCTGTGGGCATCCTTGTCCTTTGTTTTGCATACACACGCAAGGCATGCACCGATTCCACATGCCATGCGCTCCTCCATTGATATAAAGCAGTCCATATCATGCTCTGTAGCGTAAGCCTTGAGTGCACGAAGCATAGGCATAGGTCCACATGCATAAATCACGTCTGCTTCAAGAGCATTCTCCTTTATCGCATCGATGACATTGCCCTTTGTGCCGACACTGCCGTCCTCTGTGGCTACAAAGGAAGCTGCCTGCTCCTTAAACTCATCGAGCAGGAAGGTATTCTCATCGCGGTAGCCCATGACTATGTTCATATCGCATACTGCATTTATATCCTTCGCAAGCTGCAGCATAGGCGGCACTCCGATTCCTCCGCCGATAAGGAAGGCTTTCTTACCCGGCTGTACTGTAAAGCCGTTTCCAAGAGGTCCTAAAAGCCTTACCTTGTCGCCCATGACAAGCTTTGAAAACTCCTCTGTTCCTGTTCCTTCACCTGTCACACGGTACACGAGACGGATAGTGTCCTCGTCTCTGTTTATGCCGCAAAGGCTTATCGGACGCGGAAGCAGCTTACTCTTATCGTTTGGGTAAACCGATACAAACTGTCCCGCCTTTGCTGCCTTTGCAATTTTGTCTGTCTTAAGTGTGAGGTCATAGATGCCATTGCCGAGTGAGCTCTGGTCAACTACAACTGCAATCTCCTCAAATTTCTCTGCCATTTTATCTCCCTGGTTTCGTTTGTTAATATATTTAAGCCTTCTGAATGACTTATTAACGGTTTGCAAGTGCTCCTGAGATATCCTCAATCATATCCTCAACTGCCTTGCGTGATGCATCTGCAAAATTCTCTGCTGTGATGCCCATATCCTTGTACTTATCCTGCTTGTATGCGCAGATGATTCCACGTGATGAATTGACGATTGCGCCAAGTCCGTCCTCATTGAAGAAATGAACAAGGTCTGCACCCTTGCCACCCTGTGCACCGTAGCCCGGTACGAGGATGAAGCTCTTTGGCATTACCTTACGAAGAATCTTACCCTGCTCAGGGTATGTGGCGCCGACAACCGCACCTACATAGCTGTATGAATCACCCATGCAGTCAGCTCCCCACTCTGCAACCTTCTCGCCTACCCACTCATATAATGGGCGACCGTCAATCATACGGTCCTGGAACTCGCCGCTTGATGGATTAGATGTCTTAACAAGAATGAAGATACCCTTCTTCTCCTCCTTGCATACATCTACGAATGGCTTGATGCCGTCTGTTCCAAGGTATGGATTGACAGTGGCAAAATCCTCATCAAAGGTAGAATAGCTCTTGCTGCCGATCTGTACCCTTCCGAGATGTCCTGTAGCGTATGCCGCCGACGTTGAGCCGATATCTCCACGCTTTACATCTCCGATAACCACGAGATCCTTCTCATGACAGTAATCCACTGTCTTCTGGAATGCCTTAAGTCCCTCAACACCAAACTGCTCATACATGGCAATCTGTGGCTTTACAGCCGGAATCAGGTCATATGTGGCATCCACAATAGCCTTGTTGTACTGCCAGATAGCTTCCGCTGCACCTGCCGGTGTCTCTCCAAGCTCGTCAAATGCCTTCTTTGTGATGTGCTCAGGCACATATGAAAGCATCGGGTCAAGACCTACCACGATAGGTGCGTTTGTTTTCTTGATTTTGTCTACTAATTTGTTGATCATTCTTTCGTCCTCTTTATGCGTATTTTATTATACAGGCAGATATTGTGATTAATAAATATCTGCATACAGTTATAAATATTTTATAGCATAAACAGGATTCTTGCAACCAAAAATATAATAGCAGGGAGTATAGCATTAATTGCTGCTATACTCCCTGCTGAAATCACCTTTACACTCCCACAACCTCATCAATCATCCTAAGCTCTTCCTCAGAGAAGCCTGTGCCCTCCATAACCTTTAAGTTTTCAAGAATCTGCTGTGGCTTTGAGGCGCCGACAAGCACGCTTGTCACGTCATCATCCTTTACCACCCACTTAAGAGCCATCTGTGCAAGTGTCTCACCACGTTTTGTGGCTATATCGTTTAGCTTCTTAATCTGCTCGATGTGTGGAGTGAGCTTTTCCTGATTTAAAAAGCGGCCGTCTGTCTTTATACGGCTATCCTCCGGAATACCGTTTATGTAACGGTCTGTGAGCATGCCCTGTGCGAGCGGGCTGAAGGAGATGATGCCCTTTTGGCACTCTCTTGCTGCCTGCTTCAAGCCGTTTTGCTCTATTGTACGGTTGAAGATATTGTATGAATTCTGGTTGATGATAAACGGACATTTCAAATCAGTAAGAATCTCGCAGGCTCTCTTCATTGTCTCGCCGTCATAATTTGACAGTCCGACATAGAGTGCTTTTCCGCTTTTTACTATCTGGTCGAGTGCTCCCATTGTCTCCTCAAGCGGTGTCTCAGGGTCCATTCTGTGATGATAGAAAATATCCACATAGTCGAGTCCCATTCTCTTAAGACTCTGATCGAGGCTTGCAATCAGATACTTGCGGCTGCCCCAGTTGCCGTATGGTCCCTTCCACATATCATAGCCTGCCTTCGAGCTGATGATGAGCTCATCGCGGTATGCAGACAGATGCTCCTTCAGTATAAGCCCGAAGTGCTTCTCTGCGCTGCCGTATTCAGGGCCATAGTTGTTTGCCAAGTCAAAGTGGGTGATGCCGTGGTCAAAGGCTGTGAAGCACATCTGCTTCATGTTGTCGTACGATGAAAAATCACCGAAATTGTGCCATAAGCCAAGCGATACAACAGGAAGCTTAAGTCCGCTCCTGCCGCATCTGTTATATCTCATTGTGTCATATCTCTTTTCGTCTGCTGTGTACATATTTACCTCCCACATAAATACATGATATTTTGTAACTATTTTACCCGATAAATTATTATGATTAAAGGGTCAAAAGGTATCATCGATGCATGCTTGCATGCAATTCGATGT
>OIYP01000650.1_pt1 | contig 21583 bp, 13 predicted proteins | sample 1588261 | NCBI WGS metagenome assembly OIYP01 (sample SAMN03283293) | human gut metagenome | biome: human-associated habitat; material: feces | host: Homo sapiens | place: Peru | collected 2012
CCTAGGGCAAATCTGAATTAGCTCGGAGCAAATTTTTCCGGGCCCTAGGGAAGTTGCCCGGAAAAACCGCCCCGATTTTGCCATATGCTGGCGATACCGGTCGCCTCAGGGCACAAAAAACGGCTATCCGTGCGGGGTAGCCGTTTCCTCTACTGCAAAGATACGGCTTCCGGGCGCCGAAAGCAAGCAGTGTTAAACTTGAATTTTAGGCCGATACGGGGCTGCGCTGACTCTGGGGATAAACTTCCCGCGTGCCCGTAAACCGTCACAAAATCCAATGAGCGGTTTGGGGCTTATTTGATGAATGATGGTGCGTCTAATATGTGCGGTGGGCGATTGATGAAGCGCGGCACATGCGCGGCGAAAGCCCCGTCCCGGGGCTTCGCGGTGTCCTGAACGGGTGCAAAAGTCTCATCGGACAGCAATATTTCCGAGTAAACGCCGGCTCAGTCAAGCTTGACTTGCTTGCTGCCACCGACGATATAGATACCTGGGGCAATATGGTGCCACACATCGGCTTTTGCACCGAGATACCGTCCGTGCAGGTCGTACACAGCCGTATTCGGATTGTTCGCCGTCGGCGGGGTACCGATGCCTGCTGAGACAGAAAGAAGATTGTCCATATACGCCACCTGCTCTCTGTACCACTTGGACATGTAGGCCACTTCGTCGTAGGGTGTGGGCGACAAGGCTTCACGGTGCTCCTCTTCAGGCTTCTCTTTCCAGCGCTGATATTCACGTGACCAAGCTCCTGACGCCATGAAGAGATCGGCATAGGCCTGCATGCGACTTTCGACGGCCTCGGTCGAGAATGAGCCAGCCTTCCAGCGCTGCCACAGGGCGCTGAGCTCGGTAGTAAAAGTTGCGGAGGTACCAGCCATCATATGGATATATGGCCCCAGATAGTCTATCTGTTGCCAGCCGCGATTACGCGTCTCCTTCTCCCCCTTTGGGTTGCGGCCCAAGCTGCCGTCCATGTCCCAGGGTATCATCAGTAGGCGCTGATCGGTGGCATAGTCGTAGGCGGCCAGATAACTGTTGAACATGCCATTGTCTATCAGGTTGAGTGTCATCAGCAGGAGGGCATAATCGTAGAAGTTGTCTTCATAAAACATCGTCTGCCAACGCGCGGTGAAATCTTCAGGTGTGTTGTCATTACCGCAGAAATCGATCAGGTGCATGAGCGACTGCCACACGGTTTCTCCAGTCGTGTTGTTGGGATACTTCAGCTCATAGCGGTTCCAGACGATGGAGTCCAACGGCTCGTCGCCGTAAGCAAGAAGGCAGAGCGCACTGTCCAATGCCCCCGATAGCCCTTTGTAGAGCAGGCCGTGAAGTCCGTTGGGTGCCCCGTCATCCGTTTTTTCCAGTCCGAGCGTCTTGCGTTTCACCTTGTCTGAGAAGCAGTAAAGTCCTTGGTAGCGCCCATCGAGAACAAACTCCACATATTGTCCCTTGGTGCCGTTGCGCTGCCCGTTCCATGGGCAAACAGACACTGTATTCCAGAGATCGAAACATAGGCGGTTGCGCATACGCGACACGTCAGCGGTCATCGCGTCGAGTATCCAAGCGTCAGTATTGCGGATGCCGAAGAGGTTTGCTTTCTCGTCATCGCCCGTTGAGGGGTCGACAAGGTCTACAGCTAGCGACTTTTTCTCGAAATTCAGTGAATAGCTTCCACGGTAATGCGTCAGGCAGTCGTAGCGCTGTGGCTGGCCGGGGTGGCGCTCCGCATCGAAAATCTCAATCTTGGCCGGCACGTCGTCATTGGCAATGATGGGTTGTCCCAAAGTGGAGATAGAAACAATGGGCAACGTGGTGAACGCCACGTTCCACGCCACACCACTGCCGAGCGGGCGCAGAGGATAGACCTGTGCACACTCCCGCAGTTCCTGCACTGCCTCTCCAGTTTCCCAGCCGTAGGCTTGTGCCAGCTCATGCCCCAGCCCCACTTGGGCTGGCAACAACGCGGCGGGCACCGCGCAATAGATGGTGGAACTTGCCGTGTCTGCCACGGCTGGATACTCTTGCCCCGCGATGGTAAAGGCAAGGCGCTGGGCTTGGAGAGGGAAAGTTACAATAAACAATAAAATAATAGTTACCCCCCTCAGTTGAAAATTCAGATGTTTCCCCATAAGGCATTTGTTATCAGATGTATGTTGTGTGTAAGCATGCAACCTTTGTGTCTATGGTCCCCAAAATAAGGGTGGTTTCAGGCTGGACACCACCAGTCGTCACTGTTTCAGAAACTTCACGCCTGAAGTGTGAGCCCGTTCTGGGCACTCGGCCCTCACACCAGCAGCACCACGACATCGTGGGCGCCGTGGGCGCCGAAGACAAGGGCTTGCTCGATGTCGGCCGTCTTGGAAGGGCCGGAGATGAAGACGCCGTAGCCGTAGCGCCCGGTGTCGATGCGGCGGTAGGCCTCGTGCATGTTGTTGACGAGGGCGCCGCGCGGAATGACGAGGACGAGCGACTCGGTGATGAAGTAGACGCCGCGGTTCTCAACACGCTGCTCCACCCACACACAGCCGTTCTCGCAGACACCGAACGACCCGTCGACGATGGCCAGGTCTGTGCCGTTGAGCTCGGGCCCTGTGGCGACGTCGTCGGGGTGGAAGACCGTGCCGGGCAGGGCATCTGCGCCGGCCAGTCCCCTGATGGCCAAGGCGGTGCGGTGAACATTGGGATAGAGGCCGGCGATGACCTGTCCGGCCGTCTGTCCCTCTGGCACAATGACGGCGCGGCCACCCACCTGCCCCATCACGTCGATGAAGCGGGTCTCTGGGTCAGGGTAGGTGAGGGCCTCGGCCTCGAGCCCCGACAGGTCGGGCTCGGGAAAGCGCTCTGTGGTGTTGCGGCGCAGGCGCGCCAGTATCTCTTCTTTACTGCTGCTCATGTGCTTTGGGTTTGTGCGGGGCCTCGAAGTGGGGCATCTCGTGGTGCAGGCCCCAGGCATTGAGACGGTTATAGACAAGAGGGCGTGGCAGGTGGTTGGTCAGTGGGGCGAAGCGCAGGGCGGCGTTGAAAATCGCGGGGCGCGACATGAGCCACTTCATGCCGAGCGACATGGCGTGCTTCGACGCACTGGCCACGTGGTAACGCTTCAAGTCTTGGCGCCAGAGGTAGATCTGGTCGGCCAGATCCACCTTGGCTGGGCAGACATACTGGCACGAGTAGCAGAGCGAGCAGGCCGACACGTTGTCGTGATAGCGGCGCGGGTCGGCGAGCATGCCCAGGTTGATGCCGATGGGCCCAGGGATGAAATAAGTGTAGGAGTAGCCCCCGCTGCGGCGATAGACGGGGCAGGTGTTCATGCAGGCGCCGCAGCGCAGGCAGTTGAGCACGCGGCGGTGGGCCGCGTTGCCAACCAGTTCGCTGCGCCCGTTGTCGACGATGATGATGTGGAACTCGCCGCCTGGCCGCGGGCTGCGGTAGTGGGCGGTGTAGGTGGTCACGGGCTGCCCGGTGCCCGAGCGGGCCAGCAGGCGGGTGAAGACGCCGAGTGAGCGGCGCGTGGGCACGATCTTGTCCATGCCGAAGGCCGTGATCTGCAGTTTGGGCATCGACGTGCCGAGGTCGGCGTTGCCCTCGTTGGTGCAGACGACGCACTCGCCCGTCTCGGCGACGGCGAAGTTGGCCCCCGTCATGGCGGCCTCGGCTTCAAGAAAGAGGTGGCGCATGGCGCGGCGGGCAGCGTGCGTCAGGTAGGTCTGGTCGTTGTTGCCGGGCTCGGTGCCCATTTCGCGGACGAAGAGCTCGCCAACGGCTTCCTTGCGCACATGGATGGCGGGGAGCACGATGTGGCTGGGGCGCTTGTGCATCAGTTGCAGGATGCGCTCGCCGAGGTCGCTCTCGACGACATCGATGCCCCGGGCCTCCAGAAAGGGGGCCAGGCCGCACTCTTCGGCGAGCATGGACTTGCTCTTGATGAAGTGCTTGACGTGGTGGTCTTCTAGAATGCCGGCCACGATGGCGCAGTACTCTTCGGCGTCCTTGGCCCAGTGGACGATGGCGCCATTGCGTCGGGCGTTTTCCTCGAAGCGCGGCAGGAGCTCGTCGAGGTGGCTGTTGCTGTATAGTTTGATGTCGGAGGCCATGTCGCGCAGGCGTTCCCACTCGGGCACCTCGTGGCTCATGCGGTCGCGTTTCTCACGCACCATCCACAGGGTCTTGTCGTGCCAGGCGGCCATGTCGCGGTCTGCCTGGAAGGTCTCGGCAATTTTAGCGTGTTGTGTCATGGTCAGTGCGGTCAGCAGGTCTGGAGGCCCTCATGGGCGGTGAGAATTTCGGCAAGATGTATGGTCTTGATGGAGAGTCCCTCGCGGGCGATGATGCCGCCTTGGTGCATCAGGCAGGAGCAGTCGGCGCCAGCGATATACTCGGCACCGGTGGCGATGTGGCGGCGCACCTTGTCGAGCCCCATGCAGGCGGAGACGGCAGTCTCCTCGACCGAGAACATGCCGCCGAAGCCGCAGCACTCGTCACGGCGCTCGGGCTCGACGACCTCAACGTCGGCGACGAGGCTGAGCAGGTCGCGCAACTTATTGTAGTAGGGAATGTGGAGCTCGCTGGGCGAGGACAGGTGCATCAGCCGCACGCCGTGGCAGCTGTTCTGCAGGCTCACCCGATGGGGAAAGCGGGCGTTGAGGCTGGTCGGCCTGACGATGTCGTGGACAAACTCGCACAACTCGTAGACGCAGCCCTCGCCGGCGCAGCGGTGGGGTGCCGAACCGAGAATATGGCCATAGTGGTCGCGCACGAAGGTGACGCAACTGGCCGACGGCCCGACCACATAGTCGTAGCCGCCAAACAATTCCTCAAAGTGCCGGGCCAGGCTGGTGGCCTCTTCCTCAAATCCGGCATTGGCCATGGGCTGGCCGCAGCATGTCTGTCCATTTGGCTCTTCCACAGCGATGCCGAGGTCTGCCAGCAACTGCCGCGAGGCTTCGGCCACGTTGGGATAAACGGCCTGCACGTAGCAGGGGATGAACAATCCTACTTTCATCCTGTAAGAATATTATTTCTCTATTGTCGTGGTAAAAACAGTGCAAAGTTACACATTTTCTCCCGCCCGCAGCGCCTGCCCCGCCCTACTTTTTTCCTCACGCGCGTCACTATTCGGCACCCCTTCGGCAACCGTGCGAAGACAGTCCGGCCGTGCCGGGCGGGAGGACGCTCCCATCCCCGGCACGGCCGGACCTGTTCATTGCTCGCTGGCGTGGCGCCGCCCTCAGCTGAGCCCGATGATCTCGCCGTCGCGGTAGTCGATATGGTTGGCTTGCGGTACGCGCGGCAGGCCGGGCATGCGCAGGATGTCGCCGGCAATGGCCACCACCATCTCCGCGCCGGCGTTGAGGACAACGTCGCGGATGAGCAGGTCGAAGCCCTCGACGGCGCCGTAGCGCTTGGCGTCGGCGGAGAAGGAGAACTGCGTCTTGGCGATGCAGACGGGGAAAGCGGCCATGCCGTGGGCCTCAGCCAGGCGTATGCGCGTCAGGGCGGGCTTGGCAAATGTCACGCTGGCGGCGCCATAAATGTGCTTGGCCACCTTCTCTATCTTCACGCGCAGCGAGTCGTCGTCGGCATAGGTGAAGCTGAGCGGGGCCGAAGGCTGGCGCTCGATGGTGTCGACGACGAGGCGGGCCATCTCTTCGGCGCCGGCGCCGCCCTCGGCGTAGGCGTTGTTGATGACAAAGGGGGCCTTCAGCTCCTCCTCACAGTGGCGGCGGAGCAGGGCCATCTCCTCGTCGGTGTCGGTGGCGAAACGGTTGAAGACAACGACGACCGTCTGGCCGAACGAGCGCAGGTTCTTGACGTGGCGGTCGAGGTTGGCCAGTCCGGTGCGCAGGCCATCGAGGTTGGGGGCCTTGATCTCGTCGAGAGGCACGCCGCCATGCATCTTGAGGCCTTGCGCCGTGGCGACGATGACAGTCAGCGCCGGCTGCAGGCCGCTCTTGCGGCAGAGGATGTTGTAGAACTTCTCCGCGCCCAGATCGGCGCCGAATCCGGCCTCGGTGATGGTGTAGTCGCTGTGGGCAAGGGCCATCTTTGTGGCCAGGAGCGAGTTGCAGCCGTGGGCGATGTTGGCGAACGGGCCACCGTGGACGAGGGCTGGGGTGTTCTCCGTGGTCTGCACGAGGTTGGGGGCGATGGCATCCTTGAGGAGCACCATGACGGCACCGGCCACGCCGAGGTCACGGACGGTGAAGGGCTCTCCGGCATAGGTGTAGCCGAGGAGGATGTTCTCGATGCGGCGGCGCAGGTCGGCCTCGTCGGTGGCCAGGCAGAGGATGGCCATCAGCTCAGAAGCCGGCGTGATGTCGAAACCGCCCTGTTCGGTCAGGCCGTTGGTGGCGGGGCCTATGCCGGTGACGATGCTGCGCAGGGAGCGGTCGTTGACGTCGAGCACGCGGCGCCAGAGTATCTCCTTGAGCCCGAAACCCTCAGCGGCATGCTGGTAGAGGTAGTTGTCGAGCAGTGCGCTGATCATGTTGTGCGCCGACGTGATGGCGTGGAAGTCGCCGGTGAAGTGGAGGTTGATGCGCTCCATGGGGAGCACCTGGGCGTGCCCACCGCCGGCGGCGCCGCCCTTCATGCCGAAGCAAGGGCCGAGCGAGGGCTCGCGCAGGGCCACGACGGCCTTCTTGCCGATGCGGTTGAGTCCGAGGGCCAGACCGATGGAGACGGTCGTCTTGCCGATGCCGGCCTTGGTGGCGGTGATGGCGGTGACGAGGATGAGGCGGCCCTTGGGAGCGGTGATGAGGCTGGGCGGGAGCTTGGCGATGTACTTGCCATAGCGTTCCAGACTGTCGGCGTCGATGCCGATGGTGGCGGCCACGTCCTCTATGGGGAGGAGCTTGGTGGCGTGGGCGATTTCGAGATCGGTCATATTTATTGGGGATTAGGCGACTGGCGCGTCCCGGCGGGGGCGTCAGGACATGTGTTCGATGAGGGCGGAGAGGTTGGCGGTGAAGAGGCGCACGGCGATGGCCAGGAGAATGATGCCGAAGAACTTGCGCATCAGGTAGATGGCGCCTCGGCTGAGGATGCGCTCGACACGCTCTGTGGCCCGCAGCACGCAGTAGACGATGATCATGTTGAGCACAAGGCCGATGACGATGTTGACCGTGGCATACTCAGCCCGCAGGGCTATCAGGGTGGTGAAAGAGCCCGCGCCGGCGATGAGGGGAAAGACGACAGGGACGAGCGTGGCCTCCTTGATGGGGCCGACGTTCTTGAAGATCTCGATGTCGAGAATCATCTCCAGCGACATGAAGAAGATGACCAGTGCGCCGGCCACGGCAAACGACTCGATGTCGACGCTGAAGAGGCGCAGCAGCACATCGCCGGCAAAGAAGAAGCCGAGCAGCAGGGCCGACGAGATGAGCGTGGCCTTCAGGGCATTGACAGGGCGGCCCTTGTGCTTCAGGTCGATGATGATGGGCGTGGAGCCCAGCACGTCGATGACAGCGAAGAGGACGATGAACGCGCTCGCCACCTGCTGCCAGTTCAAACGGCTAAACAGATACTCTAAAGACATTCTTGAAATTGTGTTACGGAATGGTATTACCCTGCAAATTTAAGCATTCCGGACGGAACCGCGAAACGTTGCCGCGGGTTTCTCCCACCGTGCTGGCCTATATTCACGGCGCGGTGGCGATGGCCAGGGTCGCCGTGGACACGATGAAGCCGCTGACGTGGGCATTTGCAGTCATGGCGATGGGTCTGCAACCCACGAAAGCGGCTTCATGTCTGGGCATACATGTGCCTGGGTGGAGCGTATGCCCCGTCAGTTCAGGGCGATGGTGGCGCCGTAGGTGCGTCCCGCGGACTTTGCGGCGACGACGCAGACGCCATTGGTGCCCGGGGCGGGGAGGGCAATGGCCTCACCGGCGGCGATGTCGCTGTGCGTCGAGTGGTGCAACAGGCGTCCTTGTGCGTCGGTGACGGTGAGGGTCAGTGTCTTTGACGATGACGGGGCGATGACGGTGAGTGTGCCGTCGGCGGAGCGGCTGACGGTGAGCGCACCGGTGCCGGTGCCCTTGCCGGTGCTGGCGGAGGTGATGCCGGTCGTGGCGTCAGGCTTGGCCAGGTCTATCTCGTTGATGCGGACGAAAGGGCCGTCATTGGCGCGACCGCTGCGGACAACGAGGCGAAAGTAGCGCAGGGTGGCCGGTTCGGAGAGCAGCACGTTGAAACTGGCCTGGTTGGGGGCCTCCTCTGTGGTGTAAGCCTTGGTCCAGTTCTTGTTGTCCGTACTGGTGTAGAGGTCGAAGGCCTTGATGTAGCGGTTTGAGCCGCCGCTCATGGTTATCTTGAAACCGGCCACGGGGATTTCGGCCTGGGTGTCGATGACGAACTCGTGGGGATACTGTGCCGTGCCGCCTTGCCACTGCGAGTGCCAGTAGGTGTTCACGTTGCCGTCTATGATCTGGGCGGCGCGGCCGTTGCTGCCTTCACCGCTCGTCTCTTGGCTGGAGAAGGAGGTGACCTTCCAGCCGGCTTTGCCGTAGAGGTTCTTGGCGTCGAAGAGGGCCTCGTCCTCGACGCGCTTCTTCTCGTTGGCCACAGCCTCGTCCACGCGGTTGAGCAGGGCGTCGATGCTGATGGTGTCGACGGGTGTGTCAGCGGTGTTGAGACTGACGGTGGACTGGGTCACGTCGGTCGGTGTGTAACCGCCGGTCTGCATGAAGAAGGTCTGCGGATAGTCCGTCGTGGTGCCTTGTCCCCAGTCGTTGCGGGCCCCGGTCTTGGTGCCGCCGTCGGTGTGTCCGAATCCGACCGCGTTGAAGTGGTACCACTTGCCAGTGGCGGCGTCGCGGGCGTAGCCGTTGCGGTAGTAGGCCTTGCGCGAGGCTTGTCCTGTCGGCCAGTTGTAGTTCTCGAGGAAGGAGTACCAAGAGTCGAAGAGCTTCTTGCCGTTGGGCAGGCGGGTGGTGGCGATATACTGCCAGCCCTTGCCGTCCTGGGCGTTGAACCAGGCTGAGACGAGCGTGTTGGTCTGGTGTTTGACCACTTCCTTGCCGTTCTCGACAACGGTGTATTCGGCCTCCTCGATGCGGCTGTTGGTGATGAACTGCACGAAGGTGCCGCATTCCCAGTGGTGGCCGTGGTTGAAGGTCTTCACACCGGTGCCCTCGTTGCCGAAGCGGCTGACGGTGGTGTTTTCAGACCAGTCGACGGCGCCGGCGCGGAGATATTCGGGCAGGTTGGGGTCTTCGTCCGTGCTGCCGTCGTCCCACATGGAGAAGATCACCTCGTGGAGCGACTTGCCGTCGGTGCCGTAGCCGTTCATCTGGATGCCCATATAGCCCTTCAGCACGCCGAGCGACATGACGTAGGTGCCGGCAATGTCGCTCTCGGCGGGAAGCATCACCTCCTGGTAGCACCAGTCATAGGCGGCGCCGGTCGGTGCGCCGGCCTTCGTCGAGCGCCAGTTGTTGAGGTGGACAGAGGGTGAGGAGAGATAGTTGGCCGCATAGCTCTTCGTGGCAGAGGGTGAGGAGAAGATGAAGCGGTCGATGTTGGTGATGGCGGTGTTGCCGGAGAGGCATTGCAGCTCGTAGCGGTAATAGCCTGCGGCCGGGATGTCCAGTCCGACGATGGTGAGGGTGTCGGCCTTGCCGGTGCCACGTGCGGTGAGATAGGTCTCGGCGAGCGGTGTAGCTGGCGCCGTGGGGTCAATAACGCGGAGGCGGAAGGAGAGGGCGGCCCCGCTGCGCGCTGTGAGCACCATGCGGGTGTCCACTGTGGCGCGCGGGTGGTGGAAGTAGTAGACGGCCTGTGCCTTGGCACTGGTCCAGTTGGTCAGCTTGGCCGTATAAGTCGGCAGGCCGTCGGCGTCGCGCTCGGCGCCCGGTATGCTGATGCCCGAGGCACCGGGCTGGCCGTCGGTGGTCTCCACATAGCCGTGCGACGCCGGTGCGGTCGAGCCCTTGCCGACGTATTTGACGGCTTCGGTCGTATAGGCCGATTGTGCGGGATACTCGGTCTTTCCGTCAGCGCTGACTGCCGCTACGCGGTAGATGGCTGGGACGTAGATGCTGACTTGTGCGGTCTGTGCCCTGGCGCCGGGCAGGTTGATGAACGACTTGCCGTCGTCTGTCGACACCTGCCAACTGTAGCTGCTGTAGCCGTCGGGGGCCTGTAGCGTCACGCGCTCGCCACGCTTGACGGCGGTCGGCTCCCCGTCTGTCTGCGCCGCAGCCGGTGCCAGTGCGGCCAGGCTGAGGAGCAGGCAAGAAATTGAGGTCTTTATCATGATGATGTCTGTTAATAATGAGTGACCTGCAAAGGTAGCTGTTTCCAGGGATTCCGGATTGCCGGCGCCGTCAAAATATCCTTAATCCCCAATCAGCCATCGGAAACCATGAAGGAATCACGCTATAAGCTCCAGCGGGCTTTGCGCTCTTCCGCAGGGCAAAAAGCAAGCATCCGGTCTCCTCTGGATGAGGAAACCGGATGCTGTGACTTGTTGAACCAAAGTCCTATCAGGCCAATTTGTTCACGTGAACCATCAGGCTCGACTTGATGTTGGCTGCTTTGTTCTTGTGGATGACGTTCTTCTTGGCAAGCTTGTCCAGCATCTTCTGTACCTTGGGCAGAGACTCTGTGGCAGCAGCCTTGTCGGTCGTGGCACGGAGCTTGCGCACGGCATTACGCATGGTCTTGGCGTAGTACCGGTTGCGCAATCTGCGAGCTGCAGACTGGCGGATTCTTTTCAGTGATGATTTGTGGTTTGCCATTTTAAGTTTTCTGTTTTGATTGTAGTCCCTAGCGGAGTCGAACCGCTCTTTAGAGAATGAAAATCTCTCGTCCTAACCGATAGACGAAGGGACCGCCTTTGAAGCCTGCTGTCCGGAGTCTGGAAGGGCTCGGGGCTTATTTGCGAGTGCAAAATTACAACTTTGTTTCCGGTGGGCAAAATTCTGTGCCTGTTTTTTTCTGTGCACCCCGAAAAAAGCTGTGCCGGAGTGGTTTTGCCGCTTCGTCCCAGTGTTGGCGCCACCCGGTGTCACGGTTGTGGGGGCAGCGTTCCGGCCGTGTCGCGGTCGGCGTTGAAGATCTCTTTGAGCACGGCGAGCGACTTGAGTTCGGGGAAGTCGGGGAGGTGCAGGCGGTAGTAGCTGTTGATGTGTTCGAGCAGGCGACTGCGCTCGTTGCCGCTGAAGCGGAAGAGGCGCATCGTGCCGTAGTTCATGCGCATGAGCAGTGGCAGCCGCGCCGCCTCGTCGGGCTGTATGATGTGCCGGTGCGGTGGCGGCACGGCGGTGAAGCGCCCGGCCTCGAGGTCGAAACTGTCGCCGGGCCGCCAGCCTTCCAGATTGGGCTCGAAGCCCAGGAAGCGGGCCAGGCGCATGAGGAAGACGAGGTGGAAGTTGGCGAAACCGCTGTGGCAGGTGTCGAGCCATTCGAGTGAGTCGGCCACATAGTCGAAGATGCGTCCCGGCTCGGCCTCGGTGCGGACGGCGTGGCGCAGGAAGTCCGCGATGAAGAAGGCGATGGCGGCCTTGCGCGGCTCGTAGGGGATGGTGACGAAGGGGCGCCACACTTGGGCGGCTTTCGGGCGCCGCAAGCCGGCGGTGCCGCGCTGCTCCCAGATGAGTTCGAGCAGGGCCAGCGGACTGAAGAGCGTGTGGCGCACGGCTGCGCGGGGCGACCGCGACACGCGGACGAGAAACGACACGCGGCCAGCCTGCTCGGTGAGCACGTCGGCGATGACCGCCTCGTCGCTGTACTTGGTGACGTGGAGCACGATGCCCCTTGACTTCATGAGCATGGCGCCGTTTTCTTTATGCCGTCCATACAACAGATGCCTGCCGCCGTCAGAAGGGGAAAAGCAGTGGCAGCGCCACAATCATGACGATGGCCATAACCACCTGTAGGGGCAGGCCGACCTTCACGTAGTCGATGGGCTTGTAGCCGCCGGCCGACATGACGAGGGCATTCGGCGGCGTGGAGAAGGGCGAGGCGAAGCACATGCTGGCGGCGACGGTGACGGCCATGAGGAAGGGGACGGCGCTCCAGCCCTGTGCGGCGGCGGCGCCGAGGGCGATGGGAGCCATCAGCACGGCGGTGACGGTGTTGGAGATGAAGAATGTCATGAGCGAGGTGGCGAGGTAGATGGCGGCCATGAGCACGTATGGGCCGCTATCACCGAAGGCGGAGACGAGCGACTGGGAGATGATGCCCGAGGCGCCGGTCTTCTCCAGTGCCGTCGACATGGGGAGCATGGCGGCGAAGAGCACGATGCTCTCCCAGTTGATGTTGCGGTAGGCCTCCTCGATGTTGCGCAGGCAGCCGGTGAAGATCATGAGCACGGCGGCGACGACGACGGCTGTCACTGGCGCTATGGGGATGCTATCGATGGCCATGGCCAGCACCATGAGGAGCATGATGGCGGCGGCGAGCGGAGCCTTGTAGTCGAGGGTGACGCGGCGGGCGGCTTCTAGCGGCTGTCCGAGCACCACCCATTCGCTTTCGGCGCCGGTCAGCGCGGAGATGTTGTCCCACGGCCCCTGCACGAGGATGACGTCGGAGGCATGGAGGCGGATGTCCTTGATGCCGCTGAGGATATAGGTGCTGTGGCGGCGTATGCCGAGCACGTTGACGCCGAAGCGCTTGCGGAAGTCGGCCTCTTTGACCGTCTGCCCGACGAGGTCAGCCGTCGGCAGGAGGAGCACCTCGGCCATACCGACGTCGTAGAAGTGGAGGGGCTTGCGCTTGTCGCCGCCTTTGACGAGGGCCAGGCCGTTCTCGGCGGCGAAGAGCTTGATGCGGTCGTCCTTCCCGGCGACATAGAGCTTGTCGCCGGCGGCTATCTCGGTGTCGCCGGCGGCGTATTGCTCGATGCGCTTGAGCAGAGGGCCGCGCTCCTGCCGCGTGCGCCGCATCTCGACGATGGTGACGCCATAGCGGCCGTGCAGGTCGAGCGACTGCGGCGTCTGTCCGACCAGCGGCGACCCGTCGGCCACACTGAAGGCGGTCAGCCGCTCGTCGAGGCGGTATTCCTCGGCGAGCTGTTCGAGGCTCTTGCCGCCCTGCCGCTTGGTGCCGGTCTCGTCGCGCTTGCTGAGAAAGCGGCGCGAGAGGGGGATGAGCACCACGATGCCCACGGCGATGCAGATGATGCCCACGGGGGTGAAACTGAAGAAGCTCAGCGTGTTCTCGCTGTATCCGGCGTGGATGAGCGCGTCACGGACAACGAGGTTGGGGGGCGTACCGATGAGGGTCAGCATACCGCCCATGCTGCCGGCGAAGGCCAGGGGCATGAGGAAGCGCGACGGCGGAAGGCCGGCGGCGCGGGCCATGCTGACCACGATGGGAAGCATCAGGGCCACGGTGCCCGTGTTGCTGACGAAGGCGCCCACGGCAGCGGTGGTCACCATCAGGAGTACGAAGAGGCGCGTCTCGCTCTTGCCGGCCATGCCGAGTATGCGGCTGCCGGCCATTTTGGCCAGTCCGGTGGAGAAAATGCCTCCCCCGACGATGAAGAGCCCGGCCATCATGATGACGACGGGGTTGGAGAAGCCGGAGAGGGCTTCCTCGGGGGTGAGCACGCCGGTGAGCACGAGGGCCAGGGCGGCGCAGATGGCCACGAGGTCGGAGCGCAGGCGTCCGGTGACGAAGAGGAGGGCCGACAGGCCCAGAATGATGAGCGTCTGTGTCATGCGGTGTCGGTTGGTCGGTGTTGAAGGGTGTAGGCTGTTGGCACCCTCATCGGCCGGTGTGCCGGCCGCTCGGTGTAAAGTTACGCATTTCCGGCCAGCCGGCCAAGGGCCGTGCCGCCTTGTTTTTTCAGAATGTGACGCGGAACATGAAGCGTATGCCCCACTTGTTGGTGCCAGGCCGCTCGTTGTAGGTCAGTCGCCGCACGTATTCGATGTGGAACACCTTGAAGATGTTGTGTATGCCGGCCATGACCTCGACGTAGGGCTTGCGGCGGTTCATGACGGTGGAGAGGTAGTCGAACGAGCCGTCGGTGTTGAAGTGCCCGGGGAAGTAGAAGAGGCGGCTGTCACTGGCGTTCTGCGGCAGGAAGGGGTTGTTCTTGTCGGTCAGTGTGCCCCAGAGCACGTTGCAGCCTAGGTATTCGCGCCATTTGAGCTTGCGGATCAGCGGAATGCGGTTGAGGATCTTGCCGTTCATGTCCCACGACACCATCAGCGAGGCATAGCGGTCGTTGAGAAACTCCATGTTGTCGATGAGGTTGAAGGTATGGTCCTCCATGATATAGGAGAGGTTGGCCGCAGGCATGATGAGTAGGGGGAAAGGCACTTTGTCCCATTGCACGCCGCCCTTGATATAGGTGTCCACCTTGCCCCACGAGGCGAGCCAGAAGCGCTTGTAGATACCGGCTTCAGTGAAGCTGTAGGTGTGGTTCTGGCCGAACTGCTCGTAGATGCCCACGGTGTGCGAGAGGCTGTAGATGGGGGCATCGTTGTTGGCGGCGATGCGGCGCTGCTTGGTGTTGATCCAGGTGGCTCCGGGCTGGTAGGTTAGTCCGGCGGTGAAGTCCGTGGTGCGGAAGTGGCGCCGGCGGTTGCCGGTGTCCTGTGTCGGCGCACCGTTGCCGTCGAGCGACTGGTAGAAGAGGGCCGCTGTCGGCTCGTCACGCTCGGTGCGTACTTGGAGCTTGAGGCGCAGGCCGTTGCTCCACTCGCGGTCCCAGAGCAGGCGCAGCGTCTCGTAGTACATCATGTGGTCCACCGTGGTCCACTTGAAGGAGGTGAACACGTTGTCCTTGTCCGTGGGCAGGAACTTGTCGCTCGGCGACATGACGTCGCGGTTGTAGCTGAGCGTAAGGTTGTTGACGGGAAACTCGCGGGGCAGGTAGGCTTTTTTGTTGAACGAGTAGGTCACCTCGCCCAGCCCCTTCCACTCGTTGTCCTTGAAGCCATAGGCCACGTAGCCGCGCAGGAAGAGGTGGGGGTTGAAGTTGGCCGTCGTCTGCGCGGAGGCGCGGAGGCGCAGGCCGTCGACGAAGTTCTGCGATATCATCGTGTTGACGGGGCCGATGTCCACCTTCGAGGGTTTCTTCGGGTCGGTGCTCGTCTCGACGAAGTTCTCTATGAAGGCCTTGCCGACGAAGAGCGCGGCCTTGAATCCCTTGACCTGTTCGAGGCGGCGAATCAGGAGATCCATGCGGTCCTCGCTCGCCGTCAGGGTATCGGCGCGGTGGGCTGTCCAGAAGGTGTCGTCGCGCATCCGGGCATTGACGTCGGTCATCTGCTCGCCCTTGAAGCGGAAGGTCTTGTCCGGAATCGGGGCGAAGGAGAAGTTGCTGTACTCCGTGATGCGCTTGACCTGGAATTTCTGTAAGAAACTGGCCAGCTTGAGCTGCACGAGCATGTCGTCGCGGGTGAGCACCTGCTCGCCGGTCGGCAGGCAACTGAAGTCCTGGATGATGCGCATGCTCTCGACGAAGTTGACGTCGGAGCGGCGCGGAATGCCGATGTCGGCGCGGCGCACGCGGTAGGTGGAGTCTGCCAGAATATAGAGTGAGCCGGAGAAACCGAAGTCCTGGGCATTGTTGGGGGTGAAATCCACGCGGATGCACTTGTCGTTGTCCACGTAGGTGGTGTCTTCGATGAAGTAGCGGTAGAAGCTGATGCCCGAGCGCGTCGAGATGGGACTGGTGAAGGGGTACTGCAACAGGCGCACCTCGTCGTCATAGATGTCGACGTCGGTGAAGCAGTCCTTGAGCACGGTGGTCAGTATGTCGCCCGTGTTGAAGAGGTCGTTGATACCGTTGCTGCGCTGGCCGAGGATGATGGTCTTCTCCGTGCGGGGGGCCTTGCGGTAAATCTCGCGCACGACGCTCTCGTCGACCGAGATGGGCAGGATGAGCTTGCCGGTCTCGTTGCAGGTCTCGACGTGGTCGCGCAGGAAGGGGAACCGCTTGAACTTTGTGTCGTCGAAGATCTTCTCCGTCACCTCGTTGAAGGCGAAGGTCATCTTGGAGTACTTGTCAATGCTGTAGTAGTCGTGGGCGTGCAGGTCGCTCTTGCGCTTGGCGGCGATGACCTTGCGCATGAGCTCGACGGCGGGATTGTTCTTGCGCGAGTACTTGCCGCGCTTGTGCGCCGTGACGGTGGCGGTGGAGAGCGTTTTCGTGTTGTCGACGAGCTTGAAGTTGTAGGTGCCGGGCGTCTTGACACTGATGGTCTTGGTGTCGTAGCCGATCATCGATGCCCGCAGCCGCCCCGCGCGGAAGGGGAGCGTGTACTTGCCGTTCTCGTCGGTGCGTGTGTTGGCGCCGCCCTCGATCACGACGTTGGCGAAGGGCAGGCGCTCACCGGTCCTCTGGTCGGTGACGACGCCGGTGAGGTGCTGCGCGACAGCGCTGATGGTGATGAGCAATGAGCAAACGGTCAGGAAGAGTTTTTTAGTCATCGTGGCGGCTATCTCTAAAGGAGATGGTGTGAAGTGTATGTATATCAATGGCTCCGCAGCGGTCATCGCCCGACCGGCCATCGGCGCGGAAAACTTTGCAAAGTTAGAAAGTTTTTCGCGGATGGCTCAGCGGACTGTAAATAATAATCCATAAAATGGAAATTCCGACCAGTCTGGGCGCCACGTGGCCCAGTCCAGTCCGGCTGGGCGGGGTGTCTTGGGGCACAGTGCCGGGGGTTAGTCGAAATGTAGGGACATTGCAACATTGCCTTTACAATGCTGCCCTACCTTTGCAGCGTTCAATTAAAACACCACAACCATCTTTCAACACTACACACACGAACGCATGAGTAAAAGAATGCTGACGCTCACCCTTGTTTCCACGGTCATCTGTGGGAGTGCGGCGGGGCAGACCGGTTCCATCACGGGCAACGCGGTCATGAAAATCAACGAGACGGCCGTTTTCAGGGCCGGTGGCGACACTGCGGCGACCGGTTATGAGTGGCTGGCCCCGACCGGCTGCCGTGTCGTCTCCGGACAGGGAACGCCTGAGGCCGAGATCACCGCGACCTTCCTGGCGCAGGACAGTCCGGTGCGCCTGATCCGCACCTTCGGGGATGGCGGGCGCGACACCCTCGTTCACCCCGTGACGTTCTGCCGCTACGTGCAGAGCGTGAAGAACTACACCATCGCGCCGGGCGGGCAGGTCGAGATTGGCGGCCGCACCTACACCGAGGCCGACATCTATTACACGCCGGCTGAGGGAGAGAACGCTTGCGGGCAGGTCGTTGCCCACAGGGTGACTGTCGAGCCCAAGACGGGCGTGTACATGGACATGACCAAGCCTTACCTGCAGAGCGCCTCCGACACCTCGATATGGGTCTGCTGGAAAACGTCGTTCGCGAACACACCGACTGTGCGCTACGGCACGGCGCCCGACCAGCTCACGCAGACGCTGCAGGGGACGACGGACGACCTCTCTGAGAGCGGACTCCCCTATTTCTGGCACTCGGCGCACCTCACGGGCCTAAAGCCCAACACCGTCTATTACTATCAGACGGTGAGCGGCGACAAGCGGAGCGACGTCTGCCGCTTCCGCACCATGCCTGCCAAGGAGAGCAAGCAGACCATGCGCATCCTCCTCATGGGCGACCACCAGATCAAGAGCCGCAGCGGCTATGAGTGGCTGATGAAGGCGGCCCAGCGCAAGATCGAGGAGAAGTATGGCGACCTGACGGACAACATCAACATGATCATGAACATCGGCGACCAGGTGGACGTGGGGACGCTTGACCAGTATGAGCAGATCCACCTCTTCAAGTCGCAGCAGATGTCGCCCTACCTGCCCATCATGACCGCCGTCGGCAACCACGAGACCTACAGCGACCCCGGCATGGCGCACTACAGTGCGCACTACCATTACGAGGGACTGACCTACAAGGGCATCAGCAGCGGCACGGAGAACTATTACGCCTACCAGGCTGGGCGCATCCTCTTCGTCGTCCTGTCCACCGAGCACACGGGGTCGGCGCAGAAGGCCTGGGTTCGCAAGGTGGTCGACGCGGCCAAGGACGATGACACGGTCGACTTCATCATCAGCGTGAACCACAGGCCGATACAGGCTGAGCAGTACATCGGCGACATTTCGGCCTGGGCTCGGAATGAGATCATGCCGATTCTCTCTGAGACGCCGAAGCACGTGTTCAACTACGGCGGGCACCACCACCTCTACCACCGCGGCCAGATGACTGACTATCCGGTGTATCACATCATCAACGGCGCCGCCTCGTGGGACCAGCTCTGGGGCATGTCGTCGGAGCACGACTATGACGACGTGCAGAAGACTATCGACTACTGGGGCTACCAGATTCTGGAGTTCGACTTTGAGAAGAAGAAGATGAGTGCCGAGTGCTATGCCATCGGCAACCGGGATCTCGTCGTGGACAACCTGCTTATCGACAGTTTCAGCCGCACACTGGGCAAGGCCGCTCCGGAGCGCCCCGAGGTGCAGGAGATTCCTGGGGATACGGTGACGCTGCCCTACACGTTCAAGGGCAGTGCCTACCGGACGTCCACGGACGAGCCGCTGAACAGCGTGCAGTACCAGTTCTCGCTCGACGGGGATTTTGCCACCGTCGCCTACAGCAAGGTCAGCGACGTCGAAGACTTCTACGGCTCCACGGGAAAGCCCTGGCACATTCCCATTGACCTGAACGAGAACGCCGACATCACCCAGCTGACCATCGGGAAGAACAAGTTGAAGAACGGAGCCTACTATGTCCGCGCCAGGTATCGCGACGCCAACATGGAATGGTCCGAATGGTCTGAGGCCCGCCGGTTCACCGTCACAGGGAGCATCGCCGGCGACCCGTCTGTCGCCCTCGCCGCCACGACGGTCAAGCCGGGCCAGGCCTTCACGGTGCAGTACCAGTATGCCCCCGAGGGCCAGAACGCCTGGGTGGGCATCTACCGCAAGGGCGAGACGCCGCAGTCGGTGGCGTCGCACGTCTGGAAATACACGCCGGCAGAGTCGGGCACGCTCACGTTTACCATCAATGAGACCAATGAGTTCTATGCCGTCCTGTTCGAGGACGAGGGCTACACCGAGATCAGCGAGCGTGTCCCCTTCTACGTGGGCACGGTGCCGCAGCTCAGCCTGGCCAAGACGGCCTACGAGGAGGGCGAGGACATCGTCGTCAACTATGCCGATGCCCCGGCCCTGGAGGCCGACTGGATCGGTGTCTACAAGCGGGGCAAGACGCCGGGAACGGCCGATCTCTCCGATGCCTGGGACTATATCTCCACGGCCAATGGCGAGCTCAATCTGGGGCACAGCCTGCCCAAGGGCTACTACTTCGTCAACTATTTCACCCGTGGCGGCTACTTCGAGCCCAGCGAGCGGCTCTACTTCTCCATCGGCAGTGACATCTCGACCGTCTCGACGGACAAGGACGTCTTCACCACAGCCGAGGACATCGCCATCCACTATGCCGACGGCCCTGGCACGCCCAAGGACTGGGTCGGCGTCTACCTGAAGGGCAAGGATCCCATCGTCGATGAACTGGACGGTTTCTACTACACCTACGGCGCGACAGAGGGTACCGTGCAGATCAAGGCGGGCTCGCTTCCCCCGGGCGAGTACTTCAGTGCCCTGTTCATCAACGACTCTTACGACGAGGTGTCCGAGCGCATCAGCTTCACGGTGAAGGAGGGGACGACCGGCCTGCAAGGCCACACGGCCGACGGTGACCTGAGACTGTCGCCCAACCCGCTCACCGGTAGCCAGCTCCGCGTGGAGGGCAACACCTTCGGCAGCGTGGAGATCTACGGTGCGTCGGGCGACAGGATAGGGCGCCAGCGCCTGGACGGCAGCGCCTGCGCGATAGACTTGGGCGGCCTTTCCAGCGGTGTATACCTGCTCCGGTTCACCGGTGGCGCGGTGGGCGCGACAGCCGTGCGCAAGGTCATCAAGCGATAGATCCGTTCTCCTCCTGGGGAACTGTATGACAGAGACCGCCGGATTCCTCTTGGGGATCCGGCGGTCTCTTGTTCGTGGACGCCAGCGGCCCTTCTGGGCTGCGCGGCGGCTATGGGCGATATTTCTTATTTCTGGAGCTTGGCCTCCAGTTTCTGGAGCATGTCGCGCGTCATGGCGTCGAGGTCGTAGGTCGGCTTCCAGTCCCACTCCTGGCGGGCGCAGATGTCGTCGAGGCTGTTGGGCCAGGAGTCCGCGTTGGCCTGCTTGAGCGGGTCGACGTTGTAGTCCATCTCGAAGTTGGGCTTGTACTTCTTGATGGCGGCGAAGACGCCCTCGGGGTCGAAGCTCATGGCCGCGATGTTGAAGGCGTTGCGGTGGACGAGGCGCTCGGGATCGGCTTCCATGAGCTCAATGGCGGCTCGCAGGGCGTCGGGCATGTACATCATGTCCATATAGGTGCCCTTGGAGATGGGGCAGGTGAACTTCTCACCGCGCACGGCGCTGTAGTAGATGTCGCAGGCATAGTCCGTCGTGCCGCCGCCCGGCGGGGTGACGTAGGAGATGAGGCCGGGGAAGCGCACGGCGCGGGTATCGACACCGTACTTGCGGAAGTAGTAGTCCGAGAGCAGTTCGGTCGTCACCTTAGACACGCCGTAGATGGTGCGCGGGCGCTGAATGGTGTCCTGCGGCACATTGTCGGGCGGCGTCTCGGGGCCGAATGAGCCGATGGAGCTCGGGGTGAAGACGGCGCAGTGGTGCTCGCGGGCCACCTCGAGCACGTTCCACAGGCCGTCGATGCCGATCTTCCAGGCTAGCTGCGGGCGTCCCTCAGCCACGACGCTGAGCAGGGCGGCCAGGTTGTAGATGGTGTCGATGTCGTGCTTGAGCACGACCGTGGCAATCTGCTCGCCGTTGGTCACGTCGCAGATCTCACTGGGGCCGCTGTCGCGGAGCTCGCCCTGGGGCTTTGCGCTGGGAATGTAGCCGCAGACGACGTGGTCGTTGCCATAGATGCCACGCAGTTTCATCGTCAGTTCAGAGCCGATCTGTCCGGTGGCGCCGATAACCAGTATATTCTTCATTCCAAATTAAGATTTTAAGAAGTTGGGTTGGTCTGATTTTTCGCCTGCAAAGGAACATCTTTTTTTCTGAAATTCATAGTCCGCGCCTTGATATTTTCGAAAAAAATCCGTTCCTTTGCAGTGCCTCTCCCGGCACAGCGCCGGGCCGGTGCTGTGCGGCCGCGGTCGCACACCTATTTATAGCGGTCACACACCTATTTATATATAAACAATCTGACAAACCGAACCAAGACAAATGTACGGTAAATTCCAAGCTCATCTTAGCCAGGAACTGGACGAGATTCGCCAGGCTGGCCTCTACAAGAACGAACGCCTCATCGAGGGGCCGCAACAAGCCGCCATCCAGGTGGGCGGCAAGGAAGTGCTCAACTTCTGCGCCAACAACTATCTGGGCCTCTCCAACGACCCGCGCCTCATCGAGGCCGCCAAGCGCATGATGGACAGCCGCGGCTATGGCATGTCGAGCGTACGCTTCATCTGCGGTACGCAGGACATCCACAAGCAGCTCGAAGCCGCCATTTCTGAATATTTCCGTACTGACGACACCATCCTCTACGCCGCCTGCTTCGACGCCAACGGCGGCCTGTTCGAGACTCTGCTCGGCGCAGAAGATGCGATTATCTCC
>OIYP01000654.1_pt1 | contig 21467 bp, 17 predicted proteins | sample 1588261 | NCBI WGS metagenome assembly OIYP01 (sample SAMN03283293) | human gut metagenome | biome: human-associated habitat; material: feces | host: Homo sapiens | place: Peru | collected 2012
TTAGCAATAAATATATCAAATAAAAACATATTATATAAAGCTTACTTTAAGAAATGCCAGACGCAATAGTGCCTTGTTTAATGTATACAGTAAAAAATCTTATTTGGACTGATTGACTATAAATCTTCAAAGTAGTACAATGTAATGAGATATAACTGAGTTTGATTCTTCTAATTTTTGTATATTAGTATTACGAAAAATAAAATCAGGCTCTAGTATAAACAAAGGTAAGATTTCTCTTGATTGATATTCACTCTCATATCATTTCCGGAATAGATGACGGCAGCAAGGACGAGGCAATGAGCCTGAAAATGTTGCAGAAGGCTGTGGCTTCCGGTACGACTTCCATTTTTGCAACGTCGCATTTGCTACAGGCTGCACAAAATCCTGCATGGCAGGATTTTTTAGTTGGTGCAGAAAGGCTGCGCCAGCTGGCGGGTGAGCACAATTTACCGCTGGCGATTTATTCCGGCTGTGAAGTGTTTATGGATTGGGATTTGCTGGACATCATTGCTGAGAATGGCAGCTTTTGCCTGAACGGTGAAAATTTTGCTGCAGCGAGGACCAGTTATATCCTGGTGGAGTTACCTATGTATTTCATACCGAATTATGCTGATGATTTTTGGTATGAGCTGCGATTGAAGGGGGTTGTGCCGATTTTAGCACATCCGGAGCGTTATACTGAGTTAGTGACGAAGCCGGACCTGCTGTTGCGTTGGCGACGTGAGGGCTTGCTGCTGCAATGCAATATTGGCAGCTTTGCAGGGAGCTTTGGCGCGCAGGCCGAGCAGGCAGCGAAGCTGCTTTTGGCGAACGGTTTGGTTGATTTTGTGGGCAGTGATGCGCACAGGGACAGTGGGCGCGATACGGATATGCGCGCCGGTGCTGCTATAATCAGGGAGCTGGCCGGTGAGGCTGTGCTGCAGCAGCTGACGCAGATTAATCCGCAGAGGATTATTGATGGCATTCCTTTGAAGGTTAATGCACCGCAGCAGTTAATTGCAAAGGAAAAGAAATCTAAGTGGTGGAACAGGTTATTTAAATAATAAATATACCGTTTTTTTTGTTTAAAAATTTTTATTAAGGAGTATAAAATGAAAAAGTCATTAGTAGTATTGGCGTTGGCGCTGGCGTTAGGGACCGGCAGCGCTGCACAGGCGCAGGTGCAGGATTATGTGATGTGCCCGGGCGATGTGCTGCAGGTTGTGGTATATGGTCATGAGGATTTGAGTACACTGGCGGGTAATACGCAGAATTCGCCGTATGTGGTGCGCCCCGACGGCAGGGTGTCCTTCCCGCTGATTGGCGATGTGGATGTTACGGGCAAGACAGTGACGCAGTTCCGTGAGGAGCTGGTGAGCCGCTTCGGTTATTATCTGGTGAAGCCGCAGATCAGTGTGAATGTGGTGAAGCTGGGTACTACGCGTGTGTATGTGCTGGGCGAGGTTAAACGCCCAGGCCTGTTTGAGCTGGAAAAGAGCCACCGTGTGCTGGATGCACTGGCTAAGGCGGAGGGCTTTACCGAAAAATCTGCCAAGAGGAATATCTTTTTGGTGCGTGCCGGTTCTACCGAGGTGCAGCAGCTGAACATCAACAATTATCTGCGCAAGGCTGACCAGAGTGCGAACCTGGAGCTGCATGAGGGCGACTGCCTGTATCTGACCAGCAACCATAAGGTTATCTTCAGCAAGGATATTATGCCGTTCCTGACCGGTGCATATTACATCAACGAAATTAGAAACGATGATTGAGGAGAATAGATGTGAGTAAGGATTTACATAATGACGAAGAGATTACTATAGACCTGCTGGAAATAGCCAATATTTTGAAGCGCAATGCAGGCAATATCGCCCGCGTTACCGGTATTTTTGTGGTGGCAGCAGGCGTGTACCTGGCTACGGCCACGCCGGTATACGAATCGCAGGCTTTGCTGCGTGTTAAGCAGCCTAAGGGCATTGGCACCAGCCTTTTGGAATCCATGCCGATGGGCAATGCAATGGCCAACACCCAGCTGATGAACACCTATGCGGAGATTTTGAAGAGCCGCAGTGTTGTGGTGCCGGTGATAGAGAAAATGGAAGAACCAAATAAAGAGGGAAGATTCATTCAATATGATGAATATCTGAAAAAGAATATAAGTACAGCTCCATTTAAAGATACAGAAATTCTACAATTCACAGCTCGTGCTGAAACTGCAGAAAAAGCTCAGCAAGTAAATAAACTTATTGTTGAAGGTTTTTTGAAAAGGCTGACAGAACTTTCACGTGACCAGCAGAAGGCTACCCGTGCCTTCTTGGAGGAGCGTACAGTGGCTGCCAAAAATGAGCTGCAGACTGCAGAAGATAAGCTGACAGATTATAAGAAGAAAAATAATATTATTGCTCCCGATGATGCTGTGAAGCTGGCGAGCGAGAAGATGAGCATGGTGGATAAGCTGAGCGCGGAAAACAAGGTGGCGCTGGCGACTGCCAATGCGCGCCTGGCGGCGGCTAACGGCCAGCTGCATGGCGAGGCTGTTTCCATTGCGGATAACAAAACGATTCAATCCTATAATGCGAAGCTGGCGGAGCTGGAGGGCGAGCGCATCAGCTATATGGATAAATATACTGAAAACCACCCGAAGGTGCAGCAGGTGAACCAGGAGATTGCAGGCCTGAAGGCTAAAATCCAGAACGAGATTAACAAGGTTGCCGCTTTGCAGGCTCCCAGCGATAACCCGGTACACCAGCAGCTGCTGGCCAGCAAGTTCAGCAGCGAGGCTGAAGCGAGCGTGGCACAAAGCAACCTGGCGAAGCTGGCGCAGATTGATGGTGAAAACAAGAACAGCTTAAAGGAGCTTTCCGATAAGGAGCAGCAGTTTGTTGGCTTGTTGCGTGATGTGACGGTGGCTAACGAGATTTACGTTATGCTGGCCAAACGCTTGGAAGAAGCCAAGGTTGCCGAAGTAAGCGTTGCTACCGAGGTGCAAGTGGTTGATACTGCAACCTTGCCAGATCTTCCCGTTGCGCCACAGAAAGCCAAGACACTGCTTTTGGCAGCACTGCTGGGCATTTTGGCAAGCAGTGGCTTTGTAGTGGTGCGCGAGCTGCTCAACAGAACGATCAAGACTGCCAATGATGTGGCACAATACTTGGATTTGCCGCTTTTGGGCAGTGTTCCTGATTTGGAGGATTTGCAGAAGAATATGCAGGAGAAGGATAAACAACCTGGCCTGGCTGTGAGAATGTGGAGGAAAATATGGAAGGCTTAAACCTGATTGCACATAATGATTTGAAGAACCCGGCGACGGAGGCATACCGTGTTATCCGCACCAGCATCCAGTTTGCGCAGGCCGGTAAGGAGTTGAAGACGCTGGCTGTTACCAGCTGCATGCCTAACGAGGGCAAGAGCATGACTGTTGCCAATTTGGCGGTTGTACTGACGCAGGCAGGCAAGAGCGTGCTGCTTTTGGATTGCGATATGCGTAACCCGACTGTGCACAAGAATTTTGGCCTTTCCAATAAGCTGGGGATTTCCAGCTGCATCAGCATGGACACACCGCTGAGCGCTGCAGTGCAGGCTACGAAGGTGGATAACCTGTATGCGTTGACAAGCGGCGTGATTCCGCCGAACCCGAGCGAGCTGCTGGGCAGCGAGCGCATGCGGGAGCTGCTGCAGGAGGCCAGAGAGATTTATGATTATGTGCTGATTGACCTGCCGCCGGTGCTACCGGTTGCGGATGCACTGGTTTTGGGTGCTATGGTTGACGGCGTGGTGCTGGTTATCGACAGCGGCGAGGTGAAGGTTGACCTGGCGCGCGATGTGAAGAAGCAGCTGCAGCATGCCGGGGCCAATATCCTGGGCGTTGTGCTGAACAAGGTGCGCAGTGAGCACCGTGGCTATGGCTATGGCTATTACTATTACTACGGAAGCAAGGAAGCTGAAAAGTAATAGTGCTTTAGAGACAAAAACGGCATTAATGCGTAAGGACGACGCAAGAGTATATTTTTTGGGGGATATTATGAAGCGAGGGTGTGGTTGTGATGTTTGTTAAGGAATTGGAACTGCGGCTTATGAAGCTGCTGAATGCGTTTTTGATGACTATGCCTTTTGCTATAGCTTGGTTCGCTTATTATGCTGAGCGTATTGCAGAGCCGTTTTATAACATGGGCAACTGGTTGATAGTAGCTTTGTTTTTTGCACTTTATGTTACTTTTGGCAGAGTGTATTGTGCCTTTTGGATTTCGCTGAACCGTATTTCTGAAAGCGTATATAGTCAGGCATTGGCTGCTTGCATGGCAAACGGTATTATGTATGTTGTTGTTTGCCTGTTGATGCGACGTTTGCCAGATATTTGGCCTGTTTTGGGAGTGTTTGCAGTACAGATAGTGATTTCAACTATTTGGAGTCTGTTGGCACATATTGTTTATTATATTCTGTTCCCTGCTACCAAGACGATTATTGTATATGATGAGCGCCAGGGAATGGAAAAGCTGATTCATGAATATGGCTTCGAAAAGAAGTTTACTGTTATCAAAACCTTGACTGTAGATAACTGTATTAATAACCTGGATTTGCTGAAAAATGCGCAGACTGTTTTTTTGAATGGCGTGCATAGCCATGAACGTAATATTATTTTAAAATATTGTGTTGCCAATAATATTATGATGTACCTTATTCCGCGTATTGGCGATGTGCTGATGAGCGGTGCGCAGCAGATGCATATGTTCCATCTGCCGATGCTGCGCGTGGGCCGTTATAATCCGTCTCCGTGGCATACGATTGCGAAGCGTATCTTCGATGTGGTTTCCGCAGGTGCGCTGTTCCTGGTAATTTCGCCGCTGATGCTGATTACGGCCATAGCTATTAAAACAGATGGCGGCCCGGTGTTCTATAAGCAGCGCCGTTTGACGCAGGATGGCAAAGAGTTCGATGTGCTCAAGTTCCGTTCGATGCGCGTGGATGCAGAGAAGGACGGCGTGGCAAGGCTTTCGACTGGTGATAAGGACGACCGCATTACAAAGGTAGGTCATTTCATCCGCAAGGTACGTATCGACGAGCTGCCACAGCTTTTGAATATCATCGGCGGCAGCATGAGTGTTGTTGGCCCGCGTCCAGAGCGTCCGGAAATTGCCAGCCAATATGTGAAGGAGATGCCGGAGTTTTCCCTACGCTTGCAGGCGAAGGCTGGTCTTACAGGCTATGCGCAGGTATATGGCAAGTACAATACGACGCCATACGACAAGCTGCAGATGGACTTGATGTATATTGCTCATCCCAGCTTTTGGGAGGATTTGCGTATAATTTTTGCTACGATTAAGATTCTGTTTGTGCCGGAAAGCACGGAAGGTGTTGCTGAGGGACAGAAGACGGCGATGGGGAAATAAAGAGAGGGTATATTATGAAAATTTTAATTCATTCTGATGAATATTATCCTACTGCTCAAGCTTGTGCTTATCGAATGCAAATATTAGCTGATGCTTTTGTTAAACAAGGTAATGAGGTTACTGTAATTGCGAGTTCAGCTAATTTAGATGGTAAGAATTTTGCAAAGCGGGATGAAAAAGTATTGTATGCTGCAGCTATAAAAATGACTAAAAAAACGGCAATTATGCGTTTGTTTAATAATTTAAGTTTTGCTATAAATTCTATTTTTATGGCAGTAAAGATTGGGAAAATTGATGTTGTTATAACTACATCTCCTCCACCATTAATTAGCTTTTCAGGATGGCTTATAGCTAAAATGAAGGGTGCTAAATTAGTTTATGATGTTCGTGATATTTGGCCGGATGTAGCAGTTGAAATGGGAAGTTTTTCTAGAGATAGTCTATACTATAAAGTTTTTAAATTCATAGCAAGATTTATGTATAAAAATGCTGACTGGATTACAACAGTATCACCAGGGAAAGTAAGTAAAATTACTAAACATCTCAATGAAATTGATTCTAATATTGATAAGAAAAAAATAAAATTAGTTCCTAATGGTTTCGATGAAAGTATTCTAAATAATATTCTTGATGAAAATTTGATAGATAAATATCATTTAAAAGAAAAGTTTACTTGCGTTTACATTGGAAATATAGGTTTAGCTCAAGGATTAGGTACTTTGTTAGATGTTGTAGAGAAAACTAAGCATAAGGATGTCCAATTCTTGCTGTTTGGCAAAGGTGCAGAAAAGGATATGCTTGAAAAGGAAGCTAATAGGCGTGGTCTTAATAACATAAGTTTTTGTGGTCTACTACCTCATGAGAAGGTGTTTACGCTTTTATCATATTCAAAGCTAAGTTTTATACCTTTAAGAAACTCTAGTATGAAAGATAGTATTCCAACAAAAGTGTATGAGGCATTAGGAATTGGTTGTCCAGTTCTTCTTGTTGCAGAAGGAGACTCTTGTGAAATCGTAAATGAATCTGAAATGGGCAGATGCATATCTCCAGATCATCCAGAACAGCTTGCAGAAGTTTTTGATGAAATGATTGAAAACTATTCTAAATACAGTGAGCATCGTACTAAAGCAAGGAAATTGATGCAAGAAAAATACTCTAGACAGCAAATCGCAGTTGGTTTTGAAAACATGTTACATGATTTGCTTAAATAAAAAAGGGGGAATAAAAATGGTTAACGTAATTGGGTTAGGCTACATTGGTTTGCCTACAGCTTTGATGATGGCTTCCCATGGAGTAGAAGTAGTCGGTACAGATTACAACAAGGAACTTGTGGCAACATTGAATGCCGGCAAAACTACCTTTAAGGAAAAAGGATTAGATGAACTTTTCAAAAGTGCTGTAGATGCTGGTGTGAAGTTTACTACAGAGTATCAGAGAACAGATATATATATTGTATCTGTTCCTACTCCATATGATAAGTTCAGTAAAAAGGTTGATGCTTGCTATGTTGTTGCTGCTTTAAATGATGTTATGAAGGTATGTCCTAAAGGTGCTACTGTAGTAATTGAATCTACTATTTCTCCGGGTACTATAGATAAATATGTACGTCCCATAATTGAAGAAAATGGTTTTATCCTTGGCAAGGATCTTAATCTTGTTCATGCTCCAGAACGCATTATTCCAGGAAATATGGTATATGAATTGTTGCACAATAACCGTACTATTGGTGCAGATGATAAAGCTGTTGGCGAGAAAGTTAAGGAGTTATATGCTTCTTTTTGTCAAGGAGAAATTGTTGTAACAGATATTAGAACTGCTGAAATGACAAAAGTAGTAGAAAATACCTTCCGTGCAGTAAATATTGCTTTTGCAAATGAGCTTGCAAAAATTTGCCGTCATGATAATATGGATGTATATGAAATCATTAAAATTTGTAATATGCATCCTCGCGTAAATATTCTTCAACCAGGGCCGGGTGTTGGTGGTCACTGCATTAGCGTTGATCCATGGTTCCTCGTTGGTGATTATCCGTCTTTAGCGAAGGTTATTGACGAATCTATGAAAACTAATGATGGTATGCCTGACTTTGTACTTAATCGTATTTATGAAATCATGAAAGAAAAAGGTCTTCCTGACGTAAGCCGTGTAGGTTTGTATGGTTTGACATATAAGGAAAACGTAGATGATATGCGCGAGTCCCCAACATTACAACTTTTGGAGAGTCAAGAACGTCATCTTGCACCGGGGCTTAAAGTTTATGATCCATTTATAACCAAAAATGTTGTGAAGAACCAATACCATGATTTAGATGCTTTCCTTTCTGATATTGACATGATTGTTATTATGGTTAAGCATAATGAAATCCGCGAGAAAATGGACAAGCTTGAAGGGAAAATAGTTCTTGATTGTCATAACATCATTGAGTTGCCGAATGTGTATCATATTTAAAAGATAATGGAAAGTGCTGTGCAGAAAGAGCAGATTAATTCTGCACAGCTTTTTCTTTGGGAGATAAAATGAAAAGAGTAATGTTAGTTTTCGGTACAAGACCGGAAGCAATAAAAATGTGTCCTCTTGTTAATGAATTGAAGAAACGGAAAGAACTTCAAACCATAGTATGCGTAACTGGTCAGCATCGCCAGATGCTTGACATGGTGTTAGAGGCTTTTAATGTTACACCAGACTACGATCTTTCTATTATGAAGGACAAGCAGACACTGTTTGATGTAACTACAAATATTTTGAATCGTATTAAAGAAGTATTAGAGAAAGAGAATCCTGATATTGTATTAGTGCATGGAGACACATCAACAACTTTTGTGACTGCACTTGCATGTTTTTATTTACAGATTCCAGTTGGACATGTTGAGGCTGGCTTACGTACCTACAATATTTACAGTCCTTATCCAGAAGAATTTAACCGTCAGGCGGTTTCTATTATTAGCAAATTTAATTTCGCACCGACGGAACTTTCTAAGCAGAATTTACTGAAAGAGGGAAAGGAGCAGGATAGCATTTATGTAACTGGTAACACGGCTATTGACGCATTGAAAACTACTGTTCGGAAGAGCTACACCCATCCGGAATTAGAATGGGCAAAGGGTAGTAGATTGATTATGATTACTGCACACCGCCGTGAAAATCTTGGAGTGCCAATGCGTCATATGTTTAAGGCTATTCGTCGCGTAATGGATGAGCATCCCGATGTAAAGGCAATTTATCCAATTCATATGAACCCTGTAGTGCGTGCAACAGCAGATGAATACTTTGGTAATGATGACCGTATTCATATTATTAATCCTTTAGAGGTTTTGGATTTTCATAACTTTCTTAGTCGCAGCTATCTTATTTTGACTGATTCTGGTGGAATTCAAGAAGAGGCTCCATCGCTTGGTAAGCCTGTTTTAGTCATGCGTGATACTACAGAACGTCCTGAGGGAGTTACTGCAGGGACTTTAAAGCTTGTTGGTACAGAGGAAGAAAATATTTACAATGAATTTAGTCGGTTGCTTTCCGACAAAGATGAGTATGAAGCAATGAGCAAGGCATGTAATCCATATGGCGATGGTCATGCCTGTGAGAGAATTGCTGATGTTCTTTGTAGGATTTAAACTAAAAGGGGAATACTATATGCTTATAAAACTTGGGCTTTATGTCAATACAATTAAATTAATGAAGGCAAGCCAAATTTATTATCGTATTAGGAAAATACTAAAGTTTGATTGCAGTATTGGCTGTAAGGTAACTGGTGATGCGAACAAAGTTGAAGCTATAACAGCAGTATCTGAGCTAGATTTTGATCAAGTTTTTATAAAGCGTTTCATTGCTGATGAAATTCTTGCTGATAAAATCACCTTTTTACATACATCGAAATATTTTTGCTGGAATGAGAAATGGCATTTTGATGATAAATCAGCATTGTGGAATTTCAATCTGCATTATTTTGATTTTTTATTTTCTATAATTGATGCATATAGAAAAACTGGAGAGAGGAAGTATCTTGATAAGTCAAAGGAAATCATCAAGTGCTGGATTGATAGGAATAACCAAAAGGATGGTGGAGAAGGGTGGTCTCCGTATACTATTGATTTAAGACTTACTAATTGGTTAAGTTACTATTCGTATGTTAACAACGATCTTGATGCTGAATTTAAAGAGAAATTAATAAATTCAATTCGTGAACAATATGTGTTTTTGAGTCGACATTTGGAAAAAGATATTTTAGGGAATCATTATTTTGAAGACTTAAAGACTCTTATTTTGTGTGCTTTGTTTTTCAATGATATGCCAACTCTTGATTTAGTATTAAAAGAATTCTACAAAGAATGCAAAGAAGAAATTCTTCCTGATGGAATGCATTTTGAGTTAAGCCCTATGTACCATAAGTTGATTTTAGAGGGGATTATCCGAGTAGCTGTTGCTTTAAAAGGAAAAAATAGAGCTGACGTAGAAGTTGAACGCTATCTTCAGCCTATGCTTGACGTTGCATGGTCACTTGAAGAAGGACTAGAAAGAGTACCATTGTTTAATGATTCTGGTAACAATGTATCAAAAAGTATTCAATCATTGATTGCTGCATCTAAAAATCACTTTGATATTCAGCCTATATATAAGTCAAGGTTTGAAGATAGTGGCTTTTATATTTTTAAGCAAGGTGCTTGGAAGTTAATTGTTGATGCAGGTCAACCTGGCCCTTCTTATATTCCTGGTCATGCTCATTGCGATGCTGGTAGTTTTGAATTGTTTAAGGATGGCAAGCCGGTAATAGTAAATTGTGGAACCTATGCTTATCAATGTAAAGAACGTAGATTTTTCCGTAGTACAGCAGCGCATAATACAGTAATGATAAATAATACGGAGCAATCTCAATGCTGGGGTGCGTTTCGTATGGCAAAGCGTGGCAAAATTAGTGTTAAAGAAGTAACAGATAAACTTATTGTTTTAGAGATGACCGATCAAAAAAATAATATCGTAACAAGAACCATTAGGGTAGAGGGTTGTTTAACAATTGTAGATAAATCAGAAAAGAATAAACTGACTAGTTTCATCCATTTGGCTGATAGCATAGAAGTTAATGTATCTGGAAATAAAAAAACTATAAAGCATGATTATGCTCCTGAATATGGAATTATAAAAAAAATTAACGTAATAGTATATGAAGGCTTTGGAGAGATTTTTGCATATTTTAACTTGTAGTCTAGGAGGTGAAAAGGCTTTGAAAAGGATACCTGGATATAAACCATTGTGCTTTATAAAAGAAACACTATATCTTTACAGAAAAGGGAATATATATGCTTTAATAGATAATCGTATCGTTAAAATCATGGAAATATATCCCAGCACTATTAAAGAGTTATTTAGGATTACTTCTAGGTTGTTTCGTTCTGAACCAAAATATGCTGTTCCAGTAGGAAAAAGTGCAATGATTATTGCTGGCCACAGAAAATTATTATTAGTAGATGTAAACAAAAAAAAGGTAATAGAATTAGCTTCCTCAAGAGATGGATTCTCTGATCCTTTAAATATTTGTACTGGTAATGAAAGTTGGATTGCAATATGGGGAGATTATGGATCTAATTTATTTCTTGACGAAATTAATATATATGGATTAAATTTGGATAGTAAGGTTGAGATAATTTATACTTTTAAAAAAGGTCAAGTACGACATATTCATAATATTATTAAAAAAAATGATGGAGGTTTTTATATTTTTGCTGGAGATCAAGAAAGTGGTGCAGGAATATATGAATCAGATAGTCGGTTTAAGAATGTAATACCACTGAAGATTGGAGAACAGAAATATCGAGCAGTTATAGGATTTGAAACTGTTGAAGGATTGCTATATGCAACAGATGCTGTAAATGAAAAAAATTATATTTATATTCTTCGTAGAGGACGAGAACCAGTAAAGGTATGTGAGTTGAATGCTTCTTGTATTTATGGTGTAGAGTTTAATGGTAACTACTATTTTTCTACAACAGTTGAACCGGATGAAAACAATAAAGGAATAATGTCATGGATATCTAAAAAAAGAGGTCAGGGTATATTGTCAGATGAGGTATATCTTGTGGTTGTAAATAAGCAGATGCAATTTAAGACAGTTATGAAGTTAAAAAAAGATGTTTTTCCAATGAAATTATTTCAGTATGGTTCTATACAATTTCCAAAAGGCAATTTAGAAGAATTATGGTGTTATCCTGTTGCAGTTAAGAAAAGCGATGGGGTGGCTTTAAGATTAGAGTAACAGGGAGATAAAACAATGAATATATTGGTTTTGGCAAGTGAGTATCCTTATGAAAAGGATACAAATGCTGATAGGACAAAAGTCGTAGGTTATTTTGCAAGAGAGTGGGTAAAACAAGGACATAAGGTTATGGCAATTGTTGATTCATCTACGTTTCCTGCGGCATACTATATAATTAGTGATAAGGTTAAAGGTTTTGTAACCAAAACTTTTGATGTATCGAGAACACCGAACAGATTGTGGACGAAAAGATTCTCTTATAATGATTATGGGGTTCATGTTGAAAATATTCCAATTGTCAAATATATTCCTCATGGAAGATTTTCAAAAAAAGCTTTAGATTATCAATTAAGGCAAATCACCTCTATCCTAAATGATAATAGATTTATTCCTGATTTGGTAATTGGACATTGGGTTAATCCGCAAATAATGCTTGTACCTGTAATTTCTAGGAATTATAATGCTAAATCGGCATTTGTCTTTCATGCTGACTACGGAAAAGACATTTGTAAAAAATTTAATGTTCAAACTTATTTAGATCAAATTGATCATATCGGATTTAGATCACAATCTGCTTTAGAGGTTGCGAAAAAGTATTTACGGTTTAAAGAAGAACCTTTTATTGCCGCATCTGGAATACCAGACGCTTTTATAGATAAAGTTAATGATAATAATAAAAAGATTTTTGGAGATACGATAAGTATAATTACTGCTGGAAGGCTTGTAGAATATAAAAAAATAGATGTGGCATTATCAGCTGCAGTAAAGGCCTTTAGTGATTCTAGGTATGATTTTATTGTTGCTGGTGATGGTCCTATGAAGTCAAAACTTCAAAATTATATAGATGAAATGAACCAGCGTAAGAATATTCACCTTTTAGGTCAAGTTGATCGTAACATTTTACAGAAACTTATGCATGAAAAAGAAGTTTTTGTTCTTATAAGTAAACGTGAAACTTTTGGCTTAGTTTATTTGGAAGCAATGCTTCAGGGATGTATTGTAATTGCCTCTAAGTTTGGAGGAGTTGATGGAATAATAAAAGATGGAGAAAATGGCTTTTTATGTGAAGAAGGAAATGAAGAAGATTTGATTAGAATTTTTCATAGAATTAGAGATATGACAGTAGAAGAAAAGTCTTTAATTTCCAAAAATGCAGTTCAGACAGCAAAAAAATATTCAGAAAAAAAAGTGGCCGAAAGATATCTTTGCCATGTGTGCAAGTGAGGTTTTATGATAAATTTGAAACTTAAAAATAAAATTTCAATTGAATGGCTTTATTCAATTATTGTTGCTAGTTTAATATTACTAGGAACTTACAACAATGTTTTTTCAATTCTAGCATTCGTATTGATAGCATATATAGTTTTAATTCATAAGCCAGATTTAGCATTGAGACAGATGATTTTTATTCTCCCTCTCGCTAATATATTTAAAATGGAACCAGGTTCACAGTCTTTTTTTACGTATGTATTACTTTTATATGTAATTAACTTCGTGTTCAGATTAAAAAAAATTAATATAATTCTGCTGTTATTTGTTATTTATATGACTTCAATGGAAATTTTAACAGATACTATTTCTATTCCGAGGACAATCAAATTTGTTAGCGGATTATTGATGTTGCACTACGTTATTTCAAAAGTAGATTTGGAGAGCAATCATAAAGCTTTATTTAAAAGATACATATTGGGGGTAATTATTGCCTCAAGTATTGCTTACTTAAACTTTAGTTTTTTCAATGTATCGAGATATTTATCTATTCAGGAATTGGGAACACGATATGGATATGGAGATATGACTAGATTCACAGGACTTGATACGGATCCTAACTATTATGCGGTTAGTATAATTGTATCATTGTGTCTTATAGTCCTATTATATTATCGTCAGGAAATAAATGTTCTTTCTGCTGTGATACAGGCTGCTTTTCTAGTGTTTTTTGCGTTATTAACATATAGTAAATCAGTTTTTTTGATGATGTCTTTTCCTATTGCTTTTTTAGTAATAGCAAATCATAGGAAAAAAAGATATGTATTACAGATAATTTTGATTATTATTGGGGTTGCAACAATGATTTATGCTGCAGCGGGCAAAATTCAAGCTGTAAATATTATTTTGACAAGAATATTAGTAAACACAAACCTTAATGGTATAACTACGGGAAGAATTGAGCTATGGATATCATATTGTCAATATTTAGGTGATAACATCATAAAAGCAATTTTTGGAGTTGGTCTTGGAGCTGACTATGCACCTAATGTTAATCGTGCTGTACATAATGCGTATATAGAAGCAATATATCATTTAGGAGTTATAGGATTTGTATGGTTAGCTGTTGTTTTAAGAAGTAGTTACGCTAAGTATGGAAAAAGTTTAAAAAAGAACATATTAAACTATAGTGTGCTGGTGTGTGTGTTAACCATGTATTTATTTCTTAATGAACTTTTTTATTATGATGCACCATTTCACTTTTTACTTGCATTTGTAGTAATGAATACAAACTATAATTTGACTAGTAAAGAAATAGTATTGAAGGAGGATAGTCCCAAATGATTAATATTGGATTTCTTTTAGATGGATTTATTGGTGGAGGAACGGCTAGAGTAACGTCTATCATCGCAAATAATTTAGGAAAAGATGAGGCATTTCGTTGTTATGCTCTTGCTTATACGCGGAACGGAAAGCCAGATATTTACCCAACTTTTTTTCCTGTTAAATATGTCTATGAACATAAAATTTCAATGCGAAATGCAATATTAAAACATCAGTATTTAAGAACAGTAAAAAAGTTTGTGAAGGATAATGACATTAATGTTTTGGTAGCATGCGGTGTTCAATTCTACCCTGTTGTTACGCTTATTGCTAAGTTATTAGGAATTAAAAGCGTATGTTGGGAGCATATTAATCCGACAACAAAAAATGATTTTAAATTTCAAGATCATTGTCGTGTAATAGGTGCATACACTTCTGATTGTAATGTAGTTCTGACGAAAAGTGCATTGGAGATTTATAACAAGCGTTTTAAATCTAAAAGAAATATTCAAATATATAATCCTATTGATTCTGCCTTGTTACAGAAGATAGAACAATATGATAACACAAGTAAGAAAATCATAAGTGTTGGAAGATTAGGATATCAAAAGAATTTTGAAAGACTTATTGATATAGCAGAAAGTGTATTTAAGGATAATAATGATTGGATTTGGGATATTTATGGTGAAGGGCCAGATAGGGTTAAACTTGAAAAGCTAATAAAAGATAAAAACTTGGAAAACAGGGTTATTCTTCGAGGACAAGTTGGAAACTTATATGATTGTTATAATGAATACGCCTTTATTGTTATGACGTCAAGGTATGAAGGGTTCCCAATGACGTTGTTAGAAGGTGCTGCCAAAGGGCTTCCGATGGTTTCTTTTGATATACCTACTGGTCCGAATGAGATCATTCATGATGGGGAAAACGGTTTTTTGTGTAAAGATGCTGGTAATAATGAAATGATAGAAAAGATACGTTATCTGATGAATGACCAGAGCTTAAGAGAAAAAATGTCTGTTAAGAGCAGGAAAACCGCGGATAGCTTTTCTGTAGACCGTATTATTAAAGAGTGGAATAAATTACTGAAAACAATTTGAAGAAAAGGAGAATAGATGATATATGAAAAAGAAAGTTATGGTTCACTGTAGCACTAATGGTGGTTCAAGTAATTTTGGAGATGTATTGTTTGCTAAAATGATTTTATGTTATTTGTTGGAAAAAGGGTACGAGGTTGCTTTTTACGATTTATCTCCCTATTTTCGAAATTATCTTTATAAGCAGCAGGGATTTCCTGAGTATAAATTTAATTTAAAAGAAGCAGATGCTGCTTTGTATTTCGGTGGAGGGTATTTTGGAGAAAGAAAATGCGAATCGTTATTTCAACATATTTATCATTACATGAGATTTATGAAATATGGAAAAAAGTTTTAAATTACAACAAAAAAGTAGCTGTCATAGGTATTGGCGCAGGAAATTATCTTTGGGGACCATCTGCGACTGTTGTAAAAAAAATATGTGAAAATGCATTATGCGTTTCAACAAGAGATTATGAATCAACTGAATTTTTAAATCGTATAGGTGTATCTCGCTATATTGAAACGTGTTCTGATGTTGCACAGACAATAAACAAGAATGAGTTAAATATTACTGAAAGAATGAGTTTAAATCCAAAACGGAAATATATTTTCCTTCATATAGGTTATCAGATGGACATAGCACAATTATTTGCTAAAGGGATTAAGCCTTTTCTTGATAAAAATCCTAATATAGATGTAATTTTGGGAGCTGATAGTGTATTAAAAATTGATAAGGCTGTTTCTTATATTCAAGATTATCTTGGTCATACTCGGACAATATTTTATAATTATACTACACCGGATAACCTTTGTTGGATATTATCTCAATGCAATCTTGTTATAACATATAAATTACATGTGGGAATACTGACAGCAGCGTTATCAAAATCAGTTATTGCTTTTCCAAAACATGAGAAGGTAAAACGTTATTATCATCAGATAGGGGAACCTGATAGAATTCTAGACTTTGAATTAACATCACCTCAAGATATAACACGTATGGCTGATAATTTTTTAGATAAGAATTTAATTTTAAACAATCATATAAGAGAACTAGCTCAAAAAAATTGGGTTGTTTTAAATGAGTTTTTAAAACAAATATAGTGATTAGTATTATTATATACAATTAGTTTTATAAAGGCTCTTATGATAGCAAAAGAAGTATTTTGGACATCAATAAAGATAGTGAAAGAATATGATTTGATATTTTAGGAGATATCTGTAGGATATTATGGATAACAGGCTCTTTGGGGTGAATGAATTAACACTGCATTCTCCTGAAGTTTTTTTATAGAATACGTATAGGAACTGAGCCTTACAATAAAAGTTGGGTATCGTCTATGTTGTTCTCAATTAATTAATATAGATAAAAATTATTAAAGTTATGCTTTTATAGTCAATTGACTGTAGCAAACTATTAGATGGCAGTAAATAGTTCCTATCAGAAAAAGATAGATAGGGCATTATTTCCGCTTCTGATGCAAAATAATGGAGTTGTTTCTGAAGTAGACGGTGGCGTGCTAGTTGGATAAATGTTATTCTCTTGTCAAGAAAATGGCTTATTTTCTGTAATAAAGAAAAAGTGATAATAAGTGGAGTTATTAAAGAATGGAGAAAAAAGTGAAGAAAAGTGGGGCGGCATTAAATTCTATGTTGTTAACACTAGTTCAAATTATAACAATTGTGCTTGGGATAATAGTTACGAAACTTCTATCTGTGTATTTCTCATTGGAGGATTATGGAACATATTCTCAGGCGCTTTTAATTACGACAACGGCAACATCAATTTCAATTTTAGGACTTACAAATGCTACTAATTATTTTTATAATCGAACTGAAAATACTGAAAGTAAAAAAGAATATCTTGCAACAATTTTTACAATACAGTATGTTGTGGGGATATCAATTGCTCTCTTCCTAATAGTATTTCGAAGTTCAATTGCTAATTACTTTGACAATGAACGTCTTAACAATATTATGTTGATAGTAGCTTTTACACCATTATTAACGAATCTTATTGCAATGTATCAAAATTTATTTGTATCAATTGGTGAAGCCAAAAAGATAGCAGCAAGAAATTTTGTTGTTTCAATTATTAAATTAATAGCGGTAATTGTTGCGTGTTTTGTTACTAAAAATATTGTAACAGTTTTAATTATTCTTTTGACGAGTGACATTCTTCAGGTAATATATTTTTCTTTATTGTTTACTAGGTATCAGTGGCCTATTCAATTTTCCGCTACAAGAAGAGATTTAATAAATGAAATTTTAAAGTTTAGCATTCCAATGGCAGTTTATGTAATGACTAATTCCTTGTCAAGAGATATAGATAAATATGTCATAAGTGCTTTTTCAGATACAGCTACTTTGGCAATATATTCAAATGCAGCAAAGATATTACCTTTTGATCTTCTTACAACATCCTTAATTACAGTATTAGTTCCAATTATAACACGCCAAATAAATCATGGACAAAAGCATAAAGCACATAAATTATTTAAATTATATTTACAAATAGGCTATATCTTGACTTGTACATTTGTTGGGGGTGCAGTTGCTGTTTCTAAATATTTGATGCTATTTTTGTATGACGTAAAGTATTTGGCAGGTTACTCGGTTTTTGTTATATATCTTTTCGTTGATATGGTAAGATTCGCTAATGTTACCACTATTTTAAGTGGATCTGGGAAAACTAAAACGCTAATGGCTATTTCAATTGTGATACTTATTTTAAATGCATGTTTTAATGTGATTGCTTTTCTATTATTTGGAATGATTGGACCAGCAGTTACAACCTTAGTTTTAACTATTTTAATGAATGGTGCTCTTTTACATTTTGGTGCAAAAGAAATAGAATCTTCGATAATTCAATTATTTGACATAAAAGAGTTTCTAATAGTTGGAACAGAAATACTAGTGTTTGCTAGTTGTGCTCATTATCTATCAAATATTTTGTTTGATAGAGGAGCAAATCTTTTCTTTAATCTAGTGATTTCTTTTGGATCTTATTCTGCTATCATGCTGTTCCTCAATTATAAAAGAATATATGGTTGTTTAAAGATGATAAATCAATATAAGTAATATTATTATTTTAGAGATTAAGAATAGCTATGATTATTATATTTGTATAGCAATTTAGGCTAGCTTATTTATTATAAACTAGAGTAACACTATTAAGAATAATACTTATATTAATGAGCGTGCCTTAAAAGAAAATTACATATAATAATTATATTATATACAATGCAGCAACCTTGATTGTTTAGCTTGCTATTATGGTAATACCTGTCAATTATAAATTCAACGATTTTTTTTGTTAATGATTTTGTAAAAGCAGCTATTAAATTGACCAATTGCTATATTCAATGTATTATTCTTAATGATACAGTATATTTCATTGAAATCAATATAAGAAGTGGAGATGTTAATATGAAAAAAATAACCAAAGCTGTAATCCCTGCTGCAGGCTTAGGTACCCGATTTTTGCCCGCAACAAAAGCCTGCCCCAAGGAAATGCTGCCGATCGTAGACAAACCCACAATCCAATACATAATTGAAGAAGCACTTGCTTCCGGCATTGAAGACATTTTGATCATCACCGGTCACAACAAACGCTCCATCGAAGACCACTTTGACTATAACCCTGAGCTGGAACAAAACCTGCGTGAGCATGGCAAGGACGAGCTATTGGCGATGGTCAAAGCCATTGGCAACATCAACCTGCACTACATCCGCCAAAAGGAACCCAAAGGACTGGGACACGCCATCCTGTGTGCCAAATCATTCGTAGGTAATGAGCCATTTGCAGTGCTCTTAGGCGACGACGTAGTATATAACGATGAATATCCCTGCTTAAAGCAGCTTATGGACGTATATAATGATACCGGAGCAAGCGTATTAGGCTGCCAAACAGTGCCAAAGGAAAAGGTTTCATCTTATGGCATTGTAGAAAGCGAAGCAACAGATGCAGAGCGTATCTATAAAGTAAACGACATGGTAGAAAAGCCTGCTGTAGAGGAAGCACCTAGTCGTTTGGCGGTATTGGGACGTTATGTAATCACGCCGGAGATATTCTCCATCCTAGAGCATACGGAACCTGGACGTGGTGGCGAAATTCAGCTTACTGATGCACTGAAGGTACTGGCGAAGGAGCAGGCTATGTATGCTTATGACTTTGTTGGCCGTCGTTATGACGTGGGCGACAAGCAAGGCTATCTGGAAGCAACGGTGGAATATGCGCTGCGCAGACCGGACCTGCAGGAGAAATTCTTGGAGTATTTGAAGAAGATAGTTGGCTAAAAAGCTTAGATAATAATTGTAAGCATTTCATATGCTGACAAAAGGAGATTGTATATCATGCAAACAATTTTGGTAACCGGTGCGGCCGGCTTCATTGGCAGCAACCTTGTTCTGGAGCTTTTGCGCTCCATGTCACCGGTGCAAATCATCGGTCTGGACAACATGAACGACTACTACGACGTATCCATCAAGGAATACCGTCTGGAGCAGATTGCTGCCAGCGCTGCCGAGCACAGCGACTCCCAGTGGACCTTCATCAAAGGCAACCTGGCTGACAAAGCACTCATCGACAAAATCTTTGCCGATTACAAGCCTGAAATAGTAGTAAACCTGGCAGCACAGGCAGGCGTGCGCTATTCCATCACCAATCCTGATGCCTATATCGAAAGCAACCTGATTGGCTTTTACAACATTCTGGAAGCCTGTCGCCAATCCTATGACAACGGCGCCAAGGGCGTAGAGCATCTTGTATATGCTTCCAGCTCCAGCGTATATGGCTCCAACAAAAAAGTGCCGTATTCCACCGACGACAAGGTAGATAACCCTGTATCGCTGTATGCAGCAACTAAAAAATCCAACGAGCTGCTGGCACATGCCTACAGCAAGCTGTACAACATTCCATCAACCGGACTGCGCTTCTTCACCGTATATGGTCCTGCAGGCCGCCCGGACATGGCGTACTTTGGCTTTACCAACAAGCTGTTGGCTGGCAAAACTATAGAAATCTTTAACTACGGCAATTGCAAGCGCGACTTTACCTACGTTGACGACATCGTTGAGGGCGTAAAGCGTGTAATGCAGGCACCGCCTGAGCGTAAGGTGGGCGAGGACGGATTGCCCCTGCCGCCGTATAAGGTATATAACATTGGCAACAGCCATCCCGAAAATCTGCTGGACTTTGTGACCATCCTGCAGGAAGAGCTGCTGCGCGCAGGAGTACTGCCTGCTGATTATGACTTTGAAGCACACAAAAAGCTTGTACCCATGCAGCCCGGTGATGTGCCTGTGACATATGCCGACACAACGCCGTTGGAGCGTGACTTTGGCTTTAAACCGAGCACGCCGCTGCGCGAAGGTTTGCGCAAATTTGCTGAATGGTACAAGAAATTTTATAACTGCTGATTATATAAATAAAGGAGTATGATGAACATGAAAATTGCCGTTGCTGGTACTGGTTACGTTGGTCTTTCCCTGGCTACGCTGCTTGCACAGCACAATGAAGTAAAGGCCGTTGATATTATCCCGGAAAAGGTTGAACTGATCAACAACAAAAAATCCCCGATTCAGGACGATTATATTGAAAAATATCTGGCTGAAAAGGACCTCAACCTTGTTGCTACGCTGGATGCAGAAATGGCTTATAAAGATGCAGAATTTGTTATTATCGCTGCACCGACCAACTACGACAGCAAAAAGAACTTTTTCGACACCAGCGCTGTAGAAACAGTAATCAAGCTGGTTATGCAGTACAACCCCAATGCGATTATGGTAATCAAATCCACCATTCCCGTTGGCTACACCAAGAGCATCCGCGAAAAAACCGGCAGCAAGAACATCATCTTCAGCCCGGAATTCTTGCGTGAAAGCAAGGCGCTGTACGATAACCTGTATCCGAGCCGCATCATCGTGGGCACCGACCTGGAGGATGAACGCCTGGTGAAGGCTGCGCATACATTTGCCGGCCTGCTGCAGGAGGGCGCAATCAAAGAGAACATCGACACTCTGTTCATGGGCTTCACCGAAGCAGAGGCTGTTAAGCTGTTCAGTAACACTTATCTGGCACTGCGCGTATCCTATTTCAACGAGCTGGATACATATGCAGAAATGAAGGGACTGGACACCCAGCAGATCATCAACGGCGTGTGCCTTGATCCGCGTATTGGCAGCCATTACAATAACCCCAGCTTTGGCTATGGCGGTTACTGCCTGCCTAAGGACACCAAGCAG
>OIYP01000656.1_pt1 | contig 21419 bp, 15 predicted proteins | sample 1588261 | NCBI WGS metagenome assembly OIYP01 (sample SAMN03283293) | human gut metagenome | biome: human-associated habitat; material: feces | host: Homo sapiens | place: Peru | collected 2012
CCCCCCTCGACCCCCTCGGCAACGGCTGGCGCGTCGTTGCATCCCGCGCTTTTTATTTTCACGCTAGGGTGTTGAGCGAGCTAGGCGTTTACACCGCGGCTTTTACGGTGATTTGGATTATTACTTTATTATTTTAGACTTCTACTATTTTATATATACTGGCTTTTTGCCTAAGGAAAGGATGAAATGAAATATGCTGATGTGCTCTAAATGCGGCAAACGCCCTGCCGTTGTCTTTATTTCCCAAATGGGCGCTCACGACCACAACGACGGCGGCAACGGCCTCGGTAAAGGCCTCTGCATCGTCTGCGCCAAAGAAGCGGGTATCCCGCAGGTCGATGAATACATCAAAAGAATGGGTATCAGCGATGAGGATCTGGAGGAAATGGCTAACGCTACCAGCGATCTCTTCGACGAAGGCGAGTCTTTTGAAAACGGCGGCAGCAGCACCCTCCCCGAGCTTTTCGGAAACCTCATGGGCAACGTCGAAAAACTCTTCGGCGGCGCGGCTATGCCCCCCGCTCAGGCCCCCGAGGGCGAGCCTGCCCAGTCGGAGTCGTTCTCTAAAAAGCCCGCAAAGGATAAGCCGAAGCCAAAGCTGAAATACCTCAACACCTACTGCACCAACCTCTCGGAAAAGGCTGCCAGCGGCGACATGGATAACGTTATCGGCCGCGAGCGCGAGATCGACCGCGTTATTCAGATACTCTCGCGCCGCCAGAAAAACAACCCATGCCTGATAGGCGAGCCGGGCGTTGGCAAGACCGCGATAGCCGAGGGCATAGCTCAGCGCATCAGTTCGGGCGACGTGCCCTACCGTCTGCACGACAAGACCGTTTACCTGCTCGACATGGCCGCGCTGGTAGCGGGCACGCAGTTCCGCGGACAGTTCGAGAGCCGTATGAAAGGGCTTATCGAGGAAGTCAAGCGGCTGGGCAACGTTATACTTTTCATCGACGAGGTACATTCCATCGTCGGCACGGGCGACTCTGAGGGCAGCATGAGCGCTTCAAATATCCTAAAGCCTGCGCTTTCGCGCGGCGAGGTACAGGTGATCGGCGCGACTACTTTCAGCGAGTACCGCAAGTACATCGAGAAAGACGCGGCGCTCGAGCGGCGTTTTCAGCCCGTAACGGTCAACGAACCGACGATAGCCGACGCCTGCCGTATGCTCGAGGGCATAAAGAAATATTACGAAGCGCACCACAAGATACACGTTTCGGATACGATAATACGCGAGTGCGTTCAGCTTTCTGAGCGCTACATTACCGACAGATATTTGCCCGATAAGGCGATAGACCTGCTGGACGAAGCCTGCGCTTATGCCTCCACCCGAAACAGCGCGCTGGAGGAGTTTGAAAAGCTGACGGACGAGTCGGCGGCGGCAGACCTCGCGGTAGAGGAAGCCGAAAGCAGCAGCGAAAAGGAAGAAAATCCCGATTACGAGAAGATCGCCGAGCTGAAGATGAACCAGATGCGCATTTCAAACCGTCTGGAAGAGCTGAAGCCGCAGGCAGACGCCGCGCAGGTAACGGAAAAAGACCTCGCGCAGGTGATAGAAGTTTGGACGGGCATACCCGCCAGCAAGATCGAGGCTACCGAGTTTGAGAAGATACGCAGCCTGCCCGAGATACTTTCGGCGCGCGTTATCGGTCAGGAGGAAGCCATAAAGGCGGTCAGCGCAGCTATCCGCCGCAGCCGCATACATCTTTCAAAGCGCATACGCCCCGCCTCGTTCATATTCGTAGGCCCTACCGGCGTCGGCAAGACCGAGCTTGTAAAGGTGCTGGGCGAAACGCTCTTTGACGAAAACGAGCCGCTGATAAGGGTAGATATGTCGGAGTACATGGAGAAGCACTCGGTGAGCAAGCTCATCGGTTCGCCTCCGGGCTACGTCGGCTTTGACGAAGCGGGTCAGCTAACGGAAAAGGTTCGCCGCCGCCCGTATTCGGTAGTGCTTTTCGACGAGATAGAGAAAGCGCACCCCGATGTTATGAACATTCTTCTTCAAATATTGGACGAGGGACAGATACACGATTCGCAGGGCAGACCTGTTTCGTTCCAAAATACAGTTATAGTAATGACGTCTAACGCCGGCTCTACTGACAGAGATACGGGCGTTGGCTTTAACAAAACGCAGGCTGAGATCTCTAAGGACAAGGCTATGAAAGCGCTGGGCGAGTTCCTGCGCCCCGAGTTCCTCGGCAGAGTGGACGAGGTAGTAGTTTTCGATCCGCTGACGGAGGAGGACTACGGCAAGATAGCCGCCCTGATGCTGGACGAGATGCGCGAGCCGCTTGAAGAGCAGGGAATATCGCTGGCATACAAGCCCGCGGCGACCGCGCTCATCGCGAAAAAGGCTTACGGCAAAAAGCTCGGCGGCAGAGATATTCGCAAGGTCATTCGCGAAGAGGTGGAAGACCCCCTCGCCGAGATAATGGTAGAAAAGGGCGAGAACGGGATAAAGCTGGTGCTTGTAGACGCGCAGGATGATAAGCTTATCGTTAAGGCGGAGTAAGGCATGGCGGCTTCGCCGCAAAATATATATGGTCTCCACGAACGGACGGCGAAAAAGCCGCCCGTTCTTTTTTTGCTTTATTTGACTAATTTGCGGCGGCGTACTGATTAGGAATAGTGAAATTCTCCAAAGATTTATTTTGATAGGCACTTTTAACAAACTTGCCACTTGACATATGTGCAGTTTAGACATATAATAGTATATGGGGCATTATGCACGGGTTTTCATGGACGAAATTACGCGCAAAATATGTAATCAATTCACGTTTTGTTGATGAAATTGCGGGCAAAATGTGGTATGATAAAATAAATGTATCGGTCAAACGTTTTCACAAGAGCTGTCTATGGCTTTTTTGTATGAAGTTGAACGCTGCCGATGCGAAAGGAAATATAGGAGGAAATGATATGGCTAAAGCAGTTAAAGCACCGGAGCCGAAAACGATCTCTAAAGAAGAGCTGAAACAGAAATTCGTTCAGGTCCTTCACGACGACTTCCAGACGACTCCCGAAGAAGCTTCCGACCAGCAGGTATACGAGGCTCTTACCAAAATAGTAGTAGGTATCTTAAAGGCTAAGCGCCGCCACTTTACAGTTAAAAACAGATCTGAGGGTAAGAAGAAGATCTACTACCTTTCGATGGAGTTCCTGATGGGCAGAAGCCTCAAGACCAGCATCTACAACCTCGAGATGGTAGACGAAACAGTCGCTATGCTCAAGGACTTCGGCATTTCTATAAACGGCATTTACGAAATGGAGCCTGACGCAGGTCTGGGCAACGGCGGTCTGGGAAGACTTGCTGCCTGCTACCTCGACGCGCTGGCTGCCGACGGCTACCACGCTACCGGCTACTCCATTCTTTACGAATACGGCATCTTTAAGCAGAAGCTGGAAGACGGCTGGCAGACCGAGCTGCCCGATAACTGGCTGCCCGGCGGCTCCGCTATGCTCGTTCCCGTGCCCAGCGCCGCTATCGAAGTTAAGTTCGACGGCAACCTTAAAGAATACTGGGATAACAATTTCCACTGCGTAGAGCTGGAAAACTACACCTCTGTACTCGCAGTACCTTACGATATGTTCGTTTCGGGCTACGACAGCGAGGCTGTTTCTAAGCTGCGCCTTTGGAAAGCGGAAGTTCCCTCTTTTGATATGGCTATGTTCAACAAGGGCGATTATTCTAAGGCTCTTGGCAGAAATATCATGTCGCAGGCTATCACTAAGGTGCTTTATCCTAACGATAACCACGCTGAGGGCAAGTCGCTGCGTCTGCGCCAGCAGTATTTCCTCGTAGCAGCTTCCGTAGGCGACATCGTAAACACCCACATGAACGTTTACGGCACTATGGATAACCTTGCCGATAAGGTAGCTATCCACATCAACGATACCCACCCCACCCTCGCTATCCCCGAGCTGATGAGAATACTGCTCGACGACTGCGGCTACGACTGGGACAAGGCTTGGGACATCGTTACTCACACCTTTGCTTACACCAACCACACCGTAATGCCCGAAGCTCTCGAAAAGTGGGACTGCAACCTGCTCAAGAGCGTTACCCCGAGAATCTTCTCCATCATCGTAGAGATAAACGAGAGATACTGCAAGAAGCTTTGGGATATGTATCATGACGAGGGCAAGGTCACCCATATGTCCATCATCGAGAACAACATGGTAAAGATGGCTACCCTCTGCGTACACGCTTCGCACCATGTAAACGGCGTTGCTAAGATACATTCTGAGATAATCAAGAAGGAAACTTTCAAGGACGAGTACCAGTACACTCCCGAAAAGTTCACCAACGTTACCAACGGTATCGCTTACAGAAGATGGCTGTATCAGTCGAACGAGGGTCTTACCTCGCTGCTCAAGGACTGCATAGGCGACGGTTTCCTCAAGGACGCTTCCGAGCTGAGCAAGTTCAAGGCATTCGCCGACGATAAGGCAGTACTCGAAAAGCTGACCAAGATAAAGAAGGAAAACAAAGAGCGCTTCGCTAAGTATGTAAAGAACCAGTACGGCGTTGCCCTCAATACCGACTCTATCTTCGACGTACAGGTAAAGCGGCTGCACGAGTACAAGCGCCAGCAGCTCAACGCTCTCAACATTATCGCTGAGTACAATTACCTCAAGGCCAACCCCGACGCACCCTTCGTGCCCAAGACCTACATCTTCGCGGCTAAGGCTGCCCCCGGATACTACATGGCTAAGCAGATAATCAAGCTGATCTGGAACATCTCGCAGGAGCTGAGAAAAGATCCTAAGCTGAATAAGAAGCTGAACGTTATCTTCATGGAAGACTACTGCGTATCCCTCTCTGAGATACTTATGCCGGCCGCCAATATCTCCGAGCAGATCTCGCTCGCAGGTACTGAGGCTTCGGGTACGGGCAACATGAAGCTTATGATAAACGGCGCTATCACCCTCGGTACTCTCGACGGAGCTAACGTAGAGATTCACGAGCAGGTAGGCGACGAGAATATCCTCCTCTTCGGCATGAATGTTGACGAGGTAGAGGCTGCTAAGCCGAATTACAAGCCTATCGACGTTTACAACTCTAACGGCGTGCTGAGAGCCGCTGTTGACAGACTCGTTTCGGGCATAAACGGCGAGCAGTTCAACGAAATAGCTAATTCGCTCAAGACTACCGACACCTACATGGCGTTCGCAGACTTCGCTTCCTATCAGGACGCGCAGAGAAGAGCGAGCGAGAGCTACTCTGACACTGAGAAGTGGGCCAAGATGAGCCTTATGAACATCGCAGGCGCAGGCATATTCTCCGCTGACAGAGCTGTTGACGAATACGCTAAGAACATCTGGAACCTTACTAAGTAATTTTCAGAATATATTTTCGCTGCGGGAAGAGTACCAAAAACTCTTTCCGCAGCTTTTTTATTTGTTTTGTGAAAACTGCGTGAAACAATTTGGAAAAAAGAATGTTAATTTCAGTTAACATATCATAAAAGAAAATTTACAATGATTGTACAGATTTTACTACAGCGCTTTTTTGAAGCCGATGAATTGTTGTTTAATCAGCCAAAATTTATTTTTTTTGCTCAAACCCCTTGCATTTCTCGACATATAGTGATATAATTAAATCAAGCTAAAGAGGACAACACCTCAGAAAGCTGATAATAAATTTCCCGACAAAGAAGTCGCTCGAATGTGTGGATAACCAGGCATGGGCGGCGATTTTTCTTTTATGGGGATAATTAAATATCATTACCGACAATGGCGTCGCTTTCCGCATAAAGGCTCTGAAAAGGGTCGGCGGGGAAGCGGCGCTTTTTTAGTTGGCAGATGGGCGAAACTAAAAGCAAAACCAAACGAGTTGACAAAGGCGTCATTTCCGCAGGCAGGTCTGAGCGATAAGCTTTAAGCAGACCGCGCGGAGAGGACGCTTTTAATTATAGTCTGAATAGTGAGCGATGGGGAAAACGCATTTCAAAAGGTCACCGGCTGCAGCGAAAAAAAGCCTTTTGATGAAGAAAAGCATCGTGAAGCAAGCAGACGAAAATATCTCAATTCTATAAGGAGTGGTCAAAAATGAAAAGAAGTTTTAAAAGGGTACTCGCAGCGATCACAGCCGGTTGTCTTTGCATGGGAATGTTATCTTCCTGCGGCGGCAGCGATGGAGATTCGTCTAAGGCGGCGGCTGACGGAAAGGTTCTCAGAGTAGGTATGGAATGCGCATACGCACCTTTTAACTGGACGCAGAAAACCGAGGACACCCCCGACGGCGGCAAGGCTGTACCGATATACGGTCAGGACGGCAGCTACGCTTACGGCTACGACGTAATGGTAGCGCAGAAGATCGCCGACGAGCTGGATATGGAACTCGAGATACATAAAGTAGAGTGGGATTCGATAGGCCTCAGCATGGATTCGGGCGAATATGACTGCATCATCGCGGGCATGGGCAGAACCGCTAAGCGCGAAAAATCTTACGCTTTCACCGAGCCTTACTATTACAGAGATAACTGCATAGTAGTAAAGGCTGACTCAGACCTCGCGAACGTTACGGGACTTTCGCAGCTTAAAGGCAAGAACGTTACCGTTACAACGCAGCTCGGCACCGGCTGGGTAGACCTGCTCGACCAGATCCCCGACGGAAAGCTTGGTTCTAACTACGAAACTACCGCAGAGGTATTCCTCGCAATCTCAAACAACGTTGCGGACGTAGCCGTTATCGACGTTCCTACCGCTGAGTCGGCGCTGCTGACCAACAAGGATCTCAAGCTCATCAGACTTGACGAAAACGACGCTTTCCAGAACGACCAGGAAATGACTAACGTCTGCATAGCTACCAGAAAGGACGATACCGAGCTTCGCGACAAGATACAGGGAGCTATGGATAAGCTGGAGTGGAATGACAAGGCAAAGATGGACGAGCTGATGGAAACTGCAATATCTTCGCAGCCCGCGGCTAACTAAATCAGACCTCTGACTGATAAGAATACAATACCTGAAAGTTTAGAATGACTGCTGAAATGCGGTCATTCTGAGCCGTAAGGGCAAAATATCTATCTATAATTTATAAACTGAGAAAAGGGGAAATGTTATGAATTTCAAAGATCCTACCAACATGATCGAGTGGATCGTGTATATAGCTCTTGAATACAAGGATATGTTCCTGCAAGGCTTGTGGATAACGCTTTACATTTCAATAGTCGGCACGCTGGTCGGCTTCATCGTTGGCTACCTCGTGGGCATAGTACAGGATATCAAGATAAACAAAGATGACAATATCATAAAGCGCATACTTATGCGCCTGCTAAAGATCATCTGCCTTGTGTATGTCGAGATATTCCGCGGCACGCCTATGATAGTACAGGGCATGATAGTTTATTACGGTCTGCTGAAAGCGGAGGTAAACATCACCCCCGTGCTCGCAGGTATAATCGTTACCGTGCTCAATACCGGCGCTTACATGGCTGAAACGGTGCGCGGCGGTATCAATTCGGTGGACAAGGGCCAGAAAGAGGGCGCTTGGTCGCTGGGTATGTCGCCTATGAAGACTATGCTGCTGGTAGTTTTGCCGCAGGCTTTCAAGAACGTAGTTCCTGAAATGGTAAACACCTTCCTTACAAACCTCAAGATGACCTCGGTACTGAACGTCATCGGCGTATCGGAGCTGTTCCTCGTTGCAAAGACGGCGGGCGGTACTTACTACAAGTATTTCGAGGCTTACCTCGTTATCGCAGTCATCTACTTCGTTCTCTGCTTCATATTCAACAGAGTGTTTATGGCGCTGGAGAAGAAGCTGGGCAACAAGAGCGACTACGTTCTCGCTACCGAATACATCGAAGAGAAAATGTAACTGGAGGGATCTGAAATGGCTGAAACAAAATATAACGATAAAGTAATAGCGATAGAGGACCTGAGCAAATCTTTCGGAGATCATCAGGTGCTGAGAAAGATAGATTTTACCGTGAACAAGGGCGAAGTTATCTGCATAGTAGGCTCTTCCGGTTCGGGAAAATCTACACTGCTGCGCTGCATCAACAAGCTCGAGCGGCAGACTGACGGAAAGATATATTTCAACGGCTGCGTAGTCGCCGATAAACAGCGCGATATAAACAGTTATCGCTCAAAGGTGGGCATGGTTTTCCAGTCCTTCAACCTCTTCAACAACATGACGGTGCTGAAAAACTGCATGATAGCCGTAACTTCAGTGCTGCATGAGTCGAAAGAGGAAGCCCGCGAGCGCGCGATAAAGCACTTGAAAGCAGTAGGCATGGCGCCTTACATCAACGCTTACCCCGCTCAGCTTTCGGGCGGTCAGAAACAGCGCGTTGCGATAGCGCGTGCGCTCTGCATGAATCCCGAAGTGCTGCTTTTCGACGAGCCTACCTCCGCGCTCGACCCCGAGATGGTCGGCGGCGTGCTCAACGTAATGAAAGAGCTGGCGCAGACGGGACTTACCATGATAATCGTAACGCACGAGATGGCTTTCGCAAGAGATGTTTCCACCCGCACGATATTTATGGATAAAGGCTACATCGTAGAAGACGCGCCCCCGCAGGAGCTTTTCTACCACCCGAAGAACCCGAGAACGAGAGAATTTCTCTCGCGCTTCCTAGAGGGCGACGGCTCGGATAGTTCTGACGGCGATGGCAAGGAGGCGGCTGGCGCATGAACAATATCGTTATCACAGTAGCCCGCGGCTTCGGCAGCGGCGGTAAAGAGATAGCCTCGCGCGTGGCGAAAGACCTCGGTATCTCCTGCTACGAGAACCGCATCTTAACGCTCGCCTCGCAGCTTAGCGGTCTGGATCAGGAGCTTTTCAACGAGGTGAATGAGAAGATACGCGAAAAGGGCGGCTTTTCGGCATTCATGAAAGGTCTGCCTAGGGCGCGCAGCTACATCACAAAAGGCAAGTTCGTTTCCGACGACGCGCTTTTTGAATATCAGAAAAAGATAATCCTAGATCTGGCGGAAACGCAGTCCTGCGTGATAGTCGGCAAGTGCGCCGACTGGATACTCCGCGGCAGGGATAACGTAATAAGCCTGTACATCGAAGCGCCGCGCGACTTTTGCCTAAAGCGCACGATGGAGCATATGCAGGTAAACGAAGCGGTGGCGGAAAAGAACATCGTAACTACCGATAAGTACCGCGCGAATTATTACAAGTACTACACTAAGGGCAACTACTGGACGAACCCCATCAACTACGACCTTACGCTAAACAGCGAAAAGGTAGGCATAGAGCAGTGCGTTCAGCTTATTGAAGATTATGTCAAGATAAAGATGAATTATCTGGGCATAGAAAAACTATAATTTTTGGGAGGGTATTCACCATGAAACTGAAAGACACAGGACTTACCGCAGAGGAGCTTAAAGGGCTGGTAAACAAGTATATGATAGAGACCTACGAGCGTTTCGATTTCATTGCGGAAACGGCTAAGGGTATGTACATCTACGACGAAAAGGGCAACGCTTACCTCGACTTTTACGCAGGCATCGCGGTAAACAGCGCGGGCAACTGCAACGAAAAGGTCATCGCGGCAATACAGTCGCAGGCGGCAGACCTTATCCACACCTTCAACTACCCCTACACCATTCCGCAGGCGCTGCTGGCTAAGAAGATCTGCGACACTATCGGCATGGATAAGATCTACTTCCAGAACTCGGGTACTGAGGCGAACGAGGCTATGATAAAGCTGGCGAGAAAGTACGGTATCGACCACTACGGCCCGAATAAGTACGAGATCATCACCGCCAAGATGGGCTTCCACGGCAGAAGCTTCGGCTCGATGTCCGCTACCGGTCAGCCCGATACCGCTATACAGCAGGGCTTCGGCTCTATGACCCCCGGCTTCAAGTATGCTGAATATAATAATTTGAAAGCTTTTGAGGACGCCATCACCGAAAACACAATCGCCATCATGGTAGAGCCTGTACAGGGCGAGGGCGGCGTAAACCCCGCTACTAAGGAATTTCTGACCGGCCTGAGAAAGCTCTGCGACGAAAAGGGACTTCTCCTCTGCCTCGACGAAGTTCAGACAGGCTGGTGCAGAACGGGCGAGGTAATGGCTTACATGAATTACGGCATCAAGCCCGACATCGTTTCTATGGCGAAGGCTATGGGCGGCGGACTTCCCATCGGCGCTATCTGCGCTAAGGAAGAGGTCGCGAAGAGCTTTACCAGCGGTTCGCACGGCAGCACATACAGCGGAAACCCCGTAGCCTGCGCGGCTTCGCTCGCACAGATAGGCGAGCTGCTCGACAGAGATCTTGCGGGCAACGCTAAGAAGATGGGCGCTTACTTTATGGATAAGCTGAGAGAGCTTGTGCCGCACGTCAAGGAAGTTCGCGGACTGGGCCTTATGGTAGGCGTAGAGTTTGAGGACGGCTTCAACGCGGTGGACGTAAAGCACGCCTGCTTCGACAGAAAGCTCATCATCACAGCTATCGGCTCGAGCGTTATCCGCATGGTGCCCCCGCTGATACTCACCGAAAAGGAATGCGACAAGGCTGCCGAGATAATCGCGGACGCTGTAAAGTCGCTCGAGAAGTGATAACATATTAAAATATGAAACTGCAAAGAGGGCGTTAGTTCGCTCTCTTTCGGTTTAAACGGTTTAAAGTGGAGGGCTTTTACTATGGATTTCAGTTATCATATGCCCGCCGACCTGCGTTTCGGCAGGGGCTTGGCGGATAAGATAGGCGATATTTGCAAAGAGATAGGCGGCGAAAATGTGCTTGTGGTAACGGGCACGGGCAGCACTAAGCGCTCGGGTCTGCTGGACAGGGTGCTCGCTTCGCTTAAAGCGGCGGGGCTGGGCGCTGCGGTTTTCGACAAAGTTACGCAAAACCCGCTGACTACCACCGTTTACGAGGGCGTAGAGCTGGCTAAGGCTGAGGGCTGCGGCGTTATCCTCGGCGTGGGCGGCGGCTCGATAATGGACGCGGCTAAGGCTATCGCTTTCTGCACCGTAAACGCGGGCGATGTTTCCGACTACATTTTCGGCAAAAAGCAGGGTGCGGGCGCACTGCCGATAGTGCTGCTGCCGACCACCTGCGGCACGGGCAGCGAGGGCAATCAGATAGCCGTGCTGACTAACCCCGAAACTAAGGACAAAAAGGCGCTTTACACCATGCAGGTGATGCCGCGCGTTTCCGTCATCGACCCCGACGTTATGACCACTATGCCGAAGAGCGTGCTTTCCTCCGTCGGCTTCGACGCTTTCACACATTCGCTCGAGGCGTACACCTCGAAAAAAGCGAACCCCATCACCGACGCGCAGGCGCTGCTGGGTATGCAGCTTTTGGCGGATGATCTGCCGAAGCTTGTGTCCGGCGAGGGCAGCGCGGCGGAATGGGAAGCCGTAAGCTTGGCGGCTACGCTGGGCGGAATGGTGATCGGCGCGGCGGGCGTTTCGGCGGCGCACGGCATGGAGCACCCCGCTTCGGGTCTGAAAAACATCGTCCACGGCAGGGGACTTGCGGCGCTCACCCCGCCGATAGTCGAGCGGCTCGCCTCCGCCGCCCCCGAGAAATTCGCGCGGGTATCGGTACTGCTGGGCGGCAGCGGAGCGGAGGACTGCGCCGAGAGCATACGACGCTTTCTAAAAGCGATAGACCTCAGCGTGAAGCTCAGCGACCTCGGCATAACTGCGGAGGACGTGCCTTGGATGACGGAAAACTGCATGAAGATCTCGATAGGCAACCTCAAAAACGCGCCCGTGACGTTCAGCCGCGAAGAGGTGGAGCAGATATACCGCGAGGCGCTGTAAATTTTCATAGCAATATTTCAGCAGACGTTTGCATTTTCGGCAGACGTCTGCTTTTTTGTATAAAATACATCACGGCGGGTCGGCGAAATTGTGCAGGTATACAAAAGTGATGGATTTGTCACTTTAGCTATTGACAATCGACGGAAATAGTGATATTATTGTCACATAAGGTGATGAATAAGTCACTTTACAAGACCGGACGAAAGGAAATGGATAAAGCTATGAACGAGAATTTAAAGAAAGAAAAGACAACAAAACCCATCACTCTCTGCGATTACCACAAGGCGCGGCTGGCGGGCATGGCGAGCCTATTCGTGATGGAGGTGCTCACGCTGATATTCGACCATGTAAAGGTCAGCGGCGGCGCGGGTCTGCGTGCGCTGAATTACGCGCTGATAATAATTTCGCTGGTGCTGCTGGTGCGCTGGGCTTTTATGTCGATGATAAAAAAGCGCCCGATAGAAAAAGAGGACGAGCTTTCGCGCGAGAACATGATGAAGGCGCACGAGAAGATAGGGCTGGTATTTTGGCTGATACTCGGCGCGGTGCTGATACTTTCGATGTTCTGGAAGGGCAGCATCACGATACATTTTGACAACGAGCTGATGAACAGCATTTGGTTCATAATTTTCAGCGGATATTTTTCGCTCGAAAGCGGATTTTTCATCTACTACGACCGCACGGCGGCGGGCGATGATTGTGACGATGACGACGAAGAGAGCGCGGGTGACGAGTGATGCCGCAGCTAAAAACGAAATTGAAAGAGTACCGCGCGCGGCTGAATATGAAGCAGGGCGAGCTTGCCGAAAAGGTAGGCGTGCGGCGCGAAACGATAATCCGACTGGAAAAAGGGCAGTACAACCCCTCGCTGAAACTGGCGATGGACATAGCGAAAGTTTTCGGCGCGGCGGTGGAAGACATATTCTCATTCGAGCCGGACCCCGCCGAGGATTATCAGGTGTTTGAAAACAAGTACGAGAATTAAGGAAAAAGACCCCTGCTTCAGCGAACAGAGGTCTTTTCTTACTGTATTTAAGGCAACACCGCACAACTACCGCCTAGCGGCTTTGTGCACATCTTGCTTGCATATTTTCCGTCATATCACCCAAAACCTCCTAGCTTAACGCGAGTTAAGCGTCGTCGGCTTTAGGCAATCTGACGAAAAATCTGACGACGCAATCTGCACACAATAGTTGTGCGGTATTGCCTTAAATTTGCGGGATATGCTTTAGTTCATGGCGGTAGCGCTTTTTTTGTTTGCTGACTCGATATAGCAGCATAAATGATAACTTTTTGTGAACGAGCACCTGAAAACTGATCAGAACATAATAAAACCTTGTATTTAAGAAATAACACTTGAAATATGAGAAAATATGTGGTATAATATATTTGAGGAAGATGTAAATATTTACAGTAATGACCCATACTACAAAAATGAGGATATGAAAAAATGGACTTTGATTATGCAAGATATGTAACGCTGATGAATGAGTTTTCTAATACTTGCGGCAAGATAAGAACTTTCAGAGATCCTGAGATAAAAAGATCTATCGTGCCGCTTTGTGAATTTTTGCGCATAGCTGCTTTTGAGGTGACTGTGGACAGCGCCAACAGCTCTTCCCACAAACAGCTCATGCAGCCTTTTTTCTACTATTTCAAAGGAACAGCAGACAGAAAGCGTGCACTTAAGATAGATGAAACTATTTATGATGGCAGCGTGGCGCACTATAATATACTGCCCTCATTTGGTGAACCTGATTGGAGCGAACAGGAATTAGAGCAGATACGTGCACTTGAAAAACAGGTGGCTTTACATAGCGAACGAGGATACATAATAAAACTTGCTGAAGAAAAAGGCAGGATAGATGAGACGTTAGAGATATACCTGCTGCCATATTTTTTTGAATATATCGGCAGAGTGATGGCAGAAGGCAAGCTCGATAAATACGGTGCGGTATATTTTAATCTAAAGCGCTTTTCTTTGGTAAATGAGTATTTTAGCCGCCGTGTAGCTGATGATATAATGCGCTCTTATATCAGAGGGCTTGAAAGATCTGTGAAGGGCGATAAATGTATATGTCGTGTTGGCGGAGATAATTTCGTTATGCTATATGAAAAAGCTGACCTCGATGCTGTTGTGGAGTATTTGCTGGGCAAAAGAGTGAAGCTGAATGGTATAGAAGTAAACGTTTCCGCAACAGCGGGATACTGCACCATAACCGAGGGCGTGAGAAAGCCGACTGATGTTATGGACAGAATAAGCGAAACTATACAGATGGCGCGTACTGTATATAAAAAGCCGTATGCTTTTTATGAACCAAAGATGGCTGAGCAAAAAAAACGTATGAAGGAAATAGAAAATATATTTCCCGAAGCCATTAAAAATGAGGAATTTAAGGTATATTATCAGCCAAAGGTGCGTATAGAAGATGGAAAAATAATAGGCGCAGAGGCGCTTTGCCGATGGGTCAGAAACGGCAGCATAGTTCCGCCTATGCAGTTTATTCCTGTGCTGGAGCGCAGCTCTTCTATATGTGTGTTGGATTTCTATATGCTGGAACATGTTTGCTGTGATATACGTCGCTGGCTGGACGAGGGAAGGAAAGTCGTAAGAGTTTCTGTTAATCTCTCTCGTATGCATTTAGGCAACGAAATGCTGCTGGAAAATATACTCGGCATAATCGATCGCCACGGTGTTCCACATGAATATTTAGAGATAGAACTTACTGAAACCAGTGCAGATGTTGATTTTGATGAGCTTAAAAACATCGTTAATGGTCTGCATGAAAGCAACGTAAGCACTGCGGTCGACGATTTTGGCACGGGCTTTTCTTCGCTGAAGCTGATAACTGAGCTTCCTTGGGGCGTACTGAAGATCGATAAGAGCTTTATACCTGAAGACAGCAATGAGCACTCTAAACGTGAGAGAATACTGCGCCATATTATAACAATGTCGCACGATCTGGGAATGGAATGTATAGCTGAGGGCGTGGAAACGCTTGATCAAGCCAGGCTTTTACAGCAAATGGAATGTTACTTGGCTCAAGGCTTTTATTACGCAAAGCCAATGCCCTGTGAGGACTATGAAAAAAAACTTATGTGTGAGTGATCGGGTAAAATATCCCTCTGCGGAAAAGGCAGGGGGATATTTTTTTGCTGCGGAATCCGTTTTTATATGGACTGTATGGGCGTGATATAATATAGACACACAAAAGATACAGCTTAACCAAGCTGAGCCAAAAATAAATTTCAGAGGAGATTTTTAACATGAGTGAACAAAAATTCGGCACGGAAAACAGCACGCAGTTCGTACCCGCAAAGTGCACCGCCTGCGGCGGCGAGCTGGAGGTAGACCCGAAGCAGGAAACAGCGGTATGCCGCTACTGCGGAGAAACATTCGTAGTATCAAAAGCGGTAAATAATTACAATGTAGAGCACAACACCTACAATACCAACATAGTCAACGAGCGCAAGGGCGACATGGAGTCGATGCTGAACTTTATCAGCGACCGCGAGGACAAGAAATACGCGCGTGCAAAGGAGCAGAAAGCGGAGCGCAGCAAGCGCAACAAGACCATTCTCTGGGCGCTGGGCTGGATATTCATATTTCCCGTACCGCTGACGATACTGATGCTGAGAAACAAGAAGCTGGCGGACAAGGTGCGCTACGGAATAATCGCGGCGGCGTGGGTGGTATACATACTGCTGATCGTGATAACGCAGATCACCGGCGACAAGGACAGCGATAAAGCGGCGGACGTTTCAAGCGAAACAAGCTCGGCGGCTGAGAGCGAAGCGGACGACATAGACCTCGACGCGATAGTTGACAAATTAAAGGACAGCGAAGCGGAAACGAAGCAGACGGAAGCGCCCGCCGAGAGCAAGCCCGAGAAGGAAACAAAGGCAACGAAAGAAACGAAAAAGACCGAGAAAGAGACGAAGAAAACTGAGGAAGAGCCTAAAGAGAGCGAGCCGAGCCTTGAGGACATAAAGAAGGCGATAGAGGGCGGAGATTACTCGCTGGTATCGGCAGACTTCAAGGAAGTAATGGACGGCTACGAGGCATTCTTTGACCAGTACATCGAGTTTATGAACAAGTACAATTCGGGCGAGGGCGACCAGATGGAAATGATGAACGATTATCTGGACATGGTATCGCAGGAGACGGAGTGGATGGACAAGATAAACGCCATCGACGAAAAATCGCTGACAGTAGCCGACGACGCGTACTATATAATAGTTACGACAAGGGTGCAGAAGAAGTTGGCGGACGCTAGTTTGTGATAGAAAGATCCCCTAATATAAAATGAAAAAACCGGCAGTCGGTACGAAAGTGTACGGACTGTCGGTTTTTTGCGTTAGTATTTCTTTGTTCTACTATAGATTCTTTGTGGATTTATATTTGTTCTTATTTAGTCTTTACCGATTTAACAGCCGACCATGAACCATAGTACTTTACGCCGTTGACGGTCTTGTACGAGCGCACACGAACGTAGTAAGTCTTTTTGGATTTCAGACCAGAGAATGTTTTCTTGTATGTTGAATTGGTCTTGACATATTTCGACTTATATGAAGTGAAATTTTTATTCACGTCATACTGCACCTGATAACCGGTCACCTTAGTATCTTTTTTCCAGTTAGCCGCAAAACCTCTGTACTGAGAGGTGAGCTTTGAGATCGTCTGTCTGGCAGGATTGATAGCGAAAGCAGCTTTCAATTCGCCCTTATAATTGCCGATGCCTGTAACAGTAACAGTTGCTTGACCTATTTCGATATTATCACTGTATGTAACGGTATAATCGACATCTTTTTTCAGAGCCTTATTATTGAATAACAGCGTAGCATACGGCGTTTTAGCTTTGCCGTTATAGGTGTATTTCTGAGTTGAAAGCAGTACAGAAGCACCGGAAATGTCAGTTGCAGAAAGCGCGGGAATATCGGTTTTCTCGAGAACCTTGCCGCAAACGGTGCACTCTTTGTGCTTCGAGCCTTTTACTCCTACAGCGGGCTGTTTGTCGATTATCCAGTCGCTGGATGTGTGACCTTTAGCGGGAATGGTCTTGGTGTAGGTATCTCCGCACTTGCAGGTATATGTCATTATACCGCTTGCTGTGCATGTTGCCTGAGTCGTTATCTTTGCGGTGTATGAGTGAGTATGCGGAGTCGAACCTTTTATAATTGAAAATGAAACAATATTGCTTTTTTCATATGAAAAACAGTTGCATGAGTCGACATATACTTCGTAACTTCCTTCAGGCAATGTGACGCTGTATGAATTAGTCGTTAAACTCCAAACGTCTTTATATGATGTTGTTGTACCGGCGGATTTCTTTGAGATCCTCAAATTATAATTGCTGGCATTATTAGCTTTTGTCCAAGAAAAAACAGTATTTGTATTGGAATTGCCGGGCTTTACAGAAACTGTGGAAACTCCGACCTTTTCGGTTTTGTATACAGCAAATTTCTGAGCATTTCCACCATTGTATGTGTATATCTGTGCATTAGCACCTATTGCGCTTGAATTGCTGCTAATGTCGAGAACCTTATTGCAGTTTTTCGGCTTTAACACATATTCGCCTGACCATTCACCATAAATAAACCACTTTTGAGCGTCAGAACCCCAGTATGGATACTCTTGTACGTTTGTTCCGTCAGTTGTACCCGCACCATCTACATCTAATACTTTATTGCTTTTGCAGTTATATATGACATAAGAGTTATCTTCCTGTCTTACAAAATGCCATATTTGAGATGCATCAGCCGCAGATGATGCTATTTCAATATTGCCGTTTACTGCGGCAAGCGTAGCCCAGCCATCTGTTTTTATTATGCTTGCATAAAAATCGTCACCAATGTTATTTGGTGATGTATTGAAAGGGCTGTTATCGGAAGAAAGCGATTTTAAAGTATTTCCGTTTCTCCTGCGGACATATTCAGTTTTTGACGCAAGTTCGCTCCTTGATATAGTTCCCCATCGAACTTTATTTACACCGATATAATTACAATCCGTAAAGGAGATCGTATCACCATCTATCCCGACAATAACCAACGAATGCCAGGGACTTCCGGGAATTCTAACTTCATCTCCGATGCAGTAGTTTGTTTCATACTTTAATATAGAATATTCTCCTCTACCGGCTCTTCCAAATATTGCATCAAGACATTCAAAAGCATAACCCTGACACTGTGAACCTGTTCCCGAAGCTCCTGAGTAGTCACTTCCATCTGCATGCCATATCGTACCGTGCGGATATTTTGATTTTAATCCGTTAATTGCGTTTGCTGCGTATGCTGGCTCTAAAGCACTTGCCTGAATACTTGCAGGTATTACAAGCAAAAGGCTGAAAACCATCGCAATACTAGTCAGAAAACTAAGTATTCTTTTCTTCATTACTATTATCCTCCTTTAAGAAAGTTATTTCGGCACTTTAATTATACCATATATAAAGGAGATTGTCGCTACATCATGTAACAAACTGCTTTAAAATGTAATGAAAATCATGGTGGTGGTCTTTTAATTTAAAATAAAATCTTTTATTTTCTTGTGCTTAGAAAAAGTGACAAACATATTACATAATGCAAAAAAATGCTGATTTGGATGTTACTTTGTGATATAATGGTATTGGAAATTTTTATGGATGGCATAAATGGTATGGCTTTCCATCTACGGCTGAAAGGAAAATGATATATGAGGAAATCAAAGATCAGGTTGTTTAATGCTTTAACAGCAAGTGTTTTGTTGCTTTCTATTAGCGCTTTTTCAATAAGTGCTTACGCGAAAGATAATTCGGATGCAGAAAGCGTTTCTACTGAAGAGTATCAATTCAGCGGATCAAAGAATTGCGGCGACGATGATGGCTTTACACATCCTACCGATATAAAAAAGAAAGATGATCACTACGGTTGGGAATTGGGGCATTTCGTAGTTAGCGGATATACTAGGGCTGATAGCAGTGATACAAAAAATCCGGTGTTTCTGAAAAATGTTGGCGATACGGTAAAGCTTTCTTTTGTACTGGAACAGGATATAAATAAGCTTAATGGCGATAAAAAACTAAAGATCAATGATGATAAAAAGGCGTATGACGAACATTTTGGAATAAAAGAAACCAAGTTTGGCAAAGGCGCTTTGATAGTAAAATACACAGATTACGAAAATAGATCAGACAAACCTCAGCTTTATACAGATTACTTAAAAGGAGTAAAGGTCGGCGCTGATACTGAGATACAGCTTTGCGAGGAGGGAGATTACGAAGTATCGTTGGATTATTCGATACTTAGCGAAACGTTCGGAGATCTTTGGAAAATAAAGACCAGCAAAATAGCGGCTTTTGAAGATGATTACAAAATATCTTTTAAATTTTCCGTAAGAAACGGCAACTGCATGGTGTATCCCTTTGATGTGAAAACCGGTCAGGAACTTACAGATACAGCATTTACGGAAAACGGATTCAGACTAGATCTGGCTAAATCGAGATATTTAAAAATAGATATTACAAAACAGGTGCTGAATGCAGGAAAAGATGGATTAACGGAGGACACCAGGTTCAATAGACCTGCAAAGGACGGCGAGGAATTTACAGAAGAAGGCGTTTATAAGATAACGGTCAGCAATATTTATACAGACCGCTCGACTGAAAAAACGATCTATGTAGGGTCTGATTCTGTTCTTCAAGCATATGTAACAAATCAAAGCTACACTGTTTCTGAAATAAACGAACTTGTTGAAAGCGGCGCGACAATAAATGTTGACGGTACGATAGAAATGCCGTCAGCAACAACAGAAATATCTTCCGAAAATGATTCGCCGCAAAGCGAAGCCGATCAAAATATATCTGAAACTTCGGCATCAACGAGCGAGGGCTTGAATATCACGAATGAACAGCGTCTTGTGATGATCGGCGCAGGCGGTGTGGTCATTATTGTGATCGTAATTGTTATAGTTTGCAAACGTAAAAAGAGGTGATAAAATGAAACGGTTCATATCTTTATTATTGATAATTGTATTTTGTTTTATGGGCTGCGGAACGACAGCTCAAGAAAAAGCTGAGGTAGTCACAACAGTCACCGAAGAGATAAAAACAGACTCAGATCAGCCCGAAGAAGTACACGAGTTTTCATCTGAGGATAATTTGAAAGACATTGAAGATCTCGGATTTACTTCTTTGAATGACTCTAAGTTATTAGAATATGTAAAGGATAATGTTTACACCAGTACTGTTGAGAAACTCGACAGCGAAAATTATTTTGTAGAAAATGTTGACGCGATCTATATTTCTCAAGAGTACATTGATGAATTAGCCTATAATTCAAAGGAAAATGTATATTTTGGCTATACTTTATCTGAATTAGAGGAGCAATGGGGCGATAAAAAGTATATCTTTACTGTTGACGACGACGGTAAGACAACGGTAAAAGCTTTTGAAGAATACGCTAACGAGTATGATGACGCGATTAAAAACGTTGCTATAGGTACGGGAGTTATCCTTGTCTGCGTTACCGTATCAGTTGTGTCAAGCGGAGTGGGCGCTCCCGAAGTTATAAATGCTTTTTTTGTCGCTGCTGCAAAAGACGCATCTATATTTGCTTTATCTTCCGGTACTTTGGGTGGAGCGGCGGAAGCTGTCATTGGGATCATCGAGGGTAAATCGGCAGAGGAAACTCTGAAAGATACTGCTTTATCAGCAAGCGAGGGCTTTAAGTGGGGCGCGATCGCAGGCGCTGTAACAGGCGGAGCAGGCGAAATAAAAGCTCTGAAAGGCGCAACGCTGAACGGCCTTACCATGAACGAAGCAGCTCAAATACAAAAAGATTCAAAATACCCATTAGATATAATCAAGCAAATGAAAAGCTTAGATGAGTATGAAATGGTTTATAAAAAGGCAGGGCTATATACTAAAATGGTAAATGGCAAATTGGCTCTAGTCAGAGATATAGATCTTGATTATGTTTCAAAGCTTTCTAATGGTGAAGAAGTGACAAATCTTGTTAGAATGCAAAGAGGAAAGCCGCCTGTTGACCCTTTAACAGGAAAATCGTATCATCTTCATCATGTAAATCAAGATCCTAATGGAACATTGGCGATACTTACAGAATCTGAACATCTGGGCAATGCGTCGATACTAAATACAGCCGGAAAAAGTTTGTTGCCCGCCGCGCAAAACCCAAAAAACGCAATAATCCGTAAGTAAGCGTGAAAAATATACAAAACCCTTAAAAACCCTGCAATTACAGCGTTTTCGGAGTGCAATAAACTGATTGATGTGTAATGATGTAAATATATGGTGTCAAAAAAATACCGCCAAAAATAGCTGTTTTAATGCTGTTTTGGCGGTATTAAATTTTAGCCGTTATAATCTGTTTTAGCGTTTTAAAAACTGTTTTAATTTCTCGCAAACCCTTGAAAATGCGGCGTTTAGATGCGTTTTAATATTAAAACAGTATTGCTGGAACAGTGGTTGCGACCTCTTGAAAATAGGTCATTTTTTAATGCCAATATACCAACCAACTGCTTTATTTAATCCCAACTGGTTGGTATTAAAACCAACTATGCTACTTAAAAGGTCTTTAACCCTTGAAAATACAGGCTTTTGAGTAGCGCTGCTGTCATTTGAACAGAGTCTGAATACCCAACCGTGTAAATGACAATAATACCCACAAAGAAATTTGGAG
>OIYP01000658.1_pt1 | contig 21401 bp, 24 predicted proteins | sample 1588261 | NCBI WGS metagenome assembly OIYP01 (sample SAMN03283293) | human gut metagenome | biome: human-associated habitat; material: feces | host: Homo sapiens | place: Peru | collected 2012
CTGAGTACCTTTATAATCAAACCATTCATTGTGTATCTCCCTATCACTAAAAATTAGAAATTAACAAGTCGACAAATACCGATTTTGTTAAACTCTTTCTATGCTCCATCTTCTTGCCCTTCGGACAAGAAGCATCCATCGTTCTAAAGAGCTCGGTCAATCCCGATTTGTAAACCATAAACCCAAATTACAGATTTCTACAATTTGCAAATCATTATATACTCTTCGTCATTCTCATCAACAATTTCAAATCCTACTTTTAGATACATATGAACTGCATAATTCATCTTCTGAACAGATAATGACGCTTGCTTATATCCTTGCATTTTCAGTTTTTTTAATATCTGCTCCATTAGATTAGTTCCAATACCATAGTTTCTATACTGTTTTAAAAGTGAAATTGCAAATGATGGTGTTTCAGCATCAATATGTCCATAATCATTCATAATACGACACCATACTGCACCAACAATTTCATTATTGGCTTCAGCAACCAAACACAAGTCTCCTTTATTCTTACCAAAATCTTTAACATACACCTGTAATTCTGGTTGATTTATAATCTCTTTTGGTGGTACAGTAACCCCTTCTGGAATAAAAATTGCTTCATATAAAAAAGTATTTAGCACCTTAGACTCGTTTTGTCTTAGTTCTCTTATTGAATAATCCATATAAACCTCCGATTTAATTTTTATAAATCAGTTGCTATTCCACACATCCAAGCACCTCCACAAACACCGATTTGTATAACAGTAGTCTAACACATGTTGTTTAAAAATATTACAGCCAAGCCAATGTCTGTAATTTGCCCTAAAATTTCATTTTATGGAATTTTGACTACTTGATTTTCTAATTGCATACGCAATTCATGAAATGTATAATTATACTGTTGATACATCAGACACACAAATGTAAATAGGGACTTAGCTAATTAGCTTTCCACTCCGCATCAATTTCTGCCCGGTACGGAAGTGCCGGTATCCCGCCTGCATGCTGTACACAAAGAGCACTTGCCACAGTTCCGTAATTTCCGGCTATGATCAGTTTTTCCATAGAAATATCTTCTGTTTTTCTGATTCCCTGTTCAAGTAGTTTACATAAAAATGTTCCCCAATAAGAATCACCGGCTCCTGTTGTATCCATTACTTCTACCTTCTTCGGCGCAATTATCCTGCTTTCTCCCGCAAAATAAATACACGAACCATTACCGCCCAAAGTAAGAACGACAACTGCGATATCATGCTCTTTCATAAAGGCCGGTATATGATCTTTTCCACCTACAAAAGCAAGCTCCTCTTCCGATATCTTCAACAAATCCACATACGGAAGCACCTTATCAACCTGCTCCCTGCATGAAGCAAGATCCCATATATTCTCCCGGAAATTGATATCAAAGCTGACAAGCTTTCCATGCTCCTTTGCCTTTTTTAATGTCAGTAAAACAGCCTCTCTTTCCGGCATCCCCGACTGGCTGACCGAGCCGGCATGTACAATATCCCACTGTTCAAAATCAACGCTTTTGACATCTTCCTCACACAACAGCATATCTGCACCCGGTTTTCTTGCAAATGTAAAATGTCTGTCATTTTTTTCATCAAGCGTCACAAAAGCAAGCGTTGTGATTGCATCATCTGTCAACTCCGGACACAGCATCTGCACATTTTCTTTTTTCAGAGTGTCCGCCAACAGATGTCCAAAGCTGTCATTTCCAAGCTTACCTAAAAAGCCTGCCTGACCACCGTTTCGCGCAATACATACCGCCACATTCGCCGGCGCTCCGCCCGGATTGGCTATAAAAGACTGCGGGCCTTCCTCGCCCGGCGTAAAATCGATCAACATTTCTCCGACACATAGTATACTCATATGATTATCTTCCTTTTGATTTTATTTTGGATGATTAGATTAGTATTTTGCCAGTATTTTATTATTCTTTAATTTCTTCTATTCTGACTATTCTTCTATTCAGACATTTTATTCTATTCTGACTATTCTTGGCTATTATTACTCATATTGAATATCTCTATACAATCAATATAGATCAAATTGGCATAATCAGCAAGAAATAAAAGACTTGAAAAAAAGTGGGAGTGTCACATCGTTTTTTTGCATAGGGATTTTTTCCACTTTTCTACTTTTTTCATTGTGTGTGGGCTTTTTTCCTTGTTTTCTTCGTTTTTGCCCCTCTTCTCCCGGCTCTTGTGGGCTTTTTTCCTTATTTTCTTCATTTTTACCCCTCTTCCTCCGGCTCTCGTGGGCTTTTTTCCTTATTTTCTTCATTTTTACCCCTCTTCCTCCGGCTCTTGTGGGCTTTTTTCCTTATTTTCTTCATTTTTGCCCTCTTCTCCCAGCTCTTGTGGGCTTTTTTCCTTATTTTCTTCATTTTTGCCCCTCTTCCTCCGGCTCTTGTGAGCTTTTTTCCTTGTTTTCTTCATTTTCGTCCTCTTCTTCCGGCTCTCGTGGGCTTTTTTCCTTGTTTTCTTTATTTTTGCCCCTCTTCTCCCGGCTCTTGTGGGCTTTTTCTCTTATTTTCTTCATGTTTTCCCCTCTTCCTTCGGCTCTCGTGGGCTTTTTTCCTTGTTTTCTTTATTTTTGCCCTCTTCTACCGGCTCTTGTGGGCTTTTTCTCTTATTTTCTTCATGTTTGCCCCTCTTCCTTCGGCTCTCGTGGGCTTTTTTCCTTATTTTCTTCATTTTTGCCCTCTTCTTCCGGCTCTCGTGAGCTTTTTTCCTTATTTATTTCCAACAACACCATCAATCAATTCCATACAGTTGAGTAATCCCATAATTTTTGTAGCTTTAAACCAACTTCAATCAACTATAGATACCGCACAACTTCTTCACACAATTTTTCCGCACAAATTTTTCACGCAAGTCTTTCACACATGTTTTTTCGCACAGGTTTTTCCACACAGCTTTTCCGCACAGCTTTTCCACACAGCTTTTTTCCACACATTCCTACCACAAACAAACAGGCCAGATAACAGCAATCCTGCTATTACCTGACCCGTTTGTTTCATAGTTCAATTCATCCGAACCTTAAACCAGTCCGCAAATCTATCAATCTGTCAATCACCGATCTGCCAGTTTACAAATCTGCGGACCAATTCTCAGCTCTATTTTATTATCCTTCAATCGCAATATACTTATTAGCCCTTACAGCCTCCGGAGTTATCCTTCAATCGCAATATACTTATTAGCCTTTACAGCCTCCGGAGATTTCTTCGGAACGCTCAGGCTTAAGATACCATGCTTGAAGTTAGCCTTGATATCTTCGACCTTAAGGTCTTCGCCCACATAAAAGCTTCTCTGGCAGGAACCACTGTATCTTTCCTTCCGGATGTATTTGCCTTTCTTTTTCGCCTCTTCGTTTTCGGCCTCGTCGCTCTCCAGGCCTTTTGCGGCACTGATGGTCAAATAACCGTTTTCCAAAGCAACATTGATATCTTCTTTCTTGAAGCCCGGAAGATCAATTGTCATCTCATACTCTGAATCGGTTTCCTTAATATCGGTATTCATAATGTTTTTGGCTCTGTGACCATATAATTTCTTTTCCAGATTTTTAAAATCATGATCATCAAATCCAAACCACGGATCCTGATAAAAGCGATCAAATAAATCAAAGTTGTCATTAAATAAGCTAGGTGTCATCATAAGTCATCCTTCCTTTCAAATATATAACTGAATCAACCATTGTTAGTATGAAACTTTGACCTTGGAATGTTTGGAGGAACTTTTTATTCCTCTTTTCCTTTGTCTGACTATGTTATAGTCCTTTTGTTAGCACTTGTCAATAGCGAGTGCTAATATTTTTTGTGAAAAATTTGTGAACAAATTTACCTGTCCACCATTACATTTTCACTTCAGTTTCCTATTGCCCCCGCTTCCTTATCTATGGTATAGTATTTTTATCGCTTTATTACATAAAAGCTTTAAAGTTAAAAAGTTTTAAAGTTCAAAGCTTTAAAGTTCAAAGCTTTAAAGTCCAAAAGTTTTAGGCTTCAATGTAATAAACTGTTTAATTCTTATCAAGGAGGACGCGTCGGTCAGAATACAAAGCTCCGGCGCAAATGCACATGAAACTTATTCTGCTACTTATCTACTTTACAGTGCTGATCGGCATTGGTCTGTACTGCCGCAAACACGCAACAGATGTCAACGGCTTTGTACTGGGCGGCCGCTCTGTCGGTCCTTGGCTCACTGCCTTTGCATACGGCACATCTTATTTTTCAGCCGTTGTATTCGTCGGTTATGCCGGACAGTTTGGATGGAAATACGGCATTTCCGCTACCTGGGCCGGTATTGGCAATGCGATCATCGGCTCACTGCTTGCATGGGTTGTACTCGGCAGACGCACCCGCATCATGACCCAGCATCTGGACTCAGCTACCATGCCCCAGTTTTTCGGAAAGCGTTTCGGCAGTTCGGCATTAAAAATCGGTGCCTCTGTCATCATCTTTATTTTCCTGATCCCGTATACCGCTTCCCTTTATAATGGACTTTCGCGTTTATTTGGAATGGCATTCAATATTGACTATAGTGTCTGTATTATCATTATGGCGATCCTGACCGCCATCTACGTGATCGCAGGCGGTTATATGGCAACGGCCATCAACGATTTTATTCAGGGCATTATCATGCTGTTTGGTATTGTTACCATCATTATTGCGGTATTAAACAGTAAAGGCGGTCTGATGCAGGCCATGGACGGACTGGCAAGAGCGACGGATGAAACCGTCTCCCAGACACCCGGCATCTTTGCTTCCTTTTTCGGTCCCGATCCCATCAACCTTTTGTTTGTCGTAATCCTGACAAGCCTCGGTACCTGGGGACTTCCCCAGATGGTGCAGAAATTTTACGCCATCAAGGATGAAACCTCAATTCAAAAAGGAACCATTATTTCCACGGTTTTTGCTCTCGTCGTATCCGGCGGCTGCTACTTCCTCGGAGGCTTCGGCCGTCTGTTTACAGACAAGCTTGAATTCACAGCTGACGGTGCAATTGTCGGTGGCTATGATTCCATCATTCCGACTATGTTGTCCGAGCTCAGCCCGGCTTTGATCGCACTTGTTGTCATCCTCGTTTTATCCGCGTCCATGTCAACACTGTCATCCCTTGTGATCGCATCAAGCTCGACACTTACCATTGACTTTTTAAAGGATAACTTCATTAAAAATATGAGCGAAAAGCTGCAGGTGCTTTACATCCGTATCCTGGTGGTTGTCTTTATCGCAATTTCCGCAGTTTTAGCACTCATCCAGTACAAGAGCTCCGTGACATTTATTGCCCAGCTGATGGGGATTTCCTGGGGCGCGCTTGCCGGTGCTTTCCTGGCTCCGTTTATGTATTCGCTCTATTCTAAAAAAGTCAGCAAGGCTTCCTGCTGGGTATGCTTTATCTTTGCATCAGTCCTGATGGTTGCCAACATCTTTTTCCGCAGCTCCTTCCCTGCAATCATGCAGTCACCGATCAACTGCGGTGCCATCGCAATGTTAGCAGGACTGGTTATCGTACCGCTCGTAAGCCTTGTCACACCCAAACCGGATGCGGCAATGGTAGACGACGCATTTGCCTGCTATGATAAAAAGACAACGGTTTCACAGAAAACCGCACTTGGAAAAGAATAAAATAATAAGCAAAAAAAGATGGGGTCGATAATAATCTCCATCTTTTTTTGCAAAAATTTAAAATCTGATATCTCAGATCCTGCCTTTTCTTTTTAACTCTGATATCTCAGGCCCTGCCTTCCGATCCAAACAGCTTAATCTTCTCAGCTACAACCTCTTTCATCGCCTTTATCTCATATGGGATCAGACCCATCATTGTCCGTTCACCGGCAGCAATTCCGGCCTCCACACCTGCTTTTCCGGCCTTATCAATATCGGTAAAAATATTGATCTTGGAAACACCAAGTCTGACCGCATTTTTAAAGTCAGCATCTGCTAACCCGGAACCGCCATGCAGTACCAGCGGCAGATTGGTTTTCCCGGAAATAATCTGTATTCTGTCAAAATCCAGCTTGGGCGGAAATGCATAGTCGCCATGCGCATTGCCGACTGCAACAGCCAGTGAATCAACACCTGTGCGCTTTACATAGTCAACGGCTGTATCCGGATCTGTAAAATAATCCTCCGGATTGGTAAGCTTGCCGGAACCGGCATTGTCGCCGACATGTCCAAGCTCTGCTTCCACGGTCACGCCCATTGCATGACAGATCTTTACCATCTCCGCAACTTTGGTGATATTTTCTTCATAAGGTGCTGTAGAGCAGTCATACATAACAGAGGTAAATCCCAGCTTGACAGCCTGCATACAGCGTTCAAAGGTCAGACCGTGATCATAGTGGACACATACCGGAACCGTGGCTTTTTTTGCCATAGGGATCAGGTAATTGGCTACCAGATCAAGCTCCATCGCAGGTAAAAGCACCTCTGCCGTTCCGATCATGACCGGTGCTTTCAACTCCTCGGCTGTCTCAATGATTGCTCTTGCCATCTCCACATTTACCGCATTAAAAAATCCAACTCCGTATTTTCCTTCTTTTGCAGGAAGCAGAATATCATTCATATTTACAAGCATGTCTTTTCCCATCCTTTCTCAATCTTATCCCGTAATTCATCAAGTGGTTTCAAACCGGACAGCGCATCATAGGCTGCCACACAGCTTGCTCCGGTTGCTGCTGCCAGGTGCAGACACATATCCGGCGTATCCTTCTGTAAAACAGCCGTCAGAAATGCCGCAATACTGGTATCACCCGCGCCCGTTCCGGAAAGAATTTTTTCCGGTACGTAGCTTCTTTCAAAAATAGATCTGTCAGCCCAGGCATCTGCATCAAGCTCTACCCGGCTGCTGATCTGTGCAAGCTTTTCTTTGGAAGCGGTCTGAAGATACATGCCCTTTGCTCCGCATTTCAATAAAAGCACCTTGCAGCCTAGCTTCATGCATTTTTCAGCCAGAGGCTTTACATCCTTTTCGATATCCAGAACATCTGTGATATCACCGCCATGCGCCCGTACCTGCAGCTCCTCAAATTTATCCCGGTCGATCATAAAACAGATCTCTTCAATACTGGGTACAAAAAAGTCTACATACGGAAGTGTCTTTTTAAGGATGATATCCCATCGGATTTTGCCGGCCTTGGCATTGGGATCCACAGCCGCCAGATCTAGCGACGTCGCTGCGCCTTTTTCCTGTACCCTCTGCATCAGCTGCATAAGCCCTTCGCCTTCGTTGGCATACAGGGCTTCCATTAGCGGCGGGTAACCGAAATGGAACAGGGAAGCCTCTTCTACTTTTTGAAAATCAATATCATCTGCCACAAATGTATCATTGGCTCCCGAATGGTGTAAAAACACTCTGTCAATACCCGGAATAGCGATAACAACGGAATAGCTTGTCGAGGATGCCTCGTCGCATATCATATCCTCTCCTGCATGATATTGATTTAACGTATCCAGAATGATATTTCCAAATGCATCCTTTCCGATCTTGCCAATCAGGGAAACATCATTTCCGAGGATTTTCATTGCAAGTCCGGTATTTGCGACAGCACCACCCGTATGTACATCCGCATTGCCTACCTGTATCAGTTTACCCGGACTTAAGATCTTTTCGATGCTGTCAGTTTTTCCATCTGCAAACACCGGTGTGATGTCCAGACAGATATGTCCTGCCACAATTACCTTCTTTTTCATTTAATCAACTCCCATTAAAAGATTCATCACATACATTTCAAGAGCTTCAAAATCTCTGTTTTCCACGCACTTTTTCTGGAATTCATAGTCAAACTTGTCTACCTTTGCTTCCAGCGCTTTGAAAATCTTTAAGCTGTTTTCCAGATGCTTGTAGCTGTCCTCATCTCTGGTAGTTCTCATAGCCTTTACATCCAGACCGACATATTCGCCATGCTCACCATAGCCATTTTCTTTGAGCACTTTTACCTGATTGAAAGCAGCACGCAGATTTTCTACACCAAAGGATTTATCCTGATCGTAGCGGATACCGTTCTGATCATTCAGATGTACAGTCATCAGCTTGCCCATTGCCATGGCAAATCCGATCTCATGTGCCGGATCCAGTCCAGCCAGAATAGCATGTGCACTTTCCAGATTGCCTCCGACTCTGGAAGGATCGATCGTTGCTGCTGAAATCGCCATAACATGTCCCATGGTACCACAGATACTTCTGTCGATTGGTTCATTGGGCTTGGGCTCGATACATACACGGATCTTGGAATCGTATTCGAGCATCTTGTTGATGGCCTCGATCAGCATCTTTGTCGCCCATACCGGAGATTTGGATTCTGCACAAAGTGTACCTTCTCTTGCTAACCATAATACAATCATATCACATCCCAGTTCATTTGCAATGTCGATGGAGCGATACGCTCTCCACATCGCATATTCACGATCTTCTTTGGATGTGCTCATGAAACCGCCGTCCATTGTGTGGGGATCCATCCAGAGACGAGGTGCCACAAATTCAGCCTTCAGATTGTATTTATCCAGTGTTTTTTTGAGTTCTCTCGCTTTTTCCTTGATCTCTTCTTCTGTATAATCATTGATATTCGGGACTGCATCGTCATCATGGAACTGTACTGCTGAAAATCCCAGCTCTGCAAATTTCTTGAATTTTTCCTCGATCGGAATTTCCTTTCTTGTTGCCGGTCCGTATGAGTCAGCTCCTTCATGCACATTCCAAGGTCCTACTGAAAATTTAAATTCTGCCATAGTAATTACCCTTACCTTTCTGAAAATCTTGTTATTTTATATGTTTACGTCGTTTTGCATTTCACCGGTGATTTATCTGCTATGCTTTATTTATAACAGATTGCTTTTGTTAAAAAATGATAATCTTGCGATTTTTTATAGGTTATCTTGTGATTTCATGGTACAATGGATTTCTATAGAGTTCACGGTATTGCAAGTATATAAATAAAACAGAAAGGATGCCATCAGATGAGTGTTCAAAAAGAAGTTGAAATCATTCAGCATACGAAAATGAATTCCATGGAATTGTTTCTTGTCGAAATGATGTCCAGAAATCCTCACGGACATGACGATCTGGAAATTGGCATGATCATGGAAGGCTCCGTGACACTTTTTTTAGAGCAACAGTCCTACAAACTGCAGGTGGGAGACTTATTTATCATCAACCGACATCAGGTGCATTCGCTTTCTTCCAAAGGAAAAAATCTGATACTCGCCGCCCAGATCCACACTGAGTTTTACCGCCAGATTGACTATTCTCTCGAATATCTGCGTTTTGAAAATTCCATTCTGCGTACGGCTGATATTCCGGCAGGACTGCGCAATCATTTTTTTGACTGCGCTGCCTCATATTTTTCGGATGAACCTTTTTTTGCATTAAAAAGCTCCGGGCTCATGCTCCAGTTTCTATATGAGCTTGTCCGGACTACGCCATGCTACATAGCCTCCGAAAAAGAATCCGTCTCCGCCTATCACAATACCATGCGCCTAAACCGCATCATCAATTATATCAGCAAACATTACACAGAGCACATTTCCTTACAGGATATTGCGGACTTAGAGCATGTCACGGATTATCATATTTCCCATTTTATGCAAAAAATGCTCGGTATGTCCTTTCAAGAATATCTAAGCCACCTTCGTTTCCGCCATGCACTTATACTGATGCAGAAAACAGATTTAAAGCTCCTCGATATCTGTTTAGAATCCGGCTTTTCAAGCACCCGCTACATGAATCAGATGTTTGAACGCCAGTTCCACTGTTCCGCCAAGGAATATCGGAAGTCCGAAAACAAGCCGTTTCTTTCCAGTCTGCCGGTATCGACCGATACGATTCAGAAAAAATACGATGGCAAAAAAGCGTTGCAGCTTTTGCAGAAATATAAAAAATCCCATTTGTAGTCTGTGGTATTTTCAGATTACAAATGAGATTTTTCAACAGTTAGCCTATGATAACTCTAAATACTCTTTGACATTTTCTACATACTTTTCTCCGGTTTTTCTTCCGATCTCATATACTCTTTCCAGCTCCTTGGGATCCTTTATCACTCCACTGATTTCCAAAAGCATCGGTGGACGGATCACCAGTATCTCTTTATTCAGCTCTTTCTTCCGCAGGTACTCGGTTGTCGCATTGTAGATATACGGACGGACAGCCATTCTTTTGATCAGCTCCGGATATTTATGCATTACAATTTTGGCAAGTGGATAGTAATTGGCCTGTGTCTTTTTAAAATGCAGTGGCTGTGTCAGGATCACGACATTACGGTCATATCCAAGCTCTTCCATCTTGCGGATCGGAATGGAATCGGCAATCCCGCCATCCAGCAGCTTATGTCCGTCGATCTCAACAATCTGCGATACCAGAGGCATCGAAGCTGATGCCCGGATCCACTTGATATCCTCTGCATCACCCTTTAAACAATTGTGATAAATTCCATAACCGGTCTCAACATCCGTGCAGACGACATAAAAATCCATCGGATTGCTCTCATATGCCTCCACATCAAACTTGTTGAGCCTATTGGGAATCTCTCCATAACAAAAATCCGGATCATAAATATTGCCTGTTTTCAATAAGGAGTGCATACTTCCATACCGTTTATCCTGACAATAATCACGGTTGTAGGCAAAGGCTCTCCCAATCTGTCCGGACTTGTAATTACATCCAAAAGCCGCTCCGGCCGAAACACCGATAGCTCCGTCAAATACAATTCCATGCTCCATAAATACATCTGTGACACCGCAGGTAAACATTCCCCGCATGGCGCCGCCTTCCATTACAAGGCCTTTTTTCATTACATTCATCCCTTTCTGATTTTACACAATGTTTTTAATTCTTCTATTTCTGATTTATCTAATACATGCGAATTTTATTTTCCGCATTTTTTTATATACTTTATAGTTTGTTCTTATCTTAATCACTTATTATTTTGTTTTCCTGTCTGCATTTATAGGGGACATCTACTAGCTATATTTTTGTCTGCATTTACAGCAGCATCCACTAGCTGTTTTTTGTCTGCATTTACAGCAGCATCCACTAGCTGTTTTCATACATACGTTTACGGTAATAGTCTGCTAACTGTATTTTACAATCCACGTTTTTTTCTTAAGATAAAGTAAGCACTCACAACCATGGCAGCTGTAAAAATCCAGGAAACCGGATATACCAGCATCAGCATTTCAAAGGTATGTATCTTTTTGAAAATCGTACAGATCCACAGCATACGGAAGCCAACCGTTCCAATGATCGTCATAACCGCCGGAACCATTGCATAGCCGATGCTCCTGAGGGAAGCCGCCGCTACCTCATAGGTCTCCGTCAAAGCCTCCAATGACATGACGCGGTACATTCTTAAAAGTGCAAAGGCAATTACCCCCTCATCAATCGTGTACAGAGATACAAACGGTCTTGCCCAGATTGTAAATACCAGACTGAGTAAAGCGGTAAATCCCATTCCTTCCAGCATCGCGATCCAGAAGATCTTTTTACAGCGGTCGTACTGCATCGCTCCATAGTTCTGGCTGGAAAAAGTGATTGCTCCCTGCGCAAATGCAGCGGAAATATCATAAGTAAAATATTCAAAATTGAGTGCTGCGGAAGAACCGGCGATTGCCGGCGCTCCAAAGCTGTTGATGCCGGACTGCACAAAAATATTGGACAGCGAAAATACCGTACTCTGTATTCCCGCCGGCAGCCCGATCTGCAACATTCTCTTTAAATAGTTACCGTGAATTTTGATCCTGGAAAGCTCCAATTTGATCATACCTTCTTCCCGGGCCAGAATCCCGATCAAGAGTCCTGCACTTAAATAATTGGATATAACGGTGGAAACTGCCACACCAAGTACTCCGAGATGGCAGGCAATCACAAATACCAGATTTAAGATTACATTGACCACACCGGAAATCAGCATGCAATAAAGAGGTCTCTTGGTATCACCCACGCTTCGTAAAATTGCCGAACAGAAGTTGTACATCATAATGGCCGGTAATCCGAGCATATATACCCTCAGATATATAAGTGCCATGTCAAGGACATCTTCGGGTGTTCCGGTGAGGATCAGCATTGGTGCCGACAAAAGCAGCCCAAGGATTGCAAGTCCAATTCCACCCACCACGGAAAACGCCACAACTGTGTGGACCACATCCGAAACCTCATCATCCTTTTTCTGTCCGATCAGATTAGCGATCAGGACATTCGGACCTGTCGAGCACCCAACCAGTAGATTGACAAAGATACCAACGTTTGCTACATTTGCTCCCACTGCTGCCAGAGCCTGACTTCCTGCAAAACGTCCGACAACTGCCACATCAGCAGAATTAAATAACTGTTGTAAAATACTGCTAAGTGCCAGAGGCAGTGAAAAAAGGATCATTTTTCCCACCATGGAGCCGTGCAGCATATCCATTTGTATTCCGTTTTTCTTTTTCGTTTGCATCTATTTCTCCTTTGCCAAGCATACACCTGTTTGGGTATTTTGGCAAAATCTTTTCTATCTATAATACATATTTTTAATCCGGTACATCAAATGTTTTTCTTTTAAATATTATGGCATATGAAGTGAATAGTCAATGAAATAAGCCAATAAGTCCCTGCAGGTCCACCCGCTATTTTATCCTGACCCCGGAAACGCTATACTTAAAAATGAGCAGACAATTTTCAATCATCTGCTCATTTCATCTATTATCACACTTTTCAAACGATCCTGCCGGAATCTTCATATCGGTCGAAATTATAAATTTTTTACCAACTCATCCAGAACATCCGCATAGTGAGGATCCACCAGACCAAAATCCTTCTGCTTGTAATTCCAGACAGCGCGTCCAATTCCATGTTTTTCAAATACTGCATGAATATCCTCAAACCATCTGACCGTATCTGCGAGCGGAGCCTGATCGATGACACCGTATTCTCCACAATAAAGAGGCACATTTTTCTCTTCTGCAAAGGCAACTGCGTCGGCAAACAGCTTTTCAAAAATAATGACACCTGTATCATCTGCTTCAATTCCGTTTTCGAATAACGCACCGCAGGAGGCCTGCGCAATATTTTTACCTGCCTCACGATATTCTGCCGCCGTTTTCGGGTAGTCTGTATGGAAATCAGCCGGCATATCTACCACCCAATAAGCTGCCTGATGTGTAAAAACCAGCGGTTCATAGCAGTGGAAATTGTATACAATTTTGTCATCATAAGGATCATCAAGCTTGGACACACAGGATACGCTGTTATAGCAGACACCACCCACCAAAATATAAGTGTCCGGAGCAACGGCGCGAACAGCTTCAATCGTACGTCTGATAATACCATTCCAGATGGTGCTGACCGCAGGATTTATTACCTCATTTAACAATTCAAATGCCACAAAATCTTTGTACTGACCATATCTTTTTGCCATCTCAACCCAAAGTGCCACAAAGAAATCCTGCAGTTCTTTTTCCCGGAAAAACAGATCACCGTCAGCAACTTCTTTTGTATCAAACATATATCCCTTTGTTTTGTGAATATCCAGAATGACATTCAGTCCGGCAGCCTTTGCCCATGAAAGGCAGCTGTCAATATAACAAAAGCCTTCTTCCTTCCATATTCCATCATCAGAAACAATCATGTCGTAATCAATCGGAAGACGCACATGATCCAGTCCCCACGCTGCAATTCTGTCAATATCTGCTTTTGTGATAAAGGTATCAAAATGCTCCTTTTCATGGCTGACACACTGTGAAATCCATCCTCCCAGATTGACACCCTTCTGATAACCTTCAAATACTCTCATTTTCCTTACCTCCTGTTGTTATAGTTAATTATTACTGTTTTATTGGCATTTTTTATTTACAATCTTTATGCCTGTTTTCAAAAATACCGCTTTGTTTCCACTGCCTGTTTTCAATTATTTTGCAGCTTTTATTTGTGTGATTTTATATTTTATCTCTCAATTTCTAATGATGATTATAATTTTTCTATTCAATTTAAAATATCAGATTTATGCTCTTTTTATCATATTTATGCTATAATATGATATTAAGTTCAAAAATCTTATCGTGCAAGCACGAACGACTTTTTGAACTTGGGACCCGCCAAACATGAGAAAGTAGCGATTCACGCAGTAAATCAGCGAATTTCGAATGTTTGAGAATTGTGGGAGCTGCTTTGAAAACAGTCACTTATCAAAATATCATGAGAGGAAACAGCTATGAAGGAAATTTCCAATTCTTTTATCCAGTCGCAGTTTCATGCACGCGAATATGAAATTGAACATCCCACCTACGATGATGAGCTTGCTTTTTATGATCTGATCAAAAATGGAAATGTCAATGAACTTAAGAAACGTAATCTGAGAAATGCCGATGAAGAAAAGCGCGGTATTCTTTCCAAAGATAAGGTGCGCAACCTGCGTTATCACCTGATTGTCAGCCTCGCCATGATCACCCGCTTCTGCATTGAAGGCGGCATGCCCGAACAGGATGCCTATACACTAAGTGATACCTATATCAATCAAATGGACATCGCCAATGAAATTGACGGGCTTTACACCATCCAAAGGCGATTTGTCTTTGATTTTGCCAAAAATATGCAGCAGCTTCAGCGGAAACGTGATTTTTCCATGCATATCACACTGGCATTAGACTATATATACAATCATCTGCTTGAACCGATAACCGTGGAAGAAATTGCTGCACAAATCGGTATCAGTTCTACCTACTTAAGCCGGCTTTTTTATAAAGAAACCGGGCAGACCTTATCCGCCTATATACGCAAAAAACGGATTCAGTCTGCCCAGAATATGCTGGTCTATTCTAATTATAGCTGTGCTGAAATTGCCCAGTATCTGTCATTTTCATCCAGCAGTCATTTTTCTGCCGTCTTCAAAGAAGAAACAGGTACAACACCCTTAAAGTACCGACGTCAAAACTATCGCCGTCACTGGCATGTAAACGGAGAATCGGCCTTCGTACCGGATTCAGATAACAATCTTATAAAAAAGAAAGAATAAATACAAGCGGCGAATTCCAGTAAATCGTGATTTCATTGGTAGAATATGATCTCCAGTCATCCACATAGCACTTCATCGGTGCTGTGTGCGCGGGAATTGCTGCCAATGCATCGGGATCACACGGAGCCTTGTTGGGACCGCCGGACACATATCCGGGAATCGGCTCTTCCACTCCATCCACGATCGTCGGTCTGTTGTGCGGCTGTTTAAAAGCATGCTCTCCATAACCGGTCACATAGCTGATTGCCAGTGGATTGCGACCAAAAATATAATCAAGCTGATATAAAGCCACCGTCTGATATTTTGTCTCTTTGGTAAGCTTAGCTGCAAAACAAAGCACCATGGCATTGGTCAAGACTATCATATTGCTGCCCCATCCAAAATCATAGGCATGCATCGCAATATCAAAAGAGTTAGCCTCTGCTACCTTTACAAGACGGTCTGCCTCTGTGATCCAGGCATCACGGAACCGCTCCGTAATAAACGGATCAAAAGTACCTTCCTCAGCAGTAAGCGCAGCCATTGCAGCCAGCCCACCGACATCCTTCCAGCCAAGTGCGGTCAGACAAATTTTCATTTCAAAAATCTGATTGATCACACCGATACATCTGTCATCCTGTGTCAGACGATACATCTCAACCGCTGCCCACAAACGTTCATCTGCGTCACAACAGTCATCATATGCACCGGTTTTACTTTCAGCCGGATCTTCAAAATCCAGACCGGGATTTTTTAACAGCCATTCCCATGCATCCACAGCTGATTTACGCAGTCTGTCTGCAAAAGCCTTATCATATTTTTCATAAATACGCACTGCCATCGCACAGATTGCAGCATAGTCCGCTGTCGCCAGTGAGGAAACCGGCATCCGGTAAAACGGCGGCTCATCATCCTCGGGCATGACAAAACCCGGATGCAACAGGGCTGTACATTTATGCGCCACACCACCGTCTTTTTCCTGCATTTTCAAAAGAAACTCCAGCTCATAGCGACATTCATTTAAAATATCCGGCACACCGTTTCCACTCTCCGGAATATTGATTTCTTCCGCAAATGCCTCCTTATTCAGTTCGTAGGCATATAAAAGATGCGCCAGCGCAACCGCTCCGGGAGTCGTATACTTTCCATAATCACCGGCGTCATGCCAGCCACCGCCGCAGTCCACGATTTCTTCCTCTCTTCGAAGTATGGAAACCGGCCTGGTATGACATGCTTTATGTGCAAATTTTCCTGCGTATTTTTCTTCCAGCTCCATACCACAGCGCTGGAAATAAAACATCTTTAAAGCATCCTTTGCAACATCCTCATAAAGCTTAATTCCAATTTGAAAATGATGACTGCAGTTACCAGCTGAATCTTTAAAATAATAGGTTCCGGCTTCTTTTACATCGGAAAAATCAATCAAGGCAATTTCTTCTCCACTGCTCTCATCAAAGGAAAGCGACCCAGCCTGTCCTCTCAATACGACTTTTCCTTCCTGATCAATCAGCTCATATTCCTTGCAGCCGGATATTGTTGCATGCTTTTTTCCATTGATATCGTATCCAATCTGATTTATATAAATAGCCATTTTTGTATCCTCCTGATTTAATTCTTGAGTTTATTTTAAATTTTCCTTAATTTCTGATCCGGTTCCTTTTTATTTAATCTCCGGTTTAATTAATATTTAGTTTTTACTCTTTTTGTGTGTGAAAGGAAATCCAAGTTCCACATTACGTGTCTTTCCCTGATACCCTAGCGCTTATTATAGCGTATTTTACCATAACAACCAACAGGTTTTACAATAAGTTTTTGTTATGAAACCGGATTTTTTTCATAAAATAGTACAAATCTCCTCTGACGAGGTAACAAAAAGCATGAAAAAAATTTCACCCTTTCAGTTCCTGATACTGAATATAATTATCGCACTGACCGCCGGTAGTATATCCTATTTGCTGACGGGAAATTCTTTTTCCGTCTATTCACAGTTCAAACAACCGCCTTTTGCACCCGCTCCGATCATATTTCCAATCGTCTGGACAATACTTTATATCCTGATGGGCATTGCTACCTATCTTGTGATTCTTTCTACCGATAAAATACCCGTTACCAAAGCATACGATCCTTTGCCGGATGCCAAAAAGGCTTTACTGCTGTATTCTATCAGTCTTTCACTCAACATTTTGTGGAGTCCTGTATTTTTCCGTCTCGGCTGGCATTTTGGTGCATTGATCATTCTGGCCGCACTCTGGTACTTTGTATTTCAGACCTACAGTGCTTACAAAAAAATAAGCCGGACAGCCGGCATTTTATTTATCCCATATATCCTATGGTGTACATATGCTTTTTATTTAAACTTTGGAATTGTGATTCTGAATTGAAATCCTTCAAATTAAAAAAAAAATTACAATTTAAAATGTAATTTCAAATTGACACATAAACCATCTTCTGATAATATCATAATATCATCATGTAGTTTTTAATACCATGTGTTGAAGTTTTGTTATTTTTAATATATTTAGCTATTTGATGCCATATAGCATCAGGTTATCCAGCAATCCTTTGCAAATCAGTCCCCTGCAATATTTTGCGGTATCCACATAGCTTTGGCATCATATTTATCAGGAGGTAATTTTTATGCAGATATCATTACGTGATCCCGGCAGTGCAATCACACACATCATTGCTTTTTTTCTCACAATGGGCGGCACTCTTCCTTTATTGATCAAAGCTGCAGGCATCGGCCTGCCCGACTTTATTTCCATGCTCATCTTTTGCCTGAGCATGATGATATTGTATGCAGCCAGCGGTATTTATCACTCTGTGATCCTTCCGGCTCCCAAGATAAAAATCTTCCGAAAGATCGACCATTCGGCTATTTTCATTTTGATCGCCGGTTCCTATACTCCGGTCTGCCTCTTGATACTGCCACACAAATTGGGTTATCCGATGCTAATTGCCATCTGGTCGCTCGCAGTCATTGGCATTGCCGTCAAAATCCTGTGGATTACCTGCCCCAAATGGTTTTCGTCCGTAGTTTATATCGCCATGGGCTGGCTCTGCATCTTCTGCATGAAACCATTGATCAAGGCGATTACACCGGCAGCCTTTGCATGGCTGCTTTCCGGCGGCATCATCTATACGATTGGCGGTATTATCTATGCATTGAAACTTCCGATCTTCAACGCCCGGCACAAAAACTTCGGTTCACATGAGATCTTCCATTTATTTGTCATGGCCGGAAGCCTGTGTCATTTTGTCTTCATGTATGCCTATGTGATATAATGAGCACAAGAGAGCCAATGTGCTTGCACAATTGGCGAACGGCGAATGTCGATCGTGATAGTTGCAAAGCAACGTAAAGCACGGGAGTGCGGATCACGATATAATGAGCGCAAGTGAGCCAATGTGCTTGCACAATTGGCGCTCATCAGTCTCTTCTGCGTCCGCCATTCACGATCATCACCAGTCTCAAAAGCTGCAAAATCGTAGAAAACAGCGCAGCCACATAGGTCAAGGCTGCAGCAGTCAATACCTTTCTTGCCCCGGACAGCTCATCCATACTGAGCATACTGTCCTGTTTCAATACCTGAAGTGCACGGTGAGATGCATTAAACTCAACCGGCAGCGTGATCAGCTGGAACAGCACAACTGCCAGAAACAGGATTACACCGATCTGCGCAAGTGGTGTGTAACCGATCAAAAGCCCGATCAGGATCAAAGGCCATGAAAGCTTAGATCCAATATTGGCAACCGGAACCGAAAGAGACCTGAGACTAAGCGGCACATATCCCACCTTGTGCTGGATAGCATGTCCGCATTCATGAGCTGCAACTCCGATTGCAGCCACAGACGTCGAGCCATATACAGCATCCGAAAGTCTCAATACCTTTTCCGACGGCGAATAATGGTCTGTCAGTTCTCCGCGGATTCTTTCTATCCGCACATCATAAATTCCGGCATCATGCAAAATGCGCTGTGCCGCTTCTTCCGCACGAACACCTCTCATGCTCATCACAGTACTAAATCTTCTGTAAGTACTGTTCACATTGATGGATGCCACCATACTGATCAAAGCACCGATCAACACTAAAACATACGTAGGATCAAAATACATTATCTGTCACTTCTTTCTAAATATTATGATAAATTTATATGAATTCCTCAAATACAATGATGTTAGTATCAAAAGGTATTTTGACACTGATATCATACAATTTTATAAAAGAATCCGGCAAAAAAATCATACCGCCCGATACTTTTCCTTTACCATCTGTGCACCATCGTCCTCTGCAATCTCCGGCGCTTCTTCAAAAATCCTGCAGTTATCAGCCATTGTGCAAATACCGCTTTCGATTGCACTACAAGCCATTCTTACTTTGTGATATTCTTTATTTTTTTCACCTTCACCCTCGTACAAAATGGGATTCAGGCTGTTCAGACTCAGGGCCTCACACATTCCCTGCTGATAATAAAACCGTTCTTCCATATCCATACACTCCATCTATCTTCTAATCATATATCGTGTCACCTTAATGCCATACATCCGGCTATTCACACCAGCATTCTTTTTGTCAATAACCGGATGCTTTTTCCATATCATTCGTTACATCTGCAAGCAATCCATTTTTTCCATAATTTTACGAATCATACTCGCAGATATATCCGATTGCCCCTTTAAGTGACGGAGCCTGCTCCAAAATATCATTGGTAACATCATTCAAATATCCCCTGCCGTCACTTTTACGATAAATATAATCCACATACATCTCTTCAACGTTCACATTGTCATCTCTTGTCTCCGAATAGCTCGGCTCACCCGGCAGCCAGAAAGAACCCATCGCCGAAGAAAACATATTGTCATTTTGGTGATCATGAACCCAACAATAGCCGTAGTTACCTGTATACTCATTATCCCTTGTAGCTCCAACAAAAAAACTGATGCCTGTCTTACCCTCATCTTCAATCTGTCGGGTCACTCGGTCAAACTCCTCCTTCGATGTCAGAGTTGCCAGATAGCCTCCCTTTTGTCTGCAAAGTTCTTCTGCCTCTTTCCATGTAACATCATCTACAATAAGCTCATAACGGTGATTTACCGATGTTGTGCTTCCCGTCTCAAGAATGGAATAAAACTCATCCCATGTATATCCGACCGGATCAATAGCAAGCCCGAAATCATAAACCTCTTTCAGTTTTTGATCATATCCGGCCTCATCAGTCGGCTCACCCATCCATGTGTATTCCATGACAGCATTTCCGTCTTCATCCACTACATAACCGGTGTCACCATATACCTCTTCATATGTGCCTTCTCCGATACATTTCCACTTTCCGTCCTCAATGGTATACACATAATCATAGTAATATCCCATATGTCCATCGGCGTTATCCAGAAGATTCTGCCGTTCAATATAGTTAAAATACAAACGGCTTGTCTGAAGTTCATCCACAACACCATTTTTGCAGGTCAAAATAAGACATCCTGTCGCCTCACAGTCACCCTCTAAATACAATTCCGGAATATCGTCATCATCTACATAGATCAGACCGGCAGAAAGATAATTATTAATTCTTCCGACCCTCTTCAGATGATCACAATAATCTAAATAAATGGTCTGCCAGTCAACATCACCCGATGCACCCTGATTGTCTGTACTTCCGGCCTTATCATCCTCTGCCCCAGACATAGCACCTGATGCTGCATCCTCTTCATCTGTTTTTGACATATCATCTGTCCGCACATCTACCTGATTCTCCGTCAAATCAACCGTATCTGTAGATTCGCCATGTTTCTTATTTATAATAAAATGGCTTAAAATAAATATGAGAATCGCGACCACAATAATTGCAGCTGCTGCAATCCCAATTATAATAGCTGTAGAATTTTTGTTTTTTTCATGAGTTTCATAAGTTATATTATTTATTGAATCTCCTTGATTTTCATAGACTATATTATCTGCTGAATTCCCATGATTTTCATAAGCTGTATTATCTGCTGAATTTCCATAATTTTCATAGGTTATATCTTCTGCTGAATCCCCATGATTTTCATAAATTATATTATCTGCTTCAGCTGCATCATACAGTGCTTTTCCACATTTTCTGCAATATTTAGCGTCATCTTCACATTTGTTGCCACAATTTGGACAGTACATAATAATCCCCCTGATATCTTATCTATAACTGGTATATCTGATTTTATCGGTCTATATTCATTCGTTTATATACACAAGACTACTTTTGCCAATCTGTATTTCTTACATATATATTTTCTATATTTTATGTTATCCCTATTTTTTTTACAATAAAATATGTATAAAAAATAAGTATATTTTCGCAAAAAAAATCCCGAAACGCTGAATACTCAACGCCTCGAGACTTTGTCTGAATGCTGGTGACCGGAATCGAACCGGTACGATGTCGCCACCACAGGATTTTAAGTC
>OIYP01000659.1_pt1 | contig 21373 bp, 17 predicted proteins | sample 1588261 | NCBI WGS metagenome assembly OIYP01 (sample SAMN03283293) | human gut metagenome | biome: human-associated habitat; material: feces | host: Homo sapiens | place: Peru | collected 2012
GAAGGTTGCTGTAGTAGGCAGCGGCCCCAGCGGCCTGACCTGCGCGGGCGACCTCGCAAAGAAGGGCTATGACGTCACCGTGTTCGAACGCCGCGAGGCTGTTGGAGGACTGCTCCGCTTCGGCATTCCCAACTTCAAATTGCAGAAGACCGTCATCGACCGCCGCATCAGCGTCATGGCAGCGGAAGGCATTGCGTTCGAGACCAGCGTGGAAGTCGACACCGCCAGTCTGCCAGAGGGTTTCGACGCCTATTGCCTCTGCACCGGAACGCCGGTGGCCCGTGACCTCAAGATTCCCGGCCGTGAGCTCAAGGGCATTCATTTCGCCCTAGAGCTCCTGTCGCAACAGAACCGCGTATTGGCCGGGCAAGCCTTCGACCACGACCAGCGCATCACCGCCAACGGCAAGCGCGTCCTCGTCATCGGCGGCGGCGACACTGGCAGCGACTGCATCGGCACGAGCAACCGGCAGGGTGCCGTCAGCGTCACGCAGATTGAGATCATGCCCAAACCGCCCGTCGGGTACAATCCTGCCACCCCGTGGCCACAGTGGCCCGTCGTGCTCAAGACCAGCAGCAGCCACGAAGAAGGCTGCACGCGCCGCTGGGCCCTAGCCTCAACCAAATTCATCGGGACGAAAGACGGTCGGGTCGCAGGCGTCGAGGTAGAAGAGGTGACGTGGCAGCCCAATCCCGATGGCGGTCGCCCCCTCATGCAGCCCACAGGCCGCAAGGAGGTCATCGCAGCCGATCTCGTGCTTCTGGCCATGGGGTTCCTGCGCCCCGAACAGCCCCCCCATGCCGCCAATGTCTTCGTAGCCGGCGATGCCGCCACAGGGGCCAGTCTCGTGGTGCGCTGCATCGCAGGTGGGCGACAGGCCGCAGCCGACATCGATGCCTACCTGCGGCGCCAAGACGCGGGCTGACCCACCGTCATGAAAGAAAGTGGGATTTTTTGAAGGCAAAATTTGGCCTGTCGGAAAATAATGCCTACTTTTGCACTCGCAAACGGGTAAGTGCTGTACGGCCAGCTCCCTTCGAATCCTCCAGGGCTTGACCGCAGCAAAGGTAGTTGGTTGTAGCGGCGCGATGCAGTTAGCTTACCCACCCGCCTCTTTAGCTCAGTTGGCCAGAGCACGTGATTTGTAATCTCGGGGTCGTTGGTTCGAATCCGACAAGAGGCTCAAGACGAAGGCTGAATCACCGACGTCAGAGAAAATGGAATTAGCAACGGGCTTAAACAGCATTTCAAGGCTTCCCGTAGTCTGATTCCTTTTTTATTAGAGAAAACTTCGGGGCGTAGCGCAGTCCGGTTAGCGCACCTGCTTTGGGAGCAGGGGGTCGAAGGTTCGAATCCTTTCGCCCCGACGAAGGTTGAGCGAGTTGGTTATCATTACAAATTGATATCAACTCGCTTTTTGTTTTCAGCGACCCGTAATCGGCCAGCAAAACGGAAGGGGATGTGTTTTGCGCATTTACGGCGAGTCCGGCACATTCGCATCGGGAAGGTTGCCTGCATGACGCCCCACAACATACAGACGATTATGGGCACAACAAAAATCCATCTCGACACTAAGGCGGCGGAGCCGGACATGGCGCCGCCACCCCAATGGGCTGTCTCACGCACAAGACGAATGGCCGTGAGAATGCCTTCTAAAAAATAATTCGCGAAATCCCGTTACAAATCCATTGCTGCCCCGTTAGCATTATAGACACTGACAGAAGAAATGGCACAGACTGTTGATCACAATCCCGTCCTGTCCGCCTTTGAGCGGATACGCAGTGGCCTTCGCACAATGGCCACGCGGTTGACGGGCAACGCTGACGATGCCGACGATGCCTTGCAGGAGGCCTTTGTCCGCCTGTGGGTCAGACGTGAGAAAATAGATACCGCCGACGAGGCCGCCGCGCTCATGACCACCACAGTGAAGCACCTGAGCATCGACACCTTGCGGCGGCGCCGGGCAGCGACGACCGTCAGTCTGGACGAAGAGTGCGACGGGACGCCTGACAGCGACGAGGCAGAGCTACAGGCCGCAGCCGAAGAGCGCTACCGCGATGTCCAGCAACTCATTTCCAGCCGTCTCACTCCAGTGCAACAGGCCATACTCCGTATGCGCGACTACGAAGAGCGCCACTATGACGACATCGCCGCGGCGCTCGGCATGCAACTGCCTGCCGTCAGAATGCAGCTGTCCAGAGCACGCCAGACCATACGCGAAGCCTACCGTACGCAGTGTCTTAACAAACACACGCCATGAAATACAGCAAATCTTCCGACATGCCAACCGCAAACGAGGCGCTGCGTCTTGCCGACCGCTACTTCGAGGCTTCGACCACCGAAGCCGAAGAGCAAGCCCTCAAAGCCTATGTCACCGGTGACGGCATTGACGACACGCGTTTCGACGAGGTGCGCGCCCTCATGGGTCTGGCCGCCTATGGCAGGGCCTTACAGCGCCGGCAGCGCCCGTCTGGCACCACCGGTGCGGTACGTCACCGGCAGCGGACTGTCCTCCGCTGGGCAGCCGCAGTGGCTGTGGGCTTTCTGGCAACCGGCGCCACAGTCGCCACACTCAGCTACCGGAGCGACAACCAATGCGTAGCTTACATCAATGGGCACAAGGTGACAGACACCGACCGAGTGATGCAGGCCATGCGCACCTCCATCCGTGAGGTCAGTGCCCCGACCGAGACTCCGACCGTGGAGGCGCAGCTCAATGACATTTTCAAGACCATAGAATAGCAATCTTATCACGCTCACCAACCATGAAACGAACAATATGCCTCTGGCTCATGGGCCTCGTCGTCGGGCTGCAACTCAGTGCGCAGAAGGGCCTGCACATAGCGCCTTTGTTCAACGGACAGTTTCGCGACGACAAGGGTACCACTGAGGTGCTCATGAAGGGCCGGAAACTGGCGCCGTATAAGTTGACCCTCTTCCGTAGCCTGACGCTCAGCATCGCCCATGCCAATGTCGCGCAGATCGAAAGACTCGTACAGGCTGATGGCGCCACAGCCGTCGACAAAGAGAGTGGCCGGCGCGATGGACGCCTCTACTATGGCTTCTACCAACTGAAACCTGCCAGACAGACGCGCCGCTACCTCTTCTACCGTAACAATGCACTCAGACCGGGCAACGGCCGTACCGGTACGCTTACCCTCATCTACATGGAAGGCACAGCCACCATCGAAGAGCTGCGCCGCACCTTCGGCCAGTAGCCCGACAGCCCGGCTACACCCCCCAGCAGCAATCAATCTCTCAAACACCTTATGCCATGAAACAGTTAATGCCTCTTTTTGTCTTGGCACTCACCACGACGGGCACCTGCGCCGCCAACGTCACAGCCGCAGACACCATTGCCAAGGTGGCCTGCCCAGACAGCGTCGTCATTACAGAGACGGACTCCACGTCCCAAGTCAGCATCTACGGCCGCCCAGACGACCACAGCTACACGTTCAACTACATCAGAGAAACTAGCCGCGGGACCACGACAGTCGTGCAGGAGCACGTCTCCGCGTGGGACTTCATCCTGCCCTTCAAAAAGAAGCGGACGGCTGGCAACTACCGCAAGTACAACACCAATTTCAACATCGGCTTCGTCAGCACGCCGACGACACCTGCTGATATGGACATCGACGTTGCCTCGTCTGTCGAAGTCGGCTTCCAACCACTGAGCTGGCGCAAGACCAGCCGCACCGGACGCACCTACTGGACGATGGGCCTAAACTTTGATTGGCGCAACTACCGCCTGACCAACCGCACACGCTTTGCCAAGGGCGACAACGAGAACCTTGTCATCACAGCTTACCCTGAGCAGACGAGCAGGACCTACAGCTCACGCATCAAGGTCTTCAGCCTCGGCATACCTGTGCGTTTCGGCGTCAACATGGGCCACAACTGGACCGCCGAAATAGGAGCGAACCTCAACTTCAACACCCATGCCTCTATCAAATCGCGTTACAAGCTGACCTATATCAATGACAATACGGGAGAAAGCACCACCCGCAAGGTCAAGGATTACGACTCCAACATTCACCAGCAGAAGGTCACGGTCGACTTTATAGCCCAAGTCTATTGGCGGTCATTGGGTTTCTACTGCAAATACAGCCCAGTCTATGTACTCAACACGGACTACGGCCCGAAGTTCACGCCGCTCTCCTTCGGCCTCTCGCTCCGTTTCTGAGCATAGTCTAGGCGGGTATAAGCCAATGGCCTGACCCAGCCAAGGCCCTTCGGTTACAAACGACGTTGGGAACTGGCCGCATGCGCACGGCAGTTCCCAACGTCGTTTTGGGTTTGTTATCCCCTACTCCTTTGTGATGAGGGCAACGGCATAGGCGGCCATCCCCTCTTCGTGCCCGACGAAGCCGAGCCGCTCTGTCGTGGTCGCCTTGATGTTGATGTCCTCAAGGGCAATGCCCATCAGGGGGGCCAGAGTCTCGCACATTTGCGGGATGTGCGGGTTGAGTTTCGGACGCTGTGCGCAAATGGTGGCGTCAACGTTGCCGATGCTCCAGCCCCGGCTGGCCAGCAGGCCGGCTGTTTTCTTCAGCAGAATCTTGCTGTCGATGCCTTCCAGTTCTGCTGCGGTGTCCGGGAAGTGAAAGCCGATGTCGCGCAGGCCGGCGGCACCGAGCAGGGCGTCGCAGATGGCGTGAATCAGGACATCGGCGTCACTGTGGCCGAGCAAGCCGTGCGTATGGGTGATGTGTATGCCTCCGAGCCAAAGCGGCCGGTCGGGGGTCAGTTGGTGGACGTCATAGCCCATGCCTACTTTTATCTTCATGTGCAGTCTGTGAGTTGGGGGTCAATGCCGGCGACCGAAGAAGTCTTTGATGCCGTCGAAGTCGAAAGCCAGTGATACACGCAGCGTCTGGTCGAGCGGGTTACTTGGTGTGGTGGCGATGACATAGCCGGCGTCGATGGACATCACGTTCATACGGAAGCCGGCACCGACGGTGAAATACTTGCGATTGCCCTGCATCTCGCTCTCATGGTGATAGCCGGCGCGGAGTGAGAACTTGTCGTTGTAGGTGTATTCCGCACCGAGGCTCCACTGTATTTCCTCAAGCTCTCCCTTGAACCCGCGCTCAGAGTCGCCGAAGCTCTTGAAGATGCCTGAGATGGAGGAGATGTCATAGTAGTCCTTGCGGATACGCTCCTCATAGTCCTCGTTGGACTCGTCGTCCTTCTGCAGCGGGCGGGAGGGGACGAGGAGTTTGTTGATGTCCGCGCTAATGGAGAATTTGTTGTATTCATTCACCGGCATCGTATAGCTGAAGCCCAGGCGCAGGTTGGTCGGAATGAAATAGGAGTAGTCCTCGCCGTAGTTGATCTTGCTACCGATGTTACTGATGTTGAGGCCAAAGGCGAGGAGGCACTCGCGACTGCCCATCATGACGTAGTTGTTGTAGTAGCACGCGATGTCAGCAGCAAAGGCCGAGCCCGGCGTCGTGTTGTCGTCGTAGTGTCCGCTCAGGTCTGAGTACATGTAGCGCAAGGCCACCGCTGCGGAGAATTTCTCGCTCAGCATACGTGAGTAACCGAGGTCAACAGACATTTCGTAGGGACGCACGGTCATTGTCCCGGCGGTGACGTCGCCCAGTGAGAAATAGCGCAGTGAGGCGCTGAGTGCCTGGTAGTCGCCGAGCCGGATATATCCTGCGGCATTGAGCAGGGCGATGTCATTGACCAGTTGCCGCAACCATGGCGTGTAGTTGATGGCCAGCCCGGCCCGGCTGATGGTGAAAGGATATTTTGCCGGGTTCCAGCTCTGGGAGTTGACATCGGGTTCAGTGGCAGCGCCGAGGTCGCCCATGCTGGCGGCGCGCGCGTCTCCGGCGATGCTCTGCGAGGTCACCGCCGTCATGACTGGGTTGAACTTGTCTTTCAGATCGCCGTCATCGGCCTGTGCGGCCAGTGCCGTCAGCATGAACGGTGTGAGGAGGAATATTCGCTTGGTCTGGTTCATTGTGTTTGCGTTGGAGTGGCGCCCATCGGGCGTGGCGCCGTGGTTGCGGCATACATATAGAAAACTACAGCCGCGCCGTTTTATTGTTTGAGAAGTATGATTTTTTTCGTGTCGGTCTCGCTGCGGCCAGCAGCCGTCTCCAGCGTGGCCTTATAGAAGTAGAGGCCTGCCGGCAGCGGACTGCCGTTAGCGTCGTGCAAGTCCCATGTCTCGACGCTGTAGGTCGAACTGCAAGTGCTGCCGCGTGTCCACACCCTACGTCCGGCAATGTCGTAGACGTCGAGTGTCAGAGTCCCGCCAGCTGCAGCGTCCTCGCCCATGATGGTGACGAAGTTTGTCGACGTCGTGGCCGGGTTGCGTGTGGCATTGACATCGAAAGCCGTCAGGGGTGTCGGGCTGACGGTGAAGTCCAGTCTGGCCGTCGTGGCATTGTTGTTGACGTCCCAGGCCTTGAATGCCAAGGTGTGTTCGCCCGGCGCCAAGCCTGAGAGTTGGTAGGTGACAGTGCCGCTGCGATAGCTGCCGAAGTCATAGCTGAAATGCTCGTTGAGCACAATGGCCTGGGTGGTCTGGCCGTCGATGACGAGGGTCATGTCGTGCCCCACACTGATGCCAGAGACATTGATGCCGGCATCGTCGGCCACCTCGGCCATGAAGACAGGCGATGTCGAGGTGAGTCCACCATTGATGAAGTCGGGTGTGTCAAGATAGGCATAGACTGTCGGGGCGACAGTGTCCTCTCCCACTCCGTCAGCCGTGCCGTTGAGGTAGAACTGCTCGTTGTAGCCGTTGGCTTCGAGCGAGCGGTCGCTGTTGACGGCATAGAACGAGATGCGGCCGCAGTCTGTCGTGTAACTGATGTCGCGCGGAATGGCGATTTCCATGGTGAACCGCCCGGCGGCGATGGAGTCGCTGCCCTCGAAGACGGTCTTCGTGCGATCTTTATAGGTCATGACCGTATTGTCGCCGACATTGTTGAGGCAGGTGATGGTCTCCTCGCGGTCGGCAAGGGTGGCGGTGACATGTCCGTTGAATTCTGTCGCAACAGTCGAGGCCGTGCCGCGCACGTGGCCACTGAAGCGTGCCACTGAACCGGCTTTGAGCTGGACGAGTGTCCCGCTGCCCAGTGTCTGGCCGTTGATGCTGTCGAGCACCACCTCGCCGCGCGGCATCATCAGTTTCAGTGCGGGGTCGCCGAGAAGCACATACTTCAGTTTGTTGATGGTCATGTCATAGCCGCCGTCGCCGGTCAGCAGGGCCACCTTGGCTTTCCGGAGCGACTCGCCCATGGTGGCCTCCGTGCCCGTGCTGAGCAGCGAAGCGAGGTAGGTCTGGTTGAGCGCTGTGTTGTAACTGGCATAGACGGAGCGCGAGGCGCAGACCACGGCGACGGCACCTCCGCCTGTGTTGTAGAGCGCGGTGCGACCGATGTCGTCGCGCTGGCTGTCATAGGGCGTTATCTCGCACGAGGCCATGATCCACAGCGGCATGCGTCCCGACGAACCGGTTGCGAAGTCGCTCGTGTAGAGCAATCCGGCATGTGAGATCTGGTCGGGACTGCCGTGCCCGATATAGTTGAAGATAAGGGCTCCCTGCCGCATGTATTCCTGAATCTTTGCCGTCACCTGCGGATAGGAGAATCCTGTGGCGGTGAGGGTGCGGGGATAGGCGTCCCAGTAGACCTTGCGGAGGATGAGACGATCGTCACAGGCGTTGTTGAGGGTCTGTGCCACAGACTCTGCGCCGCGCATATGGAGTGTGTTATCACCTTCGTCACCGAGTATGTAGACTTTGTTTTTCCAAGCCCCAACCACCTTGTTGTTCATGTAGTCGAGCGTCTTGTCGACAAGCACCTTGGCCGTAGCCGCATCGTGACAGGGGTAGCGACCGATGGCAAGGTCGAGCATGTTGCGCGCATAGGTTGTTCCCTCACTGTCGTCGAGCCAGCCGTAGTAGTCGTCTGTCACATAGCTGCGCAGGGTGCCGAGTGAGATGTTGGCCGTACTGGGATCACTGTAGCCGTCGTTCACTTCGAACGACAGCAGATAGTCGTCAGGATTCTGCCCGCTCCATTCCGAAGAGACCATGCGGTTGTCCCAGGCGCAGTCGCCGAACAGCAGCAGGTAACGCGGTGCCTCGTCGGCCGTAGCGGCGCGGTCATAGAGCATCTTCACGTAGCGGCGGTAGGCCGAGGCGTCGGGGGTGCCGGAACTGAACTCGTTGTAGAGCTGCCCGGCTGTGACGATTTTGACGGTCAGGTTGTCCTTGGCTGCATGCGCATCGGCGATGCGCTGTGCCTGCTCGCGCAGTTTCCCGCTAGTCGGAATGATGATGACCATGTCAATGCCCGTGTCGGCGTGCAGGTTCTGGTTCTCCACCTCACCAGCATATTCCGGTGACGCATAGCTCTTACCCGTGTCGACGATGATATAGCGCGCCGAGGCATCGGCCACACGTGCCTCGTAGGTGGTTCCATTGAGTGTTCCGGCCACCTCTGCTGCCGGCGCGTCGGCTGTGGCAATACGCCACAGCCGCGTAGTGCCCGTGGCGTTGCTGATGCTGAGCGTGGCCGACCCGCTTTTACCGGGGGTGAACGACGAGGTCAGGGCTGCGGCGTCGAGGGCACAGGGATAAGTGAGGCGTATGTAGTTGAGCCGGGCATCGATTCCGGCTGTGACGGCAAAAGCGAAGGCATTGTCTGCCGCCAGGTTCGCGGTTGTGAAGGTGGAGCGGCGCTCGTAGGCGCTCTCATCGCTACCGTACCGGTTGACGGTCATGCTGCCGAGTGTCGCGCCGTTGAGACTGATGTCGGCGCGGGTGGTGCCATTGGCATTGGCCGCTCCCAAGGCGATGCCGACGGTCGCCGTCTGTCCGGTGATGAGGCCCGGGGCCGGCAGGCGGTAGGTATGGGTACTGCCGTTGGCGAAGTTATAGGCGTCGTAGAGCTCGCGACCGCCACCGTAGAAGTTTTCAGCATCGTCATCGCGCACGGCATGGTGGGTGAAGCTCGTGACGGTTTGCGACGTGGCGCTGACATCGTCCAGCCGGGTGAAACTGGCGGGGCTGTCGCCCTCGGTGATGAAATAGTAGGAATAGCGGGAGTAGGGTTGCCCAGCGTGTATCCATTGTTGCAGCGAGGCGTTCCATGCCCAGCGCACAGTGCCTTCGGCAAAGAAGAGCAGCGAGCCGTCACGGCGGTACAGGGCCACTTCGTTGAGGTCGTCGGGGACGCGGTCGGCCGACGTGAAGTCCCAGTCCTCGGCCTGTATGCGGCCACCATAGCCGTAGACCTTCACCCGTGACGGATCTGAGAATCCCCAGCGCGACAATTGTGACGCTGTCAGCTCATAGATGCCCTCCTCGGCCACACGCACCTTGACCCAGTGCCCGGAGGCCAGTACCGACGCATGGCTCCAACGATCGGCCGCAGCCCGTGTGCCGATGGCCTTGAGGCGTGGCACTGCCTGTTGCGGGGTGACGACAATCTTGCACGAGACGAGGCGCTCATAGTGCCCGTCACGGCAGACGATGGGTGAGAACGACACGTTGAGCAGCGTCTCCTTGCGGCTGATGCCCGGCACGGCTTGCGGCGTGATAGCTGTCGGGACGGACAGTTGCCATTGGCTGATAAGCGCTATTTCGGCCGCCGTCAGCCGCTCGTACTCGGGATAGTCGAGCCTGACGTCATAGTCCACAGCCCCCGCGACGGGGAACTGGGCGGCATAAACGGGCAGGCGCCCGTCACTGATGGCGTAGCGCTTTGCGGGCAGGTCGGTGAAGATGGAGTCGGCCTGTCGCGACTGGGCGCTGAGGGAAGTAAGGTGGAGCGCCAGCAGCATGAGGAGCAGCAGGCAGCTTCGGTGTATCGTTGTGGGCATGTTCGAATCTTGTTACAGATGTGTCTTTGGGTTGTGGACGTGGTTCCGCTCTTCTCTGAGCCACAGCTCACTTGATGTTGAATGAGAGCACTTTCTTGCCATCCATCAAGGCCGTCAGGTGACTGTCTTGCCGCGCTGTGCCCGGCGGACATGGGAATCCGGTGTAGAGCAGGTCGCCTTGGCGGAGCAGGTAGAAACGGCTGATGTGGGCGATGAGCTCTTCCACGCTCCAGCGTGGTGCTGTATGCGGGCTCTGCTGCACGCACCGGCCGTCCTCGTGGAGCTCGAAGGCCAGGCCGTCGGGGTGGCGTCCGTCAAGGGGAATGAACCGGCCGGTGACGGCAGCGCTGTCGAACCCCTTGCTCGTGTCCCAAGGCAGGCCCTCGCGGCAGCTTTCTTCCCAGAGACGCTGAGCCGTAAAGGCGACGCCGACGGTGGCAGCGTCGTAGTAGCGGTGGGCGAAACGCGGCGATATGCTGCGCCCGAGCCGGCTGATACGCACCAGCAGCGAGGCTTGGAAGGTGCAGGGCACCGCGAAGTCGGGAATGAAAAATGGTCGGTCGTCTTTCAGCTGTGCCGTGTCGGGCACGGTGTAGACCACCGGTGTGCCAACACCCTGATAGGAAAACGTTGCGGGCAATGCATTATTGCCCGCAACGGTGTTATAGTTATTGTAGACTGCGAAGATTTTCATGTCTGCGTGGGTAGGTGAACCCGCATGGGGCGGCCCAGCCGGGCCTGCCGTCTGAGTCCCCTGTGGCTGGGGTGTCAGAATGTCACGTTCAGGCCGAAGGACAGGAGCTCGTTGAATTGGATATAGGAGGCTCCCTCCTTGCGGTTGACGCTGTCATCGAAGCGCGGGTAGAGGAAAAGCTTGGTGGCCAAGTATTTGTTGATGGTGAGGTTGAACGTGTTTTCCCATTCCAGCTGGGCCTTGTCATAGTTGGTGTAGTAATAGATACGCCCGTTCCACGACACATTCTTGCAGATGTTCCAGTTGTACTTCACCGTGATGTTCGAACCGAAACTGAAGTCGGAGCGCTTGCCCTCCTTGATGCCGAAAGACGTGGCGAGGTATTTGCGGTCGACGTATTTCAGGTCACAGGCAAAGGGCGACACCGTGGCACTGATGTTGAAGTTCTTGACGGACAGCTGGTAGTCCATACCAATGGAGAAGATGCTCTCGAACGGTGACATGAAGTCAGAATAGACATAGGTGTCGTTTGACTTGAAACCGCGGTAAAACTGTGTCCAGCTCTGGAGCATGAACGTATAGTACCAGTGTTTCGTGGCCCGCAGGCCCAGTTTGTTGGTCAGTCGCAACTGGTCGGCGTTGGTGCGAAACTTGTGCTCGTCGTCGTTGCGCGAAGAGATGAAGCCCAGTTTTGTGTCGAGATAGTTGTTGAAGATGACCTTCTGCTTGTTGTTGTAGGTGGCTTCGACATTCACCTGTGCCAGCCATGAGTTGCTGCTCTCGCCTCCCTTGTACCAGTTGCTCGAGATGTAGTTTTGCATGAGCTGCAGTGACACGTTCGTCTTGAATGTCCAGAAGTTGGGCCGGCGCACGATGATCTTCCAATCGTCGTCCACGTCGTCGGCCACGCGCTTGGGCTCCAGCGGTCGCGCCTTGTCGGAGAGGTTCACCTCGGGGCGGAACTTTTTGTCGATGGGCCGGGCGTCTGGCACCGCTGTGTCCATCTGCCGCTCAGTGTATTGCACCACCTCCGGCAAACTGCTGTAGACATCGCGCCATGCGGTGTTGATCGCGGTGTTGAGGGCCAGTGTGTTGTCCGTACCCAGTGCCGGCAGCCGGCCCTGAAGCGTATCACCGACAGCCTCAGGCGTCAGCGTTCCGATGCCTTGGTTGATCGGGGCAACGTAGAAGGTCGGGGCTGCGAAGAGCGGGAAGTAGTAGGGGTTAGACAGCAGGTCACTGCCGCCGTAGGTCCATGAGCGATAGCGTGTGGCGAGTGCGGAGAGTGAGTCGGCATAGGCTGTATAGATCTGCATGACCTGTGTGTCCTGAATGCGGTCGCGCACTTTTTTCGGACGCAGCGGCAGCGCCGATGCCGTGGCAGCCGTACACAGCAGTGCCAGCACGATGGTGGGTAGAGTTCTCTTCATCAGCATGAGGTGATTTGAGTGCAAAATTAATACCACCTCTTCTATAGGCCAAACAAAACCGCTTGTTTTTCCGCAAATGACGCCGCACTGGCCGCTTCGTTCCATTTCCACATTGACGGTAAAGGCACGCAGACTCGCCACTCCCAGAAGCTAATTTTCGACTTTAACACTGCTTGCTTTCGGCACCGGAAAGCAGTATATTTGCAATAGGAGATAAGGGCCTTCCGCGCGGAAGGCCCTTTATTGTACCCTGCCGGGGCCAATATCGCCAGCATATGGCAAAAACGCTCTGAGGTTTAGGGAAACTTGCCCTAGCCCCAGAAAAATTTGCTCCGAGCTAATTCAAATTTGCCCCGGGGAAGTTTTGCTGGTGCCCCGTTTTAACAGTCTTCACCCGATCGAAGGTTAAATAGGTTAAGGCGTTGGCTGAGCGAATGGGGCAAAAAAGTGAAGCGAGGGGCGTGAGCCCCTTATATTATGGCGCACGAGCGAAATCGGTGTGGCACGCCAGCCATGGGGTATGTGGGGCTGGCGTGGGGCTGACCGGTCTTGCTGCCATGCATTTCTGCCTTAATTGTTCGGTCATTTCAAGCATTTGCCGTAACTTTGCTTCGCAATCAAGATGCCCCTATGGAGAAAACATTGTCCACAGCAGATGAATTCAAGGCCGTGCTGGAGAACTGCCGCAGCCTCTTTGTGAAGAAAATGCACGACTATGGCGTGGCCTGGTCGGTCATGCGGCCCACCTCGGTCACCGACCAGCTGTTCATCAAGGCCAGCCGGATTCGCTCTCTGGAAGTCAAAGGCGAGGCCCAGGTAGACGAGGGCATCGTGCCGGAGTTTGTCGGCATTGTCAACTATGCCCTGATGGGCCTGACACTGCTCGAACTGCCGCAGGGTGAAGCCGCAGCCTGTCCCGGCATGCTCAGCCAGGAAGAGGCCTTGGCCCACTATGACCGCCATGCCGGCGAGGCCCTGCAACTCATGCTCCGCAAGAACCATGACTACGACGAGGCGTGGCGCGGCATGCGCGTCAGCTCATACACGGATTTGATCCTCATGAAACTGTTCAGAACGAAGCAGATAGAGGATCTCAAAGGGCAGACGCTCGTCTCTGAGGGCATAGCGGCCAACTATATGGACATGATGAACTATGCCGTCTTCGCACTCATCAAACTGACCATTGAAAAAGAGTAGGAACAGACATACGGGAATGCTTTGGGCGGTCAGCCTGTGCCGCCTCATGCTGGCAGCGACACTGATATTCTCAGGGTTTGTCAAGGCTGTTGACCCCAAGGGCATGTTCTACAAGGCCAACGCCTATTTCGCACACTGGAACGCCCCCTTCGCTGATGACTCCGTGCTGCTCATGGCGGGCGTCGTAACGCTGGCCGTGATAGAGTTCATGCTCGGCATCTATCTGCTTCTGGGTATCCGCAGCCGCTTCACCACGCAAGCCACACTCGTATTCATGGGCTGCATGACGGCGGTCACCGCCTACGTCTTCCTTTTCAACCCGGTGCCAGACTGCGGCTGTTTCGGAACGGCACTGACGCTGACCAACGGTGAGACACTGGTCAAAAACATCGTTTTGCTCCTGGCCGCCATCGTCGTGGCCCTGCGCCGCCGCTACTTGCTCAGGCTCATTTCAGAGCGCAACCAGTGGATCACGTCGTTCTGTGCCCTCACCTACATCATCCTCCTGAACCTCTACGCCATCCACTACCTGCCGCCGATAGACTTCACACCCTTCAGCGTCGGCACAGATATACGCAAGGCCTACACCGCGCCGACGGCTGCCACGCCTGCCGCCCTCATAGGGTTCAGTTGCTCGACTGAGAAGGGCGAGGATGTCACCGACAGTCTCTTGCGGCGCCAAGGCTACACATTTCTACTGACACTGCCCGATCCGGCCTCAGCCGATGACGGTTGCAATGACCGCATCAACGACATCTATGACGCCTGCACCGACAGTCGCCAGGCTTTCCTGGCCGTCGTGCCCTACGGCACCGGACGACAAACCGTCAACGAATGGATAGACCGCACCGGGGCCGCCTACACGTTTCTCCTAGCCGACGGCGACCAGCTGAAGGCCATGGTGCGCTCCAATCCCGGACTGTTCCTGCTGAAAGATGGAGTCGTGATCGGCAAGTGGAGCAATAACGACTTGCCCGACCTCTCGGGCGGGTTCAGCGCGGCGACACTCAGCCAGAGCGCTTCCTCACGGCTGTCGCTGCTCAAAGTGATACTCTGTTTCCTGATACCTGTGGCGGCCGTCATTCTGGCGGACCGGCTGTGGATAGGCAGTAAGTTCTATAGACAACATATATTCAGACAACGCTTAAAAAAACAATTCGAACATGAGAAAGAAAATCGTAGCAGGCAACTGGAAGATGAACAAGACCCTGCAAGACGGCCTGGCCCTGGCCAAGGAGCTCAACGCTAACCTCGTAGAGGACAAGCCCAACTGCGACGTCATCATCTGCACGCCGTTTATCCACCTGGCCTCAGTGGCCGGCATCATCGATGCTTCTGTACTGGGTCTCGGTGCCGAGAACTGCGCCGACAAGGCTAGCGGTGCCTACACCGGAGAGGTCTCTGCCGAGATGGTCAAGAGCACTGGCGCACAGTATGTGATTCTCGGTCACAGCGAGCGCCGCGCCTACTATCACGAGACGCCTGAAATCCTCAAGGAGAAGGTGAACCTCGCTCTGGCCAATGGCCTGAAGGTCATCTTCTGCATCGGTGAAGTGCTCGAAGAGCGCGAGGCCAACAAGCAGAACGAGATAGTCAAGGCACAGCTCGAAGGCTCACTCTTCGGTCTGAGCAAGGAGGAGTTCGCCAACATCATCCTGGCCTACGAGCCCGTTTGGGCCATCGGTACCGGTAAGACCGCTACCGCCGACCAAGCCGAGGAAATGCACGCTTTCATCCGCAGCACCATCGCCGCACAGTTTGGCGACGAGGCCGCTGAGAATGTCAGCATCCTCTATGGTGGCAGCTGCAAGCCGAGCAACGCCAAGGAGCTCTTTGCAAAGCCTAACGTGGACGGTGGCCTCATCGGCGGCGCTGCCCTCAAGGCCGCTGACTTCAAGGGCATCATCGACGCTTGGAAATAAAAAAGCTGGACGCAGTGCCGGCCTTGTGCCGCACATCGCGTGACATCGCTTGGTAATCTGCCGGTGCCGGGACCGACGCTCAAGTCCCGGCACTGCGGATTACCTCTTTTTCTTACACAGATCTCCCACCACATGAAATTCGCCCTACAGCTCCTCATCCTGCTTCTGTCCCTGCCCGTGGCTGCATCGGCGCAGACCACCTTCACCGCCCATGTGCGCAAGCAAGGGGCCGGCGACGGCAAGGTCGTCATTGTGCAAGATGCCCAGATCGACAAGGTGGTCAACAATGGTGGCCAGGCTAAACCAGCCACGAAGCCGGCCGCAAAGCCGGTGGCCAAGGACACGCCGAAGAAGCCGGCGACACCCCCCAAGTCCACCGCCCCTGAACACAAGAATGCAGCCCACGAAAAGGCAACGGCAGAAGCCGCGCAACACCGGCACCCGGTAGAGCACGCCGACACCACCGACGAACCTGCGGCCACGCACATCGTCAGACAGCGTTACCGCGCACAGGGCTACCGCATCCAGATCTATACCGGCAGCAACTCGCACCAGGACAAGATGCAGGCCTATGCCATCGGCGAGAAGTGCCAGAAGCGTTTTCCCATGCTCTCGGTCTATCCCCGCTTTGTCAATCCGCGCTGGATCTGCCGCGTCGGCGACTTCAGAACCTATGCCGATGCCCAAGAATATGTCAACAAAATAAAGGCTGCGCGTATCAGCCGGGAGGTGCGCATCGTCAAGTGTGAGGTACTTCTGGCACGCTGACCCTGCCCGCTGACGGTTATATCACCCTTAAAGCCCCTTCATCATCCCTCCATTTCCAATATGACGAACGACAAACTCACAGAGCTTCAGCGACACTACGAAGCCATCTTGCGCTTGCTCGGCGAAGATGCCGCACGCGAGGGCCTCATCAAGACCCCAGAGCGCGTGGCAAAGGCCATGCAGGTGCTCACTCGCGGCTATGCCATTGACCCTAAGGAGATACTGCTCTCCGCCAAGTTCAAGGAATCGTATGACCAGATGGTCATCGTCAAGGACATCCAGTTCTATTCGCTCTGCGAGCACCACATGCTCCCCTTCTACGGCAAGGCACACGTGGCATATATCCCTAACGGCTACATCACCGGACTGTCGAAGATTCCCCGGGTGGTCGACGTCTTCTCCCACCGTCTCCAGGTGCAGGAGCGCATGACGCGGCAGATCAAGGAGTGCATCCGCGAAGCACTCAACCCGCTCGGCGTCATGGTTGTGATTGAGGCCAAGCACATGTGCATGCAGATGCGCGGTGTCGAGAAGCAGGAATCTGTCACCACCACAAGTGATTTCTGCGGAGCGTTCAACCAAGCCAAGACCCGCGAAGAATTTCTCAACCTCATCTCTCACTGACAAACCGTGCCGGCACCATATCCGTAATTCATGAGCCGGCAGTATCTCCCCTAACCGCGTACAGCGACAACGCCTACACCATGCGACAACTCAATCAGGAACAAATCAAGGCTCTCCTAGATGCCGACATCTTTCACCGGCTCTCCGCGACAGCAGACGCCGCCGGTCTGGAGTGCTACCTCATCGGCGGCTATGTCCGTGACCTCTTCCTAAACCGGCCGACCAATGACATCGACGTCGTCGTCCGCGGAAGCGGTATCCAGATGGCCGAGGCATTCGCCGCCGGACTGAAAGGCCGTTGCCACCTGTCCGTGTTCCGCAATTTCGGCACAGCGCAGGTGAAGTGGGGCGGGCACGAAGTGGAGTTTGTCGGCGCCCGCCGTGAGAGCTATTCGCACGATTCGCGGAAACCCATCGTCGAAGACGGTACCATCGAGGACGACCAGAACCGCCGCGACTTCACCATCAACGCCTTGGCCGTCTGCCTGAACGCCAACCGCTTCGGAGAACTCGTCGACCCGTTCGACGGCTTGCTCGACCTGGAGGACGGCATCATCCGGACACCGCTCGATCCAGACATCACCTTCAGCGACGACCCGCTGCGCATGATGCGCTGCATCCGCTTCGCCACACAGCTCAGTTTCATGATAGAGGAAGAGACGTTCGAGGCCCTGCAACGCAATGCCGGGCGCATCAACATCGTCAGCGGTGAACGGGTCATTGTCGAGCTCAACAAGATTATAGAGGCTGACAACCCGTCGCGCGGCTTTGTCGACCTGCACCGCTCCGGACTGCTGGGCATCATCCTCCCCGAACTGGCCGCGCTGGACAATGTGGAGTCGCGCAACGGGCGCAAGCACAAGAACAACTTTTACCACACGCTCGAAGTGCTTGACAACGTGGCCCGCGGAGGCGGTGACCTGTGGCTGCGATGGGCCGCCCTGCTGCACGATATCGGCAAACCGCAGAGCAAGCGCTGGGACGCCGTCAATGGCTGGACATTCCACAACCACAATTTCATCGGCGAGAAAATGGTGCCCGGCATCTTCCGCCGCCTCAAACTTCCGCTCGACGAGCGCATGAAGTATGTCAAGAAACTGGTGGGCCTGCACATGCGCCCCATCGCCATCGCTGATGACATTGTCACCGACAGTGCCGTGCGGCGCCTCCTCTTCGATGCCGGAAACGACATCGATGACCTCATGCAGCTCTGCGAGGCCGACATCACCAGCAAGAACGAGGTGCGTAAGCGGAATTTCCTACAGAACTTCAAGACGGTTCGGGAAAAACTGGTCATGATCGAGGAGAAAGACCGTATCCGCAACTTCCAGCCCCCCGTCGACGGCGAGGAGATCATGGCACTCTTCGGCCTACCGCCCTGCGAGCAGGTGGGGCGCATCAAGATGGCACTCAAAGACGCTATCCTCGATGGCGTCGTCGCTAACGACCGCGAGGCGGCCATGCGCTTTGTCCTCGACAAAGGGCGGGCAATGGGGCTGGCACCCCAAACCTCAGCACCCCAAGCCGAAAACCAGCCGACTGCCAATGCGACGCATTGAACTCCTCGCTCCGGCACGCGATGCCGACTGCGGCATGGAGGCCTTGCGCCATGGCGCCGATGCCGTCTATATCGGCGGCCCGGCTTTCGGTGCCAGGGCCGCTGCCGCCAATTCTGTAGACGACATCAGGCGGCTCTGTGACTTTGCCCACCTCTTTGAGGCCAAGGTCTATGTCACACTCAACACTATTCTCTGGGACAGTGAGCTCGCTGCGGCGGAACGTGTCATTGCCCAGCTCTATGAGGCCGGCACCGATGCCCTCATCGTGCAGGATCTCGGCCTGCTCAAACTCGACCTGCCACCCATCGCCCTTCATGCGTCGACGCAGATGGACAACCGCACCCCCGACCAAGCACGCCTGCTCGAACAGCTCGGTTTCTCACAGATCGTCCTGGCCCGCGAGCTCTCACTGGCCGACATGGCCGTCATACACCAAGCGGTCCGCGTGCCGCTGGAAGCCTTTGTCCATGGCGCCCTCTGTGTGAGCTACAGCGGTCGCTGCTATGCCTCGCAGTTCTGCTTCGGACGCTCGGCCAACCGCGGTTGCTGCGCACAGTTCTGCCGGCTGAGTTTCGATCTCGTCGACGGAGACGGACGCATCGCCGTTGCGGACAGGCACCTACTCTCGCTCCGCGACATGAACCGCAGCGAAGACCTTGAAGCCATGATGGACGCCGGTATCTCCTCGTTCAAAATAGAAGGCCGGCTGAAAGATGCCGACTATGTCAAGAATGTCACTGCCGCCTATCGCCAGCGCATCGATGACATACTCAACCGCCGCAGCGATGACTATGCGCGCAGTTCGAAGGGGACGTCGGCCATCGGCTTCCAACCCGACTTGAACAAGAGTTTCAACCGTGGCTTCACGGCCTATTTCCTTCACGGCCAACGTACGGCAGATTTGCAGAACATCATCACCCCCAAAGCCATGGGCGAGCGCGTCGGCAGTGTCGAGCGTGTCGACCGCCGCACGGGACGCGTCGGCGTCAGCTTGTTGCCAGGCGTCAGCCTGACAGCGGGAGACGGGCTCTGCTTCATCGCCGACGGGCGCTTGCAGGGCTTTCGCGTCAACCGGGTGGAGGGCAATGCCGTCTTTCCGGCAGGGAAAGTCTGCGTCGCCCGCGGCACAGCGCTCTTCCGCAACCAAGACGCCAGTTTCGACCATACGCTGAGCCGTCCCACGGCTGTCCGCACGCTGTGGCTCGACATCACACTCGACGAGACGCCGACAGGCTATGCCCTCACCATGACGGACGAGACGCAGGCGACGGCCCGCATCGACGTTGAAGCCCCACATGAGACCGCCCGCACCCCCCAGGCTGAGCGCATCGGGCAACAGTTGCGCAGAATGGGCAACACCCCATTCACGCCCCGCCACGTCAGTCTGCACCTGACCGGCAACCGCTTCATCCCCAACTCCACACTGGCCGACTGGCGCCGTCGCTGCACAGAGCTGCTGCTGGAGCGCCACCGTGCGACTTACGTCCGCGACAGACGCCATCCGCTGCCGGCCACGCTCGACGTGCCATTGCCCGCACGGCTGGACTATGAGGCCAACGTGGCCAACGCGAAGGCCCGCGCACTCTACGCCGCTTATGGCGTGACGCAGATAGATAAGGCCTTCGAACTGGCACCGAAGCCTCAAGCCCGCTTGATGACTTGCAAATATTGCATCCGCGCGGCCCTAGGTGCCTGCCTGAAACGGCCCGAGGAAGCGGCCAAACTCAAGGAGCCCCTCATGCTCCGCCTCCCCGACGGACAGCGTTTCCGCCTGTCCTTCGACTGTCATGCCTGTCAAATGAGTGTCTATGCCACATCGTAAGCCTATATCTTCAACATGCACCCAGTGGGCAATGCTGCGGCTGTTGCGCCTTTGCCTCATGGCCCTCAGCCTCTGTGCGCTGGTGGCCTGCCATTACGAGCGCGATGACGACGCGTGGGCAGCGATGGACACTGAGGCTGAAGTGGACTCGGTGGACTTCCGCGCCGCCCATCATTATTGGAAAGGCTACAATTTTGCCGCAACGGACTCGTTCACGCTTGCGGTGCGGCCGCCTTTCGCACCTGAACTTTCCTATGGGGAAGACACCGAACTGCTCATCGTCAAGCGCGATGTCGTCGCCGTCGAGGACATCCGGAAAGACACGACACAGCGTCCGGCGGTCATCTGGCTCAAAGTGGCCACTCTCTCACGCCAGCCGCTACACGGGCCGCAAGACGTACAGCCGCAGGCGCTGTCTGGCTGGATCGCGGAGTCGCGAATGATGAGGCATGTCGTCCCTGATACCCCCGTGTCCAAGGTGATTCACCGTCTCGGTGCCCCGTCCACCAAGTGGCTGCTCGGGGCCGGGGCTGTCCTGCTGTGGGGAGGTCTGGTGGCCCTGCGCCTGCGCCGCCGCTTCGAGGCCGTCGGGGCGCAAAGCCTCTACCCCGTATTGCTCAACCTGCTGGTCAGCGGTATGGTAGTGCTCCACCGCAGCATCTGGCATTTTGTGCCCGACACGTGGGTCGAATATTATTTTTATCCCAGTCTCAACCCGTTCAGCCACGAATTGCCCCCCATCATCGCACTCTTTGTTCTGGGGATGTGGCTGCTGCTGCTTGTCGGCATCGCCATGCTGGACGATCTGCGCCGGAAGACGGGGGGCGGCATGAGCCAATTCCTGCTGACGCTGCTGGTGCTGGCGTTTCGCACCGTTGCCCTCTTCGCCGCCTTCGCGGTGCTCTGCCCTTTCTGGCTGCTCTACCCTTTGCTCATCGGTTACTGGTATATCATTCTGCACCGTTATGCCCGTTACTATCGCCGACACACGACTTACCGGTGCGGCAACTGCGGCAAGGCCATCGCCCACTTAGGCCCCTGTCCCTACTGTGGGGCCATCAACCGCTGAGGCGCACTGGGGCCGTTGTCCGCTGGGGACACGGCGCTGGAAGAACAGCCTTCCCATAAGTCCAAAGCACGCGCACTCCCCGAGAGCTAATAAGCATCAAGGCACTCCCTTTCACGTCCGCTCCCTGAGTCCCAATCGGTCATTGGGAAACTGTAGAAACTCGCCACAGGCTTCAATGACCGATGTTAGAGCTATCCCATGACGGTCTAATAACCGATTGGGGTTAAAGTGCAGGCCGTCACCACTGAATCCAGCTGGCCCCAGCGCGCCAGTTCTTCCTTTTACCAAGTATCTGGCTGGCCATGCGCCAGCCGCCACTTTGCCATGCAAAAATCCAGGCCGCCCGTTTCCGCTAGGGAAACGGGCGGCCTGGATTTTTGCATGGTGTCGGTCTCTGCGGAAGAGAACGACATTTTGTGCAAATGTACAGAGATTTTTT
>OIYP01000660.1_pt1 | contig 21368 bp, 16 predicted proteins | sample 1588261 | NCBI WGS metagenome assembly OIYP01 (sample SAMN03283293) | human gut metagenome | biome: human-associated habitat; material: feces | host: Homo sapiens | place: Peru | collected 2012
TGTGAAAATAGGAGGCAAATGCCTTTTATGATTAGCATTTACCTCCTACCCGATTAACCGAAAGAGTGGGGGAATCATCTTCACCACCATTCAGAAGTTTGAAGAAGGCGACTCGGCACTCTCTACCCGTCGCAACATCATCGTGATGACCGACGAGGCTCACCGCTCGCAATACGGCGATGAGCACTGGGACAACAAGAGTCTGACGATGAAGAAGGGATTCAGCCAGAAGATGAGAGAAGCCCTGCCAGGTGCCTCGTTTATCGGCTTCACCGGAACGCCTATCAGCGACCGCGACAGAGACACGGAGGAAGTGTTCGGCAACTACATCGACGTTTACGACATGAGTCAGGCGGTAGACGATGGCGCCACCCGTCCGGTCTATTACGAGAGCCGTGTGGTGAATCTGAACCTCGACGAAGACACGATGAACCTGCTGAACGATGAGTTCGACAACCTTGCCGATGAGGGAGCCACCGAGGAGCAGATCAGGCAGGCAAAGCAGGAGCACAGCCGACTGGAAGTACTCCTGGGCGAAGACGCCACCATCGACACGCTGGTAAGGGATATTGTGAAGCACTACGAGGAAAATCGTGCGCAGGAACTCACCGGCAAGGCAATGATCGTAGCGCTCACCCGAAGCATCGCCATCAAAATCTACCGCAAGATGCTGGAGCTTCGCCCCCAGTGGACGGAGAAGGTAAAGGTGGTGATGAGCGGTTCGAACCAGGACCCCGAAGACTGGCAGCCGATTATCGGCAACGAAGCCTACAAGAAGGAACTGGCAAGAAAATTCAAGGACAACGACGATGAGATGAAAATCGCCATCGTAAGAGATATGTGGCTTACGGGCTTCGATGTTCCGTCGCTCGCCACCATGTACGTATATAAGCCGATGAGCGGCCATAACCTGATGCAGGCAATAGCCCGTGTAAACCGAGTGTTCCCGGGCAAGGAAGGCGGACTGATAGTGGATTACGTAGGCATTGCGCAGGCGCTGAAGAGTGCCATGCAGCAGTACACCAACCGTGACCGCCGCCGCTTCGGAGACCCCGACATCGCCAAGACCGCCCTGGTGAAATGGAAAGAAGAGATGGAAATCTGCCGAGACCAGCTTCATGGTTTCGACTATTCCGGCTTCTTCGAACTGGACAACTCGAAGCGGGCACTCGCCATTACGAGCGGAGCCAACTTCCTGAGTTCTCCAGCCATGGTTCAGCGCAAGAAGAACTTTATGGAGCACAGCAATCTGCTTCACAACGCCACCACGCTCTGCCGTTCGCTCCTGAATGAGCAGCAGAAGGCGGAGGTGTGCTACATGGATGCGCTGCGCGTGATGATGCTCAAACTCTCGCAGAAGGGCAAGATCAGCCGCCATGAAATCAACGAGCGCATCGGCGACCTGCTCCGTCAGAGCGTGAAGACCGACGGAGTCATCAATCTCTTCGGCGACCGCCAGATAGAGTTCTCGCTCTTCGACGACGCCTTCATCCAGGAGGTGAAGAACATGAAGGAGCGCAACCTGGCTGTGGAACTGCTCACCAAACTGATGAAAGAGAAAATCAAGCAGCAGCAGAAGACCAACGTGGTTCAGAGCGCCCTCTTCTCCGACATGCTCAGCCAGAGTCTCTCCAACTATCTGAAAGGCTTGCTCACCAACGAGGAAGTGATAGAGGAGCTGTTGAAGATGGCTCAGCAGATGAAGCAGGCAGAGGCAGAGGGCAACGACCTGGGACTTTCGCCCGAGGAGAAGGCATTCTATGATGCGCTCTCCACGCCCGAAGGTGTGCGACAGGCTTACTCCGACGAGGAGTTTGTGGCGCTGACCCGGGAACTGACGGAAGTACTGCACCGCAACCGCACCATCGACTGGAACCGGAAGGAATCGGCGAGGGCGAAGATGCGAGTGATGGTAAAGCGACTGCTCAAGAAGTATAAGTATCCACCAGAGGGTGCAGAAAAGGCGCTGGAAACCGTGATGCGCCAATGCGACCACTGGGCGGATGATGAAGAAAACGTAGTATAAACCCTTTAAAATTTGAAGTAAGAAACAGAAAGTAAACAAGAGAAAATAACATATAGATATTGACGCTGATTATCTGCACTTCTACAGTATTTAGAACCTGCAAAATTCAAAAACGACAAGAAGAAGGTGACAGCAAGGCGTCCACTCCTCTACGGCGTGGGCAGTACTTGTTTGTACCTTGTCGTAGGTTCTTGCAGGTACCTTAATACTGGTACTTACAGGGAACCCCATGCCGCTTATTTAAACAACATAACAAACAAACCTAGAAAAGTAATATGCAGACAGAGGAACAAGATGAGCAACTGACATTGCTGGAAGATAAAGCCGCCCGATTCAAATTCAGCTTTCGCCTTTTGGGCAAAGAAGAAGTGGAAACAAACAAAGAGGAAGTAATAACAGCCTGGAAACTAATCTTGCGTAATTATGTGAGAGATATTTTCGATTTACTGAATTTGTTGAAAGAAAATATTGCATGGTCTTTGCTGGATGATAAGAAAGAGCGATTCTATCAGGTTAAGATAGAATTGGAACCTATGCTTACCAACTATAAAGACTATGAAGGAGAAGAAATGCGCAAAATGATCAATGACATCATCCTCATGCTTGATGAGGGATTTCATGGTTTCAGGCAATCCTTCATCAGTGAAACCTATTACGAAGACCTGTTCCGGAAGGTACTGAAACGTTATCGTGAGGAAAATGAGGAGAGATTGGAGCTAATCTACATGCAGGACTGCCAGGATGAAGCGCTTATCTATCCTGATGCTACCCAGCTGAAGAATACCATTGTCGTAGAACGGGCTAATATTCTTTTCGCTTGCCGATTCGGACAGGTATTTCACAACAATGGCAGGAATATCAAACTGATTGTTGCTTATATTCTGGAACAGAAAGAACAGACCTACAACGATATTTACGATTTTCTCGATAAGTATCTTTCTTATCAGATTGCCAAGGAGCATAGCAGATTGAAGGTTGAAGCCGTATTCAAGAACATCGCATTCAAGGAGAATGTGGATGTAGACAAGCTGATGCTTAAACTTAAAGACTTAATCGAAGACAAAACGCTCAACGCCCAGAAACATTGGTTTATTGTTTATAAGGTTTTCTTCAACAAGAATTGGCTGAAGAAGTCAACTCAGCGTCTTTTCATTGACCAGATCAATTCTGCATTCAGTACCTTACTAAAATGTTCTACGGCCGATTTTCATGAGATAAATTCTTATTTCAAGCAAAATGACTATAATGAATGGACACTTGCTGATTGTGATGCGCCACAATGTTGTGACATTTACAGAGAGATTGCTGACAAGTTGGATGATGAATTTCAAGACGCCAAGTATGCTAAGCCGGGAACGGTGATAAATACAAAAAGAGTGGAAAAGTTCAGATAGTATCCCCCAATAGTATCCCCTAAAAATATAAACTATATCCCCCACATCCCCCAAACGGATTCGTGGAGGATTTTTTTTTGCTTTTACGTTTGGAAATCATTATATCTTTGCAGCGTCGAAGAAACAAGACAACGCTGAAATGGTTTGGTGCTCTTGAATCCCCTTCGTACATTTATATTATATGTATACTCAGATTATGAGAGTGGTGCAGCAGGGCGAGACCTTCGCTGTGCAGAGTCAGAAAAGTGAGAACGGACAGATGATGAAATGCAACATCGTTCTCCAGGAGATGGGCGGCAAGTATGAGAACCAGTATGCTGCGGCAATGCTTGGCAATATGGCGCAATGTAAGTATGCGGCTGGTGAGCTGGTGGCTGTTACGCTCCGGTTTACTACCCATGAGCACAATGGTCAGGTTTATCAGGATATTCTGGTTACGGACATTGAAAAGGTAAAAGGGTAAAACTTGATATTTTAAAGCTTTTGCCCTTACAGGGCGACAGTTTTGCGTCCATAATAACCCAGGGCGTTGCCCTGGGCTAGGAGCTTCTGCCCTTTCAGGGCGTGTGGGGCATATTTGCAAAAGCTTTTTTTAGTTATTAACTGAGTTGAAACAGAGGAGGATTTTCCATGGTAAAGCGCGCAACAATCCGGATGTTTCTTCTCCTAAAATTCAATTCAGATTATGGTTAAGAAAGTAAACAAGGTTCAGAACAATACTCAGAATAATGTTCAGAACCAGCAGGTGAATAATAATGACTGCCAGCATGTGCAGTTGGGTGGAATGGCTTACTATGATGCTAAGCAGTATTTCCTCTTCAGTCCTCAGGAATCGGGGGTGAATAAGGTTCCTCGATTCCGTTCGATGGGCGTGGCTCAGCAAATGCCTGACGGAACGTTTGATTTCGTGGTTCAGCACCGCCTCAGAACTCAGTCGGAACTGATTAAGAAACTGGCGCATGGTCGTGTGAGCAAGACCAAGGACGGTGCTGTTCAGCTTACCTTGAAGGTGTTCTGCCATGAGGGAATCAACATCGCCCAAACGCTGGCTGTTGAGGCAGAAGAAGGGGCTGAGGCGGTAGTGGATTACCAACTGAAACATTAGGATTTTGTATTCAACTTAAAACGATAAGTAGAAACAGATAGATGAGTTGTTATTTAATTAAGGTGGAGAATGGGCACAAGGTTGCCCGCTCCATCACTTCGGAAGAGGAGTATAAGCAGCTGCGTGGAAGCAATGAGCAGAAGGCGAATCTTCGTCTGGCTCGTGCCGGAAACGATGCTGCGAAACGGAGACTGGTGCAGTTTAATTATTCCGGGCATTATCCGCAAGGCGTGGTGAAGGGAATGAAACTGCCAAGCGGTGCTTTCGGGTTTGATATGGATGAGCCGGAGGCTTTTGCCAAGGCTGCCAAGCTGCTGCTGAAAGAACCGGACAAGTACGGACTGCTGATGCTGGAACGTAGTGCAAGACAGGGCGGACATGCGGTTTTTGAACGCGAAAAGGGCAAGACGGTTCTGGAGAATCAGGTACGAATTGCTACGATGCTCAAGTGCGAAATGGATACTTCGGCTCACGACATTAATCGGGTTTACTTCACTACCACATCGGATGACGAAGATTTGCTATTCCTTTCGCCACGGCTTTTCAAGGATGAATATGATGAGACTGCCGTGGCAGCTGAAGGGAAGGTCCTGGAAGAGCGTGAAAGATACGGACAGGAGGAACTGCCGGAAGGGGCGCACAAGGCAAACAAGCATTATGAGCCTTGGAAGGAAGAATTCAAGAAGGATTCTCAAGGGGTTTTAAAGGGGCAGGAATTTAAAAATTCGAGAATTTCTACTTCTGCTGCTTCTGCCTCTGCTGCTTCTGCCTCTGCTGCGTCAACTTCTGCTGCAGCAGCTTCTTCTGCTTCAACAGCTTCTGCTGCTCAGGACAATTATCTCGGGATTCCTTATGGGGAAATCATTAAGAAGTGGTGGCAGATGTATAATGATGGGCAGGAGCCGATGCGCTCTAACCGCAATACGCTGACCTTTGAGCTGGCTGTGAACCTGCGCCACATCTGTGGTTTTGACCGCAATCTGCTGGCTCAGATTATTCCCTGCTACGATGGGTTTCCCGAGCAGGAAAAGATGGCTTGCATCAACTCGGCATTAAACGAGAAAATCACGCAAATGCCTAAGCGGCTGAAGGATGTGCTCTCTGCCATCCGTCAGGAACGAATGAAGCAGGGAAATGTGGGTGGTGGTTCGGAGGCTGACAATGAGGCGCTGGTAAATGCGCTGGACGAGGCTAACGCCAAGGATGATCTGTTCTATTATAATGCGCTGCCTAAGTTGCCGCAAGGCATTCGGGATTCCATCAGCGCAGTGGGTCCGGCACTGGCACTGCCTGTAATCACAGCCATCTGTCCTGCCATCGGAATGCTCGCAACGGGCGTGAAGGTTTCCGTTCACGGCAAGATGAACTCACTGAACCTCATCTCCTACATTGCCGGTGATTTTGCATCTGGCAAGGGAAGTATTGACCCCGTGATTGACGCATGGACTTCGGAAGTGAAGGAAATGGACAAAATATATCAGCAGAAGGAGGATGAATGGCGAGCCAAGAAACGTGCGGCCAAGAACAAGAAGGAGCAGCCGGAAGAGCCGAAACTGCCTGTAAGATGCTTGACACTGAACAATACGGTGGCAAATCTGGCTGAACGACTGGCTAACACAGAAGGCAAGCACGCCTTCTCGTTTACTCCGGAAGCAGACACCGTAGCGCAGAAGTGGAAATCGGCAATGAGCGACTTTTCAGTCATGTTGAGACAGGCTTACGACGGAACAAGCTATGAGCGTGAGGCAAGAAGTGCAGATGCAGTGAATGTTCATATAGACAGACTGTTATGGAACGTAGTGATGTGCGGAACGCCTGATGCGCTCTATCGAGTGGTAAGCAATTATACGGATGGTTTCCAGAGCCGTATAATCGTGGCAAAAACGCCCGATAATACCTTCACTCCACTTTCTGACAACATGTATGTAATGAACGAACGCCAACGCAACCGCATTATTCAGATTGCTCATCTTCTGCCTTTGCTGACCGGTGAGGTGGTTCTGCCCAAGCTGGAGAATAAGGGTAGGGAATGGCTGGAACAGATAAGACTGGAAACAATGAAAAATGACGACAAGGTGAAAGCCCGCCAGCGTTTCCGTATCTGTCCAACCACCATGAGATTGATGACCTGCATCATGCTCTGCAAGGTTCTGGAAACGCTGATTCAGAAGCATGGTTTCAATGGAGCCGAGAAACAGTTGAAGGAGTCACCTGACTTGTGGAAGGGAATGCTCGTAAAGATGCAGACACCAACTATGCTGAATGTCTTTGATGTGCTGGCTGACTATCAGTTGGATAATGCGCTCTACTTCTTCCGTAGCCGTATTGAAGAGGCTTTCTCATCAAAGGATTATTGCTGCCAATCTGCTTGGGACCGTTATCGTCGGGGTAAGAATGATTCCATCTTCGAACGTCTGGACGTAACCTTCACCTTCGAACAGGCAGAGCAGCAGAGTGTTGCTGTTAAAGGGGCAAGTGCCACTCATGAATCAGTGAAACAGATGCTGAAAAACTGGAAACGCCAGGGCTTAATCAGCGTATTGCCAGACAGACATTATCAGAAAGTTTCGCCTACCATATAATTTTGGAGGGTTATTAAGGGTCAAGGTCACTAAGTGTCATCAAGTTTTTCGGGTTCTTAAATCAGCCTTAATGGCCGGCCTTGATCCAATTATTCATTATCAATTATTAATTGTAAATTATCATGAACATCAATATATTCCGCCGTCGCTTCACTCCATGGAGTGTGGATGGCACAATGGTTATAGGTGGCAAGATTTTCTGCGACACCTTAGAACGTCCTAACCGTCATTTGCCAGCAGGACGTTATAAGATTTCTCTCATTCCTACCAAGCAAAAGAAGGTGTCGGAGACAAAGAAGAAAAATAAGTATGAAAGAGGAAAATATGAAATTGTTATCAAGCCTGTTATTCTGTTAAGATCCAATTACGTACCTCGTACTGTTAGGCGCAGAGCTCGCTTCGTGCCTGGCAACGGTCCGCTACGTCTGAGAAACAAGAGTATCATTCTGGGCAGGTCTCATTATACCGGAATCGTTACGCAATCAGAAGAATGCTATAATGCATTTTGCCAGTTGTTGGATGAGGAATTCAAGAGGATGAAGAAAAAGCATCTACCGTGCAGAATCAATCTGTTTATCAGGGATTTGGGTGTTGACGAAATCCCCTTCAATTATCTGCTTATTTTTCAATAATTAATATTCAATATCATGCGTAAGATAAAGGAAATCATCATTCATTGCAGTGCGACCAAGGAAGGTCGCAACTTCACCGTAGCGGATATTGACCGCTGGCACCGCGAGCGCGGAATGCGCTGCATAGGTTATCATTTCGTGATTTATCGTGACGGCAGCATTCATGTAGGCCGTGCGATAGAGGAGGTTGGCGCCCATTGCAAGGGCCATAATTCCATCAGTATAGGCATTTGCTACATCGGCGGCTTATCAAAGAAAGGTAAGCCGAAGGATACAAGAACCCGAGACCAGAAAGCGGCAATGCGCTCGCTCATCGAGCAGCTGAAGGAGGAATATCCATTAGTCACGATTCATGGTCATAATGAATTTGCCAACAAAGCCTGTCCCTGCTTTGATGTAACGAAGGAGTGGGGGAAGGAGTAGACACAAAAAATAGCGGATCTGTCACAGACCCGCTATTTCCTAACATTTTAAATTTTAAAACAATGTTTATTGTAAATTTTCTAGCCTTATACAATGCCCTGAGCCATCATAGCCTTAGCTACCTTCAGGAAGCCGGCTACGTTTGCACCCTTTACGTAATTTACGTAACCGTCTGGCTCAGTACCATACTTCACGCAGTTTGCGTGAATATCGTTCATGATGTCGTGGAGCTTAGCATCAACCTCCTCACGAGACCACTTCAGACGCTCTGAGTTCTGGCTCATCTCAAGACCTGATACTGCAACACCACCTGCGTTGGCTGCCTTACCTGGAGAGTAGAGAATCTTAGCATCCTGGAATACCTTGATAGCCTCTGGAGTAGAAGGCATGTTTGCACCCTCGCTCACTGCGATTACACCGTTGGCGATGAGAGCCTTGGCTGCCTCCTCGTTGATTTCGTTCTGAGTAGCTGATGGGAGAGCGATGTCTGCCTTCTCAAACCAAGGCTTAGCACCTGCAACATATTTTACACCATACTTCTCTGCATATTCCTTGATACGGCCACGCTCTACGTTCTTGAGCTCCATGATGTAATCGAGCTTCTCGCGGTCGATTCCGTCTGGGTCGTAGATGTAACCATCTGAATCTGAACATGTAACTGGCTTAGCACCCAACTGGAGCAACTTCTCCATAGTGTACTGGGCTACATTACCTGAACCTGAAACCAAAACGGTCTTGCCCTTGATGTCAATACCCTTGGTAGCGAGCATGTTGCAGAGGAAGTATACGTTACCGTAACCTGTAGCCTCAGGACGGATCAATGAACCACCGAACTCCTGACCCTTACCGGTCAAGACGCCCTGGAACTGGTGTGTCAACTTCTTGTACATTCCGAAGAGGTAACCTACCTCACGGCCACCTACACCGATGTCACCAGCTGGAACATCCTCGTCTGGACCCATGTGACGATAAAGCTCTGTCATGAAAGCCTGGCAGAAACGCATTACCTCGTTATTGCTCTTGCCACGTGGAGAGAAGTCGGAACCACCCTTAGCACCACCCATTGGGAGAGTTGTAAGAGAGTTCTTGAATGTCTGCTCGAAAGCCAAGAACTTCAAAATACCCAAGTTTACTGACTTGTGGTAGCGAAGACCTCCCTTGTAAGGGCCAATCGCGTTGTTGTGCTGTACGCGGTAACCCATGTTAGTCTGTACGTTGCCCTTATCATCTACCCAAGATACGCGGAACTGGATGATGCGGTCTGGAATGCAGAGACGCTCGATGAGGTTTGCCTTCTCAAACTCTGGGTGCTTGTTGTACTCTTCCTCGATAGTACCGAGAACCTGACTAACTGCCTGAATGTACTCAGGCTCATTTGGGAATCTTCTTTGGAGATTCGCGATGACTTCTGATGCTTTCATAATCTTTAATCTTTTATTGTGTTTAAATTCTTATTTTTTATTTCTGATTGCAAAGATACATGTTTTTCTTGAAAACGCCAACAAAAAGAAAGAAAAAATATAGAAAAAGTATAAAAAAGTTATTTTTTAACATTATTAACCTCGATTTGTAGCGCTTTTGTGTACGCACACCTTATTATATAAGAGACGTTTTTCGGGGTTTAAGCCTTTATCTCCGTTTTAGGGAATCTTGCATTCTGACGACTTCTGTTTATCTATCCTGCGCCATAGGGCATAAATGAGCAGGATGATAGCGTAGAGACCGATTACCTGGGGCAGACTGATTCTTACGTTTTCGATGCTTGCTCCAGGCAGCATGCTGATCAGTTTTATGGCTGTATTCAAAAACTGGGTGATGCTGGTCAGGGCGCCTGATGTAAGACTGATGAGTGGGGCGACAACCGGTGCTATGGGCGCCCATAACGTGAGTGGGGAGAACAGGATTAATGCTGCTCCAAGATATAGGATGAGGGTTGCTGCGGGAATGGCGATGTAATTGGTGAGAAGTGAATAGCACGATATTCTGCCGAAGGTGTAGACGATGACCGGAAGGGTTCCTATCTGGGCTGCCAGTGAAACGCAAAGGAGTCCCCATGCCCAACGGATGAAACGGCTGCGGATGGGGAGGAGGGTGTAAAGGGGTGTGAAGAACAGCAGAATGGAGGCTACTGCCAGGAACGAAAGCTGGAAACTCAACTCGAAAAGATAGAGCGGACTGATGAAGAGCATAAATATATAAGCTGAGGCTAATGTGTTGAGCGGCAGACTGGTACGATGGAAAGCCAAACTTAAGCTGTAGGCTGAAAGCATGATGGCTGCACGGACTGCACTTGCCGGCAATCCTATGAGAAAAACGTAGGTCCAGATAGAGATGAGGGACAGGATGATGGTGTAAACTGAGTACTTTCTGCCGCCTAGCAGAAAGATAAAAAGCTGGAAGATAATGCCTATATGAAGTCCGCTTACTGCCAAGATGTGACTGGCTCCGGAAATGGAGTAACTGTTTCGGGTGTTCGAGTTGAGTGCGCTCTTGTCGCCCAGCGCCATGGCTGCGATGACTGCATAGTCTTGCTGTTTTACGTGAAGGGAAACCAGTTTGCTTTCAATATTGCTTTTATAGCGTTCGGTATTGATTTTTGCCCGTGTGAGGGAAGGCAGTTCCTGCCAGTTTTTCAGTTGTGTAGAGGTTTGGGAATCAGCTATTTGCTTACAGGTAAGAAAAGCCCCAAGGCTCAGGATGCATAAATGAATCATCACGCATTGGGAGAAGATGAGAAACTGGTGGCTCCTGCTGAAGTAAGCTTTTTGGCTTAAGAACTCAGTAAGGAAAAAGATGATGCTGCCAAGGGCGCATGAAATGATGGAGATGATGAGCCAGAAGCGCATATTGAAATCATCATAGCCCCATTTGGCTATGATGATTCCGATCGTCAGTGTGAGGCTGATGGTCATGAGCGGGGTGAGGGGTAGCTCTTTCATCGTTCCTCTTTCCTTTTTTAAAAAGATGATTGTTTACCTATTTCTTGAATCCGAAGATGCGCTTGATGAATTTCTTCACAGCGTTTTCTTTCTTCTGTGGATTTACGATAGGGGTGTGCTTGCGTGCCGCTGGCTTGTCGCCCTTTTTCTGGGCTACGCCTCTGCCACGGCCGTTGCTGCCTGGGCGAACATTGTTCTCGGTGCCTGGGCGCTGCAGGTTGCTGTTATTGCGGCGCTTCTGGCTGTTGCTGTTCTTTGGCTGCTCGCCTGGCTGGGCTGGCTTTCTGTTCTGCTGCTTTGCGTTCTGCTGCCTGTTGCCCTGCTGAGGCTGCTGCTTTGCGTTCTGCTGCTTGTTGCCCTGCTGAGTCTGCTGTTCGTTGCTGCGTGGCGCTTTTTCCTGACGCTCGTTTGGCTTGTTTGGCTTGCGCTTGTGAGAAGTCTGGTCGCGGTCTTTCTGTCGGCGGTTCTTGGCGCTGTTCTTTCCGGCCTCGCCGTTTCCGCCGTTACCGCGTCTGTTGTTTCTTCCGTTTGCGCCTTTCTTCTTCGGCTTGTTGAGCTTGATGTATTCAGGACCTTCGCCGCATCCCTCAGGGAGAGGCATTTTGTCTACCACCTTCTCCAGGAACTTCTCTATCTGCTGGAACCAGTACTGGTCTTCTTCGCTCACGAAGGTGATGGCTCTACCATCGCGGTTGGCACGGGCTGTACGACCGATGCGGTGAACGTAATCTTCTGTATCGTGAGGAACATCGTAATTGATGACCATCTCAATATCATCAATGTCGATTCCGCGCGCCACAATGTCGGTAGCTACGAGAACATCATACTGTCCGCTCTTGAACTTGAACATCACATCATCGCGTTCAGCCTGTTCCAGGTCGCTGTGCATGGCTCCGCAGTTTACTCCAATCTGCTGGAGGGAAGCTGCGAGTTGCTTCACCTTGAATTTACTGCCGCTGAAGACGATGACACGCTTCAGGTTGCCCGCCTTGAAGATGTCCTTGAGGATGGTCATCTTCTGGGTTTCGTAGCATACGTATGCTTCCTGCTTGATTTTCTCGGCTGGCTTGCTGACGGCAAGTTTGATTTCTACCGGATTCTTGAGCAGCGTCTTAGCCAGTTCTTCTATCTTCTCAGGCATGGTTGCCGAGAACATGATGGTCTGGCAGGTCTTTGGCAGTTTTGCCGCGATGGTCTTGATGTCTTCTGAGAAACCCATGTCGAGCATGCGGTCGGCCTCGTCGAGGATGAAGAAGCTTACCTTGCTGAGGTCTACATTGCCCAGAGAGATATGGGAGATGAGGCGGCCCGGGGTGGCGATGACTACATCGGCGCCCATGCGGAGGCTGCGCAACTCCTGATCGTAACGGTTGCCGTCGTTGCCGCCGTATACGGCTACGCTGCTCACGCCCTGCAGGTAATAGCCGAAGCCTTGCATCGCCTGGTCTATCTGCTGGGCGAGCTCGCGGGTTGGTGACATGATGACGCAGTTGATGGCGTCTTTAGGATAACCGCCGTCATCGAGCTTGCTCAATACTGGGAGCAGATAGGCTGCAGTTTTGCCGGTTCCGGTCTGGGCTACACCCAAGACATCGTGACCTTCTAATATCTCTGGAATGCACTTTTCCTGTACTGGAGTGCATGTGTCGAAGCGCATGTCATATAATGCGTCGAGCACGTTGTCGTTTAAATCTAATTCGTCGAAATACATTTTTTTTTAATGTTGAATGTTGAATGTTGAATGTTGACTTTTTACCTCGGTGCCTTGCGGTAGCAGAAGTAGGCTACGATGGCGAAGAGGAAGTTTGGGAGCCACGCTGCCAGAACAGGCGGGAAGTTGGCCTGGATGGCGAAGGTGGCAGAAACCGTTTGCAGCATGATGTAGCCGAAACTCAGCGCAAGTCCTACGCCCAATGCTGCTCCCATGCCGCCCTTGCGCTTGCGGGCTGAGAGGGAGACGCCGATGATGGTGAGGATGAATGAGGCGAAGGAAGAGGCGATGCGCTTGTGGTATTCTACCTCGTACTGCACTACGTTGCCCGAACCGCGGTTGATCTGCTTGGAGATGTAATCGCGGAGCTCAGGACTGGTGAAGGTTTCCTGCTGACCCTTGGAATAGACCAGGTCGGTAGGTTCCATCATGATGGTGGTGTCCTTCTGGGCTCCGCTCGTAATATGCTCCTTCATGCCCTGGAGCTTGCGGATTTTCCAGTTGCTCAGTTGCCAGTGATACTTGCTGTCGGAAATGGTGTCGTACTGGATTTCCATTGCTGTAAGGTGGCTTACGAGTTTCTTGTCCTGGAACTTGTCGAGACAGAATCCGTAGCCGCGTTTCATGCTGTTGTCGTAATGCTGCATATAGGCAATCACTCCCTTGTCTACCTGCAGCTGTACATTCTCGGCACTGGTATTCTTCTTCTTGTTCTTGTACATCGTCTCGAAGTTCTGCCTGATAACGGTTCCGTGGGGAATGACGTAGGCTGAGAGCCCGAAGGAGAGGGCTGAGAGCAGCACGCAGGTAATCATGTATGGGCGAAGGAGACGCTTGAAGGATACTCCCGACGCCAGGATAGCGATGATTTCGGAATTGCTTGCCAGCTTGGTGGTGAAGAGAATGACTGCCACGAACACGAACAGCGCACTGAAGAGGTTGGCAAAATAGGGCACGAAGTTGGCGTAGTAATCGAAGATGATTGCGCGCGCCGGTGCATGGTGCTCTGTGAATTTTGACAGGTTCTCGTTGAAGTCGAAGACGATGGCGATGGAGATGATCAGGGCGATGGAGAAGAAATAGTAGCCCAGAAACTTCTTGATAATGTACCAGTCGAGCTTCTTGATGTACCTGAACGGGTTGAGAAACCGGAATATGCGCAGGAACCGGAGCTTGTGAGCCAGCCAGCGCACAGCCCTGATGAGCCACCCGAACTTGCGGGAAGCCCATCGGCGGGTGCGGTAGAGCCGGCGGTGTTTTCTTATTTTCTTAAAATCTTTCATGATGCTTGCTTACTTAAATTCTTCGGCCAAGCTGGTCGATGATGGAATTCTTCCATGCCACGAAATCACCCTGCTCGATATGATGGCGGGCATCGGTCACGAGGCGCAGATAGAAAGAGAGGTTGTGGATGCTGGCTATCTGCATCGCCAGCAACTCCTGTGCCTTGAAGAGGTGGTGGAGGTAGGCCTTCGTGGTTACGAGGTCGATGTCGCAGCCGTCTGGATCTACCGGACTGAAATCTTTCTCCCACTTCTTGTTGCGCATGTTCATCGTGCCCTGATAGGTGAAGAGCATGGCGTTGCGGCCGTTGCGGGTCGGCATTACGCAGTCGAACATGTCTACGCCGCGCTCGATGGCTTCGAGGATGTTCTGCGGGGTTCCTACGCCCATCAGATATCTCGGCTTGTCTTTCGGCAGGATTTCGTTCACTACTTCTATCATATCATACATCACCTCGGTAGGCTCTCCTACGGCAAGTCCTCCGATGGCATTTCCGTCGGCTCCCTTGTCGGCAATGTATTTGGCTGCTTCGCGGCGCAGGTCCGGGAAAGTGCAGCCCTGAACGATAGGGAAGAGACTCTGTTGATAGCCGTAGAGGGGCTCGGTTTCGTTGAACCGCTTGATGCAGCGGTCTAGCCAACGCTGGGTGAGCATGAGGCTGTTCTTGGCGTACTGGTAATCGCTCTGTCCCGGTGGACATTCATCGAAGGCCATCATGATGTCGGCTCCGATGATGCGCTCGGTGTCCATCACATTCTCCGGTGTGAAGAAGTGCTTGCTGCCGTCGATGTGGGAGCGGAACTCGCAGCCTTCTTCCTTGAGCTTGCGGATGCCGGTGAGCGAGAAGACCTGGAAGCCGCCGCTGTCGGTGAGGATAGGACGGTCCCAGCCGTTGAACTTGTGCAAGCCGCCTGCTGCCCTGATGACGTCAAGACCTGGGCGCAGGTAGAGGTGATAGGTGTTTCCGAGGATAATCTGTGCCATGACCTGCTTCTTGAGTTCCTCGAAGTGGACGCCCTTCACGCTTCCTACGGTTCCTACGGGCATGAAGATTGGGGTCTTGATCTGTCCGTGGTCGGTGGTGATGATGCCTGTACGCGCATCGCTTGCTTTATCTGTTACTTGTAATTCAAATTTCATTTCTATTCTTTTTTATCATTTTCCTCAATGCTGAAGTCTGTAGGGTTTTTCACCTTCTCGTCGGTCAGCGCGAACTGCCAGACGTCAGCCACGTTCTCTACATAGTGGAAGTCTACGCCCTTGAGATATTTCTCCGGTATTTCCTCTACGTTCTTCTGGTTCTCCCTGCACATCACGATGTGCTTGATTCCTGCCCGCTTGGCTGCCAGAATCTTCTCCTTGATTCCGCCTACCGGGAGCACTTTGCCGCGGAGGGTTATCTCGCCGGTCATGGCTGTATTGGCACGCACCTTGCGCTGGGTGATAGCTGAGGCGATGCTGGTGGCGATGGTGATTCCGGCAGAAGGACCGTCTTTCGGGGTGGCTCCCTCAGGCACGTGGATGTGGATGTTCCACTGCTCGAAGATGCGGTAGTCTACCTGCAGCAGGTCGATGTGCGACTTGACGTATTCCAGTGCGATAATGGCTGATTCCTTCATCACGTCGCCCAGGTTTCCGGTCAGGGTGAGTTTGCCTGCCTTGCCCTTGCTGAGCGAGGTTTCGATGTAGAGGATTTCGCCGCCTACTGAGGTCCAGGCCAGTCCGGTTACCACTCCTGCATAGTCGTTGCCCTGGTAGATGTCGCGGTTGAACGGCGGATTGCCCAGCAGGTCTTTTACTTCGGCAGGGGTGATGGTGTAGTTCTTCAGCTCCTGGTTGCAGGCCAGTTTGTAAGCCATCTTGCGCAGACTCTTGTCAATCTGCTTCTTTAGCTGTCTTACGCCGCTCTCCCGGGTGTAGTGCTCAATGATGAACTCGAGGGCATTCTTGTTGAAGCTTACCTTCGGCGAAACCTTGTCGAGTCCGGTGCTTTCCAGCTCTTCCGGTACGAGATGGCGCTTGGCAATCTCTGTCTTCTCTTCGGTGATGTAGCCGCCTACTTCTATCAGCTCCATACGGTCGAGGAGCGGACGCGGAATGACGCTCAGGTCATTGGCTGTGGCGATGAAGAGCACCTTGGAGAGGTCGTAATCCATATCGAGATAGTTGTCGTGGAAGGCATTGTTCTGTTCCGGGTCCAGCACTTCGAGCAGGGCTGATGCTGGGTCGCCGTTGAAATTGCTCTGCGCCACCTTGTCAATCTCGTCGAGGATGAAGACCGGATTGCTGCTGCCTGCCTTCAGCATGTTCTTGATGATGCGGCCCGGCATGGCTCCCACATAGGTGCGGCGGTGACCGCGGATTTCGGCTTCATCGTGCAGACCGCCCAGCGACATGCGTACATACTTGCGCTTCATGGCTGCTGCGATGCTCTTGCCCAGACTGGTCTTTCCTACGCCCGGAGGACCGTAGAGGCAGAGGATAGGACTCTTGCCGCCGCCGTTCAGTGCTCTTACGGCGAGGTATTCCAGAATGCGCTCCTTTACTTTCTCCATGCCGTAGTGGTCGTGGTTCAGAATGCGCTTGGCACGGGTCAGACTGAGGTCGTCCTGGGTGTAGGAATTCCAAGGCAAATCTACCATGGTCTGCAGGAATCCTATCTGTATCGAATAGTCAGGACTCTGCGGGTTCAGGGTGTCGAGCTTGGCAATTTCTTTCTTGAAAATCTTGGCTGTCTCTTCGCTCCAGTTCTTCTTTTTCGCCTTCTCCAGAATCTCCTTCTTCTCCGGACTGGCGTTGCCTTCTCCCAGTTCTTCCCTGATGTTCTTGATCTGCTGCTTGAGGAAGTATTCCTTCTGCTGCTCATCCAGGTCGTAGTGGGTTTTGTTCTCAATCTCAGTCTGGATGCGTAGCAGATGGCGCACCTTGTTCAGGGATCTGATGGCAATCATGATGCGCTCGCTGAGATTTTCCTCTTTCAGCATCTTGATTTTATCCTCGATGCTGAAAGGGAGGAGGGAGCACATGAAGTTGCACTGCATGTGAATGCTCGAGAGTTCGTTGATGGCCTGGATAGCATCATCTGAATAGTTGGTGCTCGATTTGATATAGTCTGTCGCTTCGTAATGGAAGTTCTCGTAGAGCATTCTGAAGAGTTCATCGTTGTTCTCGTCAGGCCATTTCTCCGGAAGACTTTTTACGTCAATTACTGTGTAAGGCTCTTTTTGAACGAGATGTTTCATCTGACATCTGCCCAGACCCTGGATGATGATGCTCATCTGGTCTGTGCCAGGCATCTTGATCACCTTGATGAGTTTGGCGAAGACACCTACTGGGTAGAGGTCTTCTTCGTAGGGAGATTCTGTATCTTTGTTCTTCTGGCAGAATACACAGAATATGGTGTCTGGTTTCTTTTCCAGCATCCGGACGAGATTCAGACTTTCCTTTCTGCCCACAACGATAGGGGTCATGTTGGTAGGGAAAACTACAATATCTCGCATGCAGAGGGTAGGGTACAAGCCTTCTTCCTGGTCTTCGATCAGGGTTTTCGGGTCGCCCTCGTAGTCTGCAATCATTTGTATTCGGGTACTTGTTCTTCTATTATCCATTTTGTTATGATTTCTATTTTCCGTGCAAAGGTACTCATTTTTTATGAAATATCGTGGAAGATAATAGATTATTTAATAATAAAATTGCTTTTTCTATATATTAGTACCCGTTTTTATAGATGTGGATAGCTGCTTTTTGCAGGTAGAAGCGTCAATTTCTGCTGTTTGCGATAAAATAAATCGGCGGCGCATTCGTTTTCTTCTGTAAAGAGACAGAAGAATTTATGGGTAATTTTCGATTTAAACAGTTTGAGATAGAGCAAGACCGTTGTGCCATGAAAGTGGGAACTGACGGCGTTTTGCTGGGTGCATGGGCGCAAGGTGGCAGGCGGATTCTGGACATTGGTTCCGGAACGGGACTGATTTCGCTCATGATGGCGCAGCGTTTTCCTGAAGCTGAGGTAGTGGGGATTGATATGGATGCTGATGCCTGCGGACAGGCGAGGGAGAATGTGATGGCAAGTCCGTTTCGCGGCAGGGTGGAAATAGAATGCTGCAGACTGCAGGATTTCGGGGGAGCCGGTGTTTCGAAAACTGCTGAGGCTTTGGAAACTGCTGAAGGTTTGAAGGCTGCCGGTGTTTTTGATGCGATAGTGAGTAATCCTCCGTTCTTTGTAGATAGCTTGAAAAATCCGGACAATAAGAGGACGATGGCGAGACATACGGACAGTCTTCCGTTCCGCGATTTGTTTGCGGGTGTAAAACGGTTACTTTCTGATGACGGTATATTCTCTGCAATTGTTCCCGTAGAAGTAGTGGAACAGTTTGTTGCAGAGTCTTGTATATTAGGTTTTTATCTTATACGGAAGTGTGGCGTAAAGACGGTAGAGCGCAAGCAGCCAAAGCGCTTTATGCTGAGTTTTGCAAAGCATCGCATTTCGCCTTATGAAGAGCATGTTGAAATGATGATGGATTCGCAGGGAAACCGCTCGGAATGGTATAGGAAAATAACGGAAGAATTCTACCTTTTCTAGGAGTGTTGAATGTTGAGTGTTGAATGTTGAATGAACACTCCCTCTAAATTCAACACTCAACATTCCCTTAAAGGTTCAGCTTCTTCTGTACCAGTTTGCTGATAGCTTCTACTCTTTTGCTCTGGCGCTGGATGTCTTTATGAATATCATCGCGCACGGCATTGATGTCGTTGAAGAAATCGGCAAAGGCAGACTGAATCATGTTCGGCTTGCGGTCGTTCTTGTTGGCAAATGGGTTCACCACCATCTTGATTCCCTTTTCTTCCAGGTGAACATCAATCTCTGCACCCGTCATCACAGGGTCGCCATCATAATGGATTAAGCCTGGCTGACTGCGGGTGATATGGAGCTTCTTGCAGCGGAACGACTTGATCTTCGAGTTCTTGTCCAACGTCTTGTTGAACATGTCGAAACTTACCTGAGGCGCCTCGATTACATCGAATGGTTCCATGATGACGACATCCATCAAACCATCGCTCATGGATGCTTGAGGGGCAATATAGGCATTGTTGCCATACTGAGATGCGTTGGCACAGGAAATGAGGAACGCCTTATACTGCTTGGTGCCCGTCTCGTCCTCCAGCGTGTAAGTCTCAGGCTTATACTTCAATCCCTCGCGCAGGATATTTTCAGCATAAGTGATAGGACCGCGCTTGCCGCTCTCGGCAAACTTCATGCTGACGAAAGCGTCAAAGCCCATGCCGCAGGTACAGAAGAACGGGTGGTCGTTGATGACACCATAATCCAGATCTCTAATCTGGCATTGGTTGATGACCTCTAAGCATTTCTTCAGGTTCATCGGGAGCAGCAGATGTCTTGCCAGTCCGTTGCCCGAACCGCAAGGCAGAATGCCGAGGGCAGTATCGGAGTGAACCAGTGAGCGGGCCACCTCGTTGACGGTTCCGTCACCACCAACTGCCACAACTACATCTACATGGTTGTTCTTCGCTTCGGTAGCAATTTCCGAAGCGTGCCCAGCTCTTTCAGTCATTCTTATCTCGTACTCAAAAAGCTCTTTGTCCAAAACAGAATCTATCAGACTGGGAACTGCTGCCTTGCTGGCTGTTCCTGAAATCGGATTCATGATGAAAAGTATCTTTTTCTTCATTATATAGTCAAGAGTTTGTAAAATTTAGGCTGCAAAAGTAATAAAAATACCCAAAATAACAAGAAATATCGATTAAAAAAACTATAAAAGTAAACTTTCTTATAAAAAAAGCCGTTTATTGAGTTCTTTTTTGTATCTTTGCACCCTGAAACTTAGAAAAGTATAAAAAGAAATAAAGTACACCTATTAATAATGGGACAATTACAAGAAAGATACAAGAATTATCGTGAACCTCAGAAGTATATGGCTGCCGGTGTGTATCCATATTTCCGCGAGATCACAAGTAAGCAGATGACAGAGGTAACCGACATCGATGGTCATAAAATCCTGATGTTCGGTTCTAATGCTTATCAGGGTTTGACTAACGACCAGCGTGTTATTGATGCAGCAAAGGCTGCGCTCGACAAGTATGGTTCTGGTTGTGCAGGAAGCCGTTTCCTCAATGGTACGCTCGATTTGCACGTGCAGCTCGAAAAGGAGCTTGCGGAGTTTATTGGCAAGGATGAAACTTTGTGTTTCTCTACAGGATTCTCTGTAAACCAGGGTGTCTTGGCCTGCGTAGTAGGTCGTAACGACTATATTATCTGCGATGACCGCGACCACGCAAGTATCGTAGATGGCCGCCGCCTCTCATTCGCTACCCAGCTCCACTACAAGCACAACGATATGGAAGATTTGGAGCGCGTGCTCTCTAAGCTCCCTGAGGAGGCTATCAAGCTCATCGTTGTTGACGGTGTGTTCTCTATGGAGGGCGACCTGGCTAACTTGCCTGAAATCGTTAAGCTCAAGCATAAGTACAACTGCTCTATCATGGTAGACGAGGCTCATGGCCTTGGCGTATTCGGCAAGCAGGGTCGTGGTGTATGCGACCACTTCGGTCTGACCGACGAGGTAGACCTCATCATGGGTACATTCTCTAAGAGTCTGGCTTCTATCGGTGGTTTCATCGCATCAGACAAGGATACGATCAACTTCCTCCGTCACAACTGCCGTACTTACATCTTCAGCGCCTCTAACACTCCAGCTGCCACAGCAGCAGCTCTCGAGGCTCTCCACATCATTCAGAATGAGCCAGAGCGTTTCGAGAATCTCTGGGATGTAACTAACTATGCCTTGAAGCGTTTCCGCGAGGAAGGTTTCGAGATTGGCGAGACAGAGAGTCCTATCATTCCTCTCTACGTACGCGATGCTGAGAAGACATTCGTTGTTACCAAGATGGCTTACGATGCAGGTGTGTTCATCAACCCTGTTATTCCTCCAGCTTGTGCTCCTCAGGATACATTGGTACGTTTCGCACTCATGGCTACTCATACAAGAAAGCAGGTTGAGCAGGCTGTCCAGATCTTGAAGAAGATTTTCGTAGAAGAGGGAATCATCAAGTAAAATCAGATTTGCCGGTTTTCTCGGTTTGACAGATTCGGGCAGTCGGTTTCTGATTTAAAAGTTTAGCAAGTATGGTTGCGGTTCTTTGCCGCTACTATATATATAATAAGGTATAAGGGCAATTCCGGATAGGGGTTGCCCTTATTTTGGTATGCTCGGCATGAGCTTATTCTAATGGGTGCAAGTCCCTAACGAGCCC